>OGOU01001741.1_pt1 | contig 16418 bp, 12 predicted proteins | sample 1552721 | NCBI WGS metagenome assembly OGOU01 (sample SAMEA2580176, study PRJEB22360) | human gut metagenome | biome: human gut; feature: human-associated habitat; material: faeces | place: Denmark | collected 2008/2010
AGTAACCTTTTCAAGAAATTCACCATAGCAGTTATCGAGCATAATAATGGATTTGGGTGAAGCTTTTTTGGAAATATCACATAGCCTTTTTATTTCACGGTATGTAAGCGATGGTCTTGTGCTATAGCCTCTCGAACGCTGAATATACACCATTTTAGGCTTTTCTACGGCAATTCTCTGCTCCACAGCTTCATAGTCCACGGTGCCGTCTGCCTTTAAATCAACCATTTCAAAATTGATGTCGAAATCCTTTAACGAACCCGGATAATTGCCCTCAATTCCAATTGCGGAACGAATAGTATCATACGGCATACCTGTTACGCTGAGCATTGTGTCATTCGGTCTGAGAATACCGAAAAGCGCAACCGTCAGAGTATGGGTTCCGCTTGCAAAGCTATGTCTTACCAAAGCGTCCTCAGCGTCAAAGGCATAGGCATAAACACGGTCAAGTGCATCTCTGCCATAATCGTCATAGCCGTAGCCTGTTGAAGCAGCAAAATGGCTCTCTCTCACGCCTGCCAGTTGAAACGCCTTTATCATCTTTTGCTGATTATATTCCTGAATATCGTTAATCCTCTCAAATTCAGCTTTGCAAAGCTCCATAGCCTTTTGTGAGGCTTCAATAATTCTGCTGTCAATATCAAAAAAACTCAAATCTTATCATCCTTTAAATGGTATTCATACCAACTGTCATAGCGGTTGAATTCTAAATTATCATAAAATGCCTTGTTTGCATTTTCAGCCCTGTGCACAAATACGTTTTTGCCCTCATCAACAAGAATGTTGGTAAGGTAATTTACCAGATATGTACCGTACCCCCTGCTGCGGCATTGTGGCAGACAGGCTACAGCGCCTATAACAGCTCCCGTATTGCTCTCAGCTACTGTCATTGCAACAGCCGCAAGTGAGGTGTTTTCATACAGTCCCAAAAGCCGCATAGTACCATGGCGCAGCTTATGATTTATATCAACATAAAAATTCTCAAACGCAGGCGGAGTAAAATACTTATCCGCCGCCTTTTTTATAAGCTCATATGCCTCTTTTATGTTCGGCTCAGCAATTTTATAATCACCGTCAATATCAAGTTTAGCCTTACGCATAAGAATAGGCCCCTGTGATTTTTCATAACCGAATAAATCAAGGCTGTAGCGTCCGCTGCAAATAACAGACAATGCACCTACCACACGCATAAACGAGGACACCTCGCAAAGGTTGGAGGAGTCTGTCAAAAACAGAATAAAGTCTGTGCCGTTTCGTGCTATAGCGCCCGTTGGTGCTTTGCTTTCATCATCAAAAATAATCCAGTAGTCAACAAAGGGTAAATGCGGCTCATAGCTTGTGCAAAGCGAGATTATGCGGCAGGCAAACGGGTCAAGACCGTCAAGGCATTCTATTACGCTGATAAACTCATCGGTATTATCGGCGGTCAATATCATTTTTCATAACCCTTTCGTTCAGTATTCTCCGCCTGCGATTCTGTTTGCAAGCATTTCTGTAATTTTCAAAATATCTTCGCAGTCACTTGTATTCGCAACGGTAACGCTGCTGTGGAGGTATCGGCACGGAAGTGAGATTGCAAGAGTTTTTACTCCTCCCCTGCTCTGATGAATCGCACCTGAATCATTTCCGCCTGCAACAGCTCTTTTGTACTGAGCCTTTGCAACGACCTTTTCGGCACACTCAAAAGCCATCTGCACCATACGCTTATCGTATATGGTGCGTCTGTCCATTACGGAAATTACTGCGCCTTCGCCGAGATTACAAACCTGTCTTTCAGCTTCAACTCCCGCAATATCAGCCGCCGTAGTGGTTTCTGCAACGATTGCAAAATCGGGATCGACAGTATATGCCGCCGTCTTTGCTCCACGAAGTCCGACTTCCTCCTGAACGGCAAATACAAAATGCATATCGTATTCAAGTTCGCTTTTTATAAGTTCAATCAGCACAAGACAGCCAAAGCGGTCATCAATAGCCTTAGATTTTATCGTATATCCGTTATTTTCGTATATAGAATTAAAATTAACGCTGTCGCCATAGCTGACTTTTTCAAGCGCTTCCTCTTTGCTCTGTGCGCCTATATCAATATACATATCGCTGAGTGCGGGAACGGCGGTTCTCTCGTCACCCTTGCTAAGATGCACGGGCTTAACTCCGATTACGCCGTTGAGCCTGTCTTTGCCGACTGTTACGGTTTTACCGAGCACAACACGCCTGTCAAGACCGCCAACCTCATCAAACTTAAGATAGCCTTCAGAGGTGATATTTGTCACCATAAAGCCGACCTCGTCCATATGGGCGGAAAGCATAAGCTCTGCCTTAGACGGATTTTTTCCCTTTTTATAAACAATAATGTTGCCGAGGTTGTCGGTTTTGATTTCATCGGCATACGGCTTGATTTCATTTATAATAAGCTCTCTCACACTGCCCTCATCCCCCGAGATTCCGTCAGCCGTGCAAAGTCTTTTCAACAGATTAAAATCAATCACTAAAAGCACCTCCGCTTATTATATATTCAGCAAGCAGAGTCGCTGTATTTTCCACATCAGAAATATCAATAACTTCAATCGGTGTGTGCATATATCTTTGAGGAATTGAAACAACGGCAGACGAAACACCCGAGCCTGTAACTGAAATATGGTCTGCATTTGTGCCCGTTGCAGATGAAATCGGCTCATATTGAAACGGAATATTCTTTTCCTCCGCAATCTGAACAAGCTTTTTGATCATCTTTTTGCTTAAAATCGGAGAAATGCAAATCATAGGGCCTTTTGAAAGCTCAATGCCAGCATATTGACCGCTGACATCGGGCTGAGAAGCAAAGCTTACATCAACAGCTATTGCCTCATCTGCATTTATCTGATAAGCTCCTGTTTTTGCGCCTGTGCCGTAGGTTTCCTCCTGAACGCTTAGAAGTATAACCACCTTATAGGAAATCTCCCTTTTGTTGATAAGCTCTGCACACCTTATCAGAGCGGCAACGCCGCACCTGTCGTCAAGTGCCGGAGCGGTAATTCTATTGTTCAAAAGCTCCTTAGGCTCGCCGTAAAAGGTGAGCACATCTCCGATTTTAATTTTTTCGATTACCTTTTCATACGGAAGTCCAAAATCTATCCACACCTTATCAATAGTGTCAGCCTTGTCCTCTCCTCCGTCAGAAAGGTGCGGAGGCATACAGCAGACAACTCCCTTTATCGGATTTTCGCCTGACGATACCACAACGGTGTCAGCGAGCACCCTCACATCTATTCCTCCGCAGGAGGCAACCTTTACAAAACCTTTTTCATTGATTGAAGTAACCATAAATCCGATTCTGTCGAGGTGAGCGTCAAGAAGTATTGTTTTGTCTGAATTTTTATTGCCCAATACGGCAATGACATTTCCGTTTTTATCTATGCTTGTATCAGCAAAAGCAGAGAGCTTTTCCGAGCAAAAAGCTGCAATCGGCTCTTCACTTCCCGATACTCCGCCTATGCGGCATAAATCAAATAAAAGCTGTTTCATATTCACATTATCTCAAAGCATTTACAATAGCTTTAAAATGATTTCCTCTTTCCTCAAAATTCTTGTATAAACCAAAGCTTGCGCTCGCAGGAGAAAGCGAAACAATATCGCCGTTTTCTGCATTATTTACAGCCGCCTCAACTGCCTCCTCCATATTTGAAACGTTTATTATAGTAATTTCATCCTCGTTGTAATTATCCGCCTGCTTAACAGCCTGTTCAATCTTCGGAGCAGTGTCGCCCAGAAGGATAAGAACCTTAACCTTGCTGTTAATAACAGGGCCGAGCGGCTCATAAGGAATATGCTTGTCGTAACCGCCTGCGATTATAATAATCTTTTCATCATAAAGCGAAAGTGTGCCGAGTGCCGTTCTTGTAGGACTTGAAGCGATTGAATCGTTGTAATATTTAACACCGTTATATTCTCTTACAAACTCGGCTCTGTGCTCAACGCCTCCAAAGGTTTTGGCTACCGCTTTGATGGTCTGAACATCAACCATTCCCCAAACAGAAGAGATTGCTGCAAGGTAGTTTTCTACATTGTGCATACCCGGAATTTTAATATCCTTGATGTCCATAATTTCGGTAACCTTGCCGTAGTCGCTGCAGCAAATGGTTGTGCCGTCAAGATATGCGCCGTTATTAAGCTTTTCTTTGACACTGAATTTTGCAAGCTGACCTCTTACGCTGTCAGAAAACGAATTTGCAATATCATTGTCAAGGTTGAGCACAGCCTTTGAAAAAGCATTCTGATGAAGCACTATATTTTTCTTTGAATCCACATACTCCTGCATATCCTTATGTATATCAAGGTGATTGGGAGCAAGGTTTGTTACAACCGCAATGTCAGGACTCTTTCTCATTGAAATAAGCTGAAAGCTTGAAAGCTCTACAACAGCCACATCGTTCTCGCTGATGCTCTCTATCTCAGGAAGCAGAGGCTTGCCGATGTTTCCGCCGAGATGCACGCTCAAACCGCTTGCTTTTAAAAATTCAGAAATAATAGTTGTTGTGGTGGTTTTACCGTCTGAGCCTGTAACTGCAATAATTTTGCAGGGGCAGAGGTCAAAAAACACCTCCATTTCAGAGGTAAGCACTGCTCCTTTTTCTCTTAAAGCAACAAGCTCAGGTCTGAAAAACGGTGTGCCGGGACTGCGAAAAATAATATCGCCGTCAAGCTTAGAGAGGTAGTCCTCGCCCAAAACAAGCTCTGCACCGTATTCCTTTGCCTTTACGGCATTTTCGCCGAGGGAGTCAAAATCCTTTTTATCATATGCAGAAACCACTGCACCCTTATCTGAAAAAAGCTTTATCAGCGGAAGATTGCTTGTGCCTATTCCGATAAAGCCGACTCTTTTTCCTTTTATACTTTCAAAAAACTTATCAGTTAAGCTGCTCATAAATTTATCCCCTTTATTATTAAATAAGCTGCACATACATATTTTAATTATACCCTGTTATAAGCAAAAATTCAACTGCAAACGGCATATTGCAATAATATTATTTTAATGCTAATATAATTAAGGGTGATTTTATGCTCTATGATTTTATTATTATTGACAAATCCTCCTCTACTCCGCTTTATATGCAGATTTACTCGTCTATCAGGCGGTCGGTAGAGAATGGAAGTCTTGCAAAAAATACAAAGCTGCCGTCAGTGCGCCAGCTTTCAAGCGGTCTTGAGGTTTCCAAAACCACGGTATCAGCCGCCTATGAGCAGCTCTGCGTGGAGGGCTACATCAAGAATAAGCCGCAGAGCGGATATTACGTTGAGGCACAGTTTGAAAACGCTCCTAAAAAGACGGAATATCTGCACAGCTCAAACATTGCTCAGAAGAAGATATTTGAATTTGATTTCAGCGGCAAAAGCATTGATGATAAAATTCTAAACATCGACGAATGGAAGAAGTATGTCAAGGAGGTAATCAACACCGGCTATATGCTTATGTCATACGGTGAACCTCAGGGGGAAGCGGCGCTGAGAAATGCCCTGCAAAAATACAGCCTTGGCGTGCGAAGCGTGAATACCGGAGCCGAAAACATTGTGGTAGGTGCCGGCACACAGCTTTTGCTGTATCTTCTGTGCTCGCTTGTCGGAACAAACAAAACCGTTGCTATAGCAAAATCAAGCTATGTGCAGGCTGAGTTTATATTCAAGACACTGGGCTTTAAAATCGAATATTTTCATAATGACAGCAAGGGAATAATGATTTCTTCGCTTGAAAGGATTAAACCCGATATGGTGCTTATCAATCCAAATTTTATTGCGGAAAACGGTATGAGTATGCCTATCAGCCGCAGGCTTGAGCTGATTAAATGGGCAAAAAACAACGGATGTATTATTATTGAGGACGACTACAACGGAGAACTGCGCTACTGCACCCACCCCGTACCCTGCGTACAGAATTACGATATTGAAAATACTGTGTACTTAGGTTCTTTTTCTAAAATTCTTTTGCCCTCGGTGCGAATAAGCTATATGGTTCTGCCCGATAAGCTCTTAAAAAAATACAGGGATATAAGTGGATTTCTCAATCAGACTGCCTCCAAAACCGAGCAGAACGCCCTCGCAAAATACCTTGAAAACCGACGGCTTGACGCTCACCTTAGAAAGGCACGGCGAACTTATCTTGAAAAGAGCAGAATTATTACCGAAAGCGTGTATAAATATTTTGGAAGCGATACAAAAATCATACTCAACGAAACCTCGCTTTACGTTTCTGTAAAACTTGATATGAACTGCGACTACAATGAAATCCGCAGAAAGCTGTTTAACGGCTCAGTGGCTGTTATGACCGACAAGGCAGAAATTAACGCCTTAAACCTCAGCTTTTCGGGAATACACACCGACAAAATCGACTCGGGCATAAAAAGAATATATGAGCTTATCAATGACTGATAAAGCAAACAGGCGGCATTACTGTTAACGTAACGCCACCTGTTTTTTGGCAGGAAATATAATTTATGAAAACAATCAAGCTAATTAAAGCAATTTTAATTTTTTATCTTTTCATCTCTGCCGAGAAGATAATCAACGGATACCTCAAGAATATCCGCAAGAGCAACAAGCTCTACATCTGTTACAAATCTTATCTGTCCCTCAAGCTTTGAAAGTCCCGAAGCATTCATATCAACGCCGCTAACCTGAAGCTGTGCAAGAAGCTCTTTTTGCTTCATACCCTTCTGCTTGCGAACGCTTTCAACTCTGTGTCCGATTAAATTCCTATCTCCCAAATCTTGTTTACGAAGTCTCATTTTTACTCTCCCCAAATTTATATTTCTTTTTTAAAATTCTTTAAAAACATTGTAGGTTTATTATATTACTTTATTAGAAAAAAAACAAGACCTTTTTGTAAATATTTTTAAAAAATTGAAATTTTTTCGAGATTTTAATTACATTCTTATAATATTTGGTCGATACTGACAAATAATAATAGTTTGAGTTGTCGATAATTACCAATTTTTTAAGATTTTAGTTCATATGTGGAAAATTGTGAGTTATGTTGAAAGCATACTCCGGGATTGTTGAAAGATGTTAGTAATGTTAAAAACTAAATTGTCAACTGTATTTTTAATAATTATTACAAAATAGTTACCAAAATATTTTTTTGATTTTTTAATAACACATCTTGACTTTTGAGAACATCTGTTCTATAATTTAATAAAACATTTGTTCGGGATGATTTATATGAAAATTTATGACACAGTAAAATCAGACGGATATAAAAATGACCGTGTAATCCTGCACAGCGACTGTAATTGCTTTTATGCAAGCGTGGAATGTCTTTTGAATCCGAATATCAGAAATCTGCCTGTTGCAGTAAGCGGTGACGCAGAAAACAGGCACGGTATTATACTTGCCAAAAACGAAGAGGCTAAAAGGTACAATGTAAAAACAGGCGAGGCTATATGGCAGGCAAAGAAAAAATGCCCTCAGCTTTTGACCGTACCGGCAAGACTTGACGTTTACAAAAAATTTTCTGACAGGGTTCGCAGGATTTACTCAGACTACACCGACCGAGTTGAGTCATTCGGACTTGACGAGGCGTGGCTTGATATTTCTCAAAATTACAAAAGCAATCCGCTTAACACTGCAAGGGAAATTTCAGAACGTGTTAAGGAGGAAATCGGAATTACCGTAAGCATTGGAGTAAGCTTTAATAAGATTTTTGCCAAATTCGGCAGTGATTATAAAAAACCGGATGCAATCACCGAAATCACAAGGGATAATTACAGAACGCTTGTGTGGAATGCTCCGGCAGGCGATCTGCTGTATGTAGGCAATGCTACCAAGAAAAAGCTTGCGCAAATAGGAATTTACACCATAGGCGAAATTGCAAATGCTCCGATTGGTCTGCTGAGGAATCACCTCGGCAAATGGGGCGACCTTATCTACGGATTTGCAAACGGTTATGACTCCTCCCCCGTTGCCAAAATCGGCGAAAGCTCTGAGGTTAAGTCCATCGGAAATTCTACCACTGCCGTTCGTGACCTAAAAAATCTTGATGACATTAAGGTAGTTGCATATATTCTGTGCGACAGCGTGTGCAGGCGAATGCGTGAGCAGGGATTTGTTGGAAAAACGGTATGCATAAGTATGCGTGATACGGGGCTTTCTACAATTACAAGACAGCATACCCTCACCTCCTACACTGCACTGACAAGCGATATTATTAAAACTGCTATGATGCTTTTTAAAGAGAATTTTGACGAAAAATCACCTCTGCGCAGTATCGGAGTAGCTGTTACTGACTTTGCACATAATAACATCCCCCGACAAATGGATATATTTGCAGACGAAAGCAAGATAATTGCAGGCGAAAAGCTTGATAAAACCCTTGACAGGCTGAAAAAACGCTTTGGCAATTATATTATTCGTCCTGCTTCACTGCTGACTGACAGGGGGCTGTCTGCCTTTAATCCAAAAGACGAACACACAATTCACCCTGTCAGTTACCTGTGAAATAAAGTGCTCAGGAGGTTATTATGTTTAAGAAATATGTTAAGGTTACCGCTACCTTTGACTGTGACGGCAGTCTTGTCCCGGAATATTTATACTGGGATGACAACAAGCGATACAGCATTGACAAAATTACCGATGTGCGCTATGCCTCCTCCCTTAAAGCAGGTGGGTGCGGAATAAGATTTACTTGCAGAATTCTGGGCAAGGAAAGATATATTTTTCTCGAGGAGAATAAATGGTTTGTCGAATGCAGGGAAAATTCTTTTAAAACAACAGATATATAGCTCTTTCTTTCATATAAAAAATCAGGTGATGCCGAAAAATTTGTGCATCACCTGATTTTTATTTTTTATTTAAAAGCGGCTTGAGATACTTGCCTGTAAATGAATTGCTGTTTTCGGCAACCTGCTCGGGAGTGCCCTCAGCAATCACCGTACCTCCCATATCTCCGCCCTCGGGACCGAGGTCAATAATATGGTCGGCTGTTTTTATAAGGTCAAGATTATGCTCAATTACCACAACCGTGTTGCCGCTGTCAACAAGCTTTTGCAAAACCTCAACCAATCTGTGAACGTCGGCAATATGAAGCCCTGTGGTGGGTTCGTCGAGAATATACACCGTTTTTCCTGTCGGTCGCTTTGAAAGCTCTGTTGCAAGCTTTACTCGCTGTGCTTCGCCGCCGGAAAGGGTTGTTGCAGGCTGTCCGATTTTGATATAACCAAGTCCGACCTCGCACAAGGTTTTAAGCTTACGATAGATTTTCGGAATATTTGCAAAAAATTCCGCTCCCTCTTCAACCGTCATATCAAGCACATCGTTTATGGATTTGCCCTTGTACTTAACCTCAAGAGTTTCTCTGTTGTAGCGTTTTCCCTTGCAGACCTCGCATGGCACATAAACATCTGACAAAAAGTGCATTTCAATCTTAACAATGCCATCGCCCTGACAAGCCTCGCATCTTCCTCCCTTTACATTAAAGGAAAATCTGCTCTGTGTAAAACCACGCATTTTTGCGTCCTGAGTGGTGGCAAACAAAGCTCTGATGTCTGTGAAAACGCCCGTATAAGTTGCAGGGTTAGAGCGTGGAGTTCTGCCTATGGGACTTTGATTAATATCAATAACCTTGTCAAGATTTTCAATTCCCTTTATACCCTTGTTTTTGCCCGGAATAATTTTGGCTCTGTTGAGGTCACGGGCAAGGGTTTTGTATAAAATTTCATTGATAAGCGAGCTTTTACCCGAACCTGAAACGCCCGTTACACAGACAAATTTGCCGAGCGGAATTTTAACATTAATATTTTTAAGATTATTTTCGGCAGCACCCAGAATTTCAATATACTGTCCGTTGCCCTCTCTGCGCTTTTCGGGAACCGGAATCACCCTTTTATGGCTGAGATACTGACCTGTGATTGATTTATCACAAGCCTTTATAGTGTCAACATCGCCTACGCAGACAATTTCACCGCCATGCACACCTGCGCCCGGCCCTACATCTACAATGCAGTCGGCAGCATACATAGTATCTTCATCGTGCTCAACAACAATAACCGTATTGCCAAGGTCACGAAGCCTCTTGAGGGTACTCAAAAGCTTTTCGTTGTCACGCTGATGAAGTCCGATACTCGGCTCGTCAAGAATATACAGCACACCCATAAGGCTGCTGCCTATTTGAGTGGCAAGTCTTATTCGCTGACTTTCACCGCCGCTGAGCGTTCCTGCCGAACGGGAAAGCGTAAGGTAGCCAAGACCTACCCTTTTTAAGAAGTTAAGGCGTTCACGGATTTCCTTAATAATTTCAGCAGAAATAATTTTTTCCTTTTCGGTGAATTCAAGCGTATTCAAAAACTCAAGCGCTGAAACAACTGATTTTTTGCAAAAATCGGCTATATTGATTCCTCCGACAGTAACTGCAAGACTCTCCTTTGAAAGTCTGTCACCGTTACATTCGTCACAATGAATTTCAGACATATAATTCTGAATTTCTTCCTTTATCCAATTACTTGAGGTTTCCTTGTAACGTCTGCTGAGGTTATTGATAATACCCTCAAACTTTTGCTCATAGGTTCCGCTGCCATACACTGACTTGCGATGAATTGTTAAGGTTTCCTCTCCCGTTCCGTACAAAAGCACATTTAGTACCTCAGGTGAAAGCTCTGAAAGCGGAGCGTCAAGTGAAAAATTATATTTTTCGGCAAGAGCCTCAAAGTACATTGCGGCTATAGAGCTGCCCTCCATTGCCCAACCGCTGCCCTTTATGGCACCCTGGCGGATGCTTTTGCTCGTATCTGGGATAATTTTGTTTTCATCAATTTTTAGAAACACACCAAGTCCCGTACATTTTGGACAGGCACCAAACGGATTGTTAAACGAGAACATTCTCGGTGACAAATCCTCTATACTGATTCCGTGCTCGGGGCAGGAATATTTCTGCGAGAACATTACATCTCCGGTTCCGACTATATTTACAATAATAATGCCGTTTGAAAGCTTCGAAGCGGTTTCTATACTATCGGAAAGTCTTGAAGAAATTTCGGGTTTCACAACAAGGCGGTCAACGATAACCTCTATATTATGCTTTTTATTTTTCTCAAGTGGAATTTTCTCTGATAGGTCGTAAATAATGTCATCTGCTCTTACTCTTGCAAAGCCCGATTTCCTTGCCGCTTCAAGAATTTTTACGTGCTCGCCCTTTCTTCCTCGTACAACAGGGGCTAAAATCTGTATTTTTGTTCCCTCGTCATATGAAAGCACCGCATCAACAATCTGGTCAACGGTTTGCTGGCGGATTTCTCTGCCGCAGACAGGGCAATGCGGTATGCCTACCCTTGCGTAAAGCAATCGCAGATAATCGTATATCTCCGTTACCGTGCCGACAGTCGAACGGGGGTTTTTTGATGTAGTCTTCTGGTCAATGGAAATTGCAGGAGAAAGTCCCTCTATACTTTCTACGTTCGGCTTATCCATCTGTCCCAAAAACATTCTTGCATATGAAGAAAGGCTTTCCACATAACGTCTTTGTCCCTCGGCATAAATTGTGTCAAAAGCAAGAGAGCTTTTTCCCGAACCCGAAAGACCTGTTATTACAACAAGCTTGTTTCTTGGAATTTCAACGTTGACGTTTTTCAGGTTATGTTCCTTTGCACCTCTTACTATAATTTTATAGTGTTCCATCTCTTTCCCCTTTTATTCCTCTGCAATTATAGCCTCCCTTAACGAGAGGCTATAATAATTATTATTCATTTTCGGAATTTTCAGCAGTATCTGTTTCTTCCTGTTCTGAGTCACTTTCCTCAACCTCAACAGGCTCAACATATGTGCCGTTCATAACAGCCTCAAAGTCAACACTGCCCATCTTCTCGTGCTTGATAAGGTAAGCTGCAACCTCGTGGAGCTTATCAATCTTATCCTTCAAAATTGCTTCAGCTCTGTCGTAAGCGTTGTTGACAATTTCAAGAATAAGCTCGTCAATCTTAGCCGCAGTCTTTTCAGAGTAATCCTGAGTATGTCCCATATCTCTTCCAAGGAATACAGCTCCGTTGTCGGTGCCGTAGCAAATGCAGCCAAGTTCTTTTGTCATACCGTACTTTGTAACCATAGCACGGGCTGTCTTTGTAGCCTTTTCAATATCATTTGAAGCGCCGGTTGAAATATCGTCAAGAATGATTGCCTCGGCAACTCGACCGCCAAGACATACTACTATATCCTCAAGCATCTCTGTGCGTGAGTTGTAGGATTTATCCTCCGACGGAAGCGGCATTGTATATCCGCCTGCCATACCTCTTGGAATAATTGAAATCTCGTGGACAGGATCCTGAGTAGAAAGCTCATGGAAGCAAATTGCATGACCTGCCTCATGATAAGCAGTGAGCTTCTTCTCTTTGTCGCTCATCACCCTTGTTTTCTTCTCTGCACCTACTACAACCTTAATTGTAGCTTCTTCAATTTCCTCCATTGTGATAGCCTTTTTGTTCTTTCTTGCTGCGAGTAAGGCGGCTTCATTAAGGAGATTTTCAAGGTCTGCACCTGTAAAGCCGGCAGTGGTCTTTGCAATAGTCTTGAGCTTAACATCAGGAGCAAGCGGCTTTTTGCGTGCGTGAACCTTCAGTATTGCCTCTCTGCCATTGATATCAGGATAGCCGACAACTACCTGTCTGTCAAATCTGCCCGGACGCATAAGAGCCGGGTCAAGAACATCGGGACGGTTAGTAGCTGAAATAAGGATGACTCCCTCGTTTGCGCCAAAGCCGTCCATTTCAACAAGCAGCTGGTTAAGAGTCTGCTCTCGTTCATCGTGTCCGCCGCCAAGACCTGCGCCTCTCTGACGACCTACAGCATCAATTTCATCAATAAAAATAATGCAAGGTGAGTTTTTCTTAGCCTGTTCAAACAGATCACGAACTCTTGATGCACCTACGCCGACAAACATTTCAACAAAGTCCGAACCTGAAATTGAGAAGAACGGAACTCCTGCTTCACCGGCAACGGCTCTTGCAAGCAGCGTTTTACCTGTACCGGGAGGGCCTACGAGAAGTACACCCTTTGGAATTCTTGCGCCGAGCTTATCAAACTTTTCGGGGGCTTTAAGAAATTCAACAATTTCCTCAAGCTCTTCCTTTTCCTCATCCGCACCTGCAACATCGTCAAATGTAGTCTTGCGTTTTTCGTCATTTGTATTTTTGATTTTAGCCTTGCCGAAATTCATTTCCTTGCCGCCAAGACTGCCGCCCATTTTCTTCATAATGAATACCCAAAGTGCTATGAAAATAATAACCATAACAAGTATTGGAATAAATTCATAAAGAAGAGTATTGTCGCTGCTTCTGATGTAATTATAAGAAACAGGCTCGTCTGCCGAAGCGGTATAAACCGAAACATCGTCGATAAATCTCTCAATATCAGCCAGAGTACCCTTTACAACAACCCTGTTATCTTTTTTCTTATTGTTATTGGCATCCGTCGGTGCGGTGGCAGTAGGCGTTGTTGTAGTTTCAATAATACTGTCAGATGTGGCGGAATTATTTGCAGTTTTTACCTTTACGCCCTCTTTAAGCGTAATTTCAACTGCACCCGTTCCGTAATTGATTGTGTAGCTGTCAACCTTATCCTCTTCAAAAAGGCTCACGAGCTGCGAAGTAGTATAGCTTTGTGAAGACATAGAGCTCCATAAAAACGCTATACCGAGCACAAGCATTACAGCAACGGCAATGTAGATAATTATGTTACGCAATTTTTTGTCCAATAGGAATCACTCCTTCTATATTATGAAATTTAAAGCGTAAATTTATGTATTTTTAGAGTAAACAGACTTCTTGAGTATGCCTACATAGGGTAAATTTCTGTAACGCTGAGCATAGTCAAGGCCGTAGCCAACGATAAATGCATCGGGGATTACAGTGCCTACATAGTCAACGTCAAGGTCTGCAACACGTCTTTCAGGTTTGTCAAATAATGTGCAAATGCGAACCGAAGCAGCTTTTTTGGCATAAAGATACTTCTCGATAAAAGCAACTGTATTGCCCGAGTCAACAATATCCTCAACCACTAAAACATTTTTGCCCTCAACAGGAACAGACATATCTTTTATAATATTAACTCTGCCCGAGCTTACGGTTGAATCGCCGTAGCTTGACACAGTCATAAAATCTATTGTAAAACCAAGGTTTATCTCCCTCATTAAATCGACCATAAATGAAATACAGCCGTTGAGCAGACCAACCATTATAAAGTCTTTGCCATTATAATCCATTTCGATTTTTTTTGCAAGCGATTTCACAATATTTTCAATATCTTCTTTGCTGTAGAGTATTTTTTCTATATCCTTATGCATAAAAGAACCGCCTTTGTCATATAATCTTAAATTTGCGTTTTACATCACTGTAATTTTTATGAGATAATTTCATTCCTTTGCACCATAAAATTTTATCTTCAACAGCCACAACGGGAATCTTATCTCTTTGCTCAGACGGAATTTTATACTCATTCATAGCTTTTCTCAATGGCTTGGTAATATTTCTGTCCTGAAAAAATATTTTATCTCCCTGTTTGCGTGTTCTTATGACAGCGTGTTCTATTTCCTCATCAGACAGAGATATTATATCCTTATCATCACAAATACATTCATTTATTTCTTTTACAGAATATTCATTGCTGCATAATGTAAAGCTTTTATTTATGACTTCACCAAATAATATTTCTATATCGGAATTATCATTTATTTTGGTGTTTTCAATTCTGAATATGCCCTGCTTTGAAACCGCGCGAAAATCACCGCAGAGGTCAACCGAACCGCCGCTTTTAAGAATTTTGTCAATCAAATCAATGTGGATATGCTCGGGAACAGCAGTGCCGCACTCAACACAAATTTTTTTAACTGCATTTTGCCTGATTATTTTATCAAGGCTGAGAAGCTTTTCTGTGCTGTATCCAAACTTCACCCTGCAAGCCGAAAGCTCCCTTTCTGTACAACTGTCAATATAATTGGACAGCAGCTTTGCATCATCACAAAGTCGCTTTACGCACACCTCAAAGCTTGGATTAATCTTTTTTAGTTCGGCAATTACATTGTGACGAATTTTGTTGCGGGTGTAATCATCGGTGAGATTTGTGCTGTCGGTAACAAAGTCAAGGGAATTGTCACGGCAGTATTTTTCAATATATTTTCTGTCGCAAAGAATCAGCGGTCTTATAATTATACCACGCTTTTCAGGAATTGCACAAAGCCCGTGCAGAGACGTTCCTCTCGCAAGATTTATCATCAGCGTTTCGGCATTATCAGAAAGCGTGTGCGCTGTAGCAATTTTGCAGTTGAGCTTTTCGGAAAACTCGTCAAATGCATTGTATCTGGCATTTCTTCCGCAAAGCTCCGTACTTATTTTTTGCTCGGCTGCAAGGAGGGGCACATTTATCTTTTTTACAAAAAGCTCTATACCAAGAGATTTACAGAAGCTTTTACAAAATTCTTCGTCACGCTCTGCCTCTTCCCCTCTTATCATATGATTTATATGTATTGCATACAGGGTTAAAGAGTATTTTTCTTTAACAGAATAAAGCATATGCAAAAGTGAAACCGAATCTGCTCCACCCGACAGCGCAACGGCAATGGCATCGTTTTTCTCGATAAGACTGTAATCATTTACCGCTTTTAAAAATGGATTACTCACGTCTGTCCTCCGTGCCTGTAAATCTCATAAATTCACCCTGCCAATGCATTTTTACAGTACGAGCCTCGCCGTGACGGTTCTTTGCAACAATACATTCACCGGAATTCTGGTCAGCGCCGTGAGGTGAATCGTCCTCGTTCTTATCGTAATAACCCTCACGATACAGAAAAAGTACGATGTCGGCGTCCTGCTCAATAGAACCGGAATCTCGAAGGTCGGATAGCTGCGGTCTGTGGTCGGTACGCTGTTCACTTGCACGTGAAAGCTGTGAGAGCGTAATAACAGGCACATTCATCTCTTTTGCAAGAATTTTAAGATTTCTTGTAATCTCAGAAATTTCCTGAACTCTGTTCTCAATGCGTCTGCCGCTACCCATAAGCTGCAAATAGTCGATAATAACCAAATCAAGCTTTCTCATTCTCCTGAGCTTTGACTTCATCTCGGTAATTGTTATTCCCGGCGAATCGTCAAGATAAAGCTCTGACTTTCCCAGAATATCACTTGCAGGAATAAGTCTGTCCCATTCTTCGTCATTAAGCTTGCCTGTTCTTAGCTTTGTGCCCTCAATCAATGCTTCTGATGAGAGCAAGCGGCTTGCGAGCTGTTCCTTTGACATTTCCAACGAGAAAAACGCAACGGTTTTTTTAGCTGTGCAGGCTACATACCTTGCTATGTTAAGCGCAAAGCTTGTTTTACCCATACCCGGACGGGCTGCAAGAAGAATCAAATCGCTTCGGTTAAGTCCGGTGATTACACGGTCGAGGTCGCCGATACCCGTAGAAACAGGCTTCATAC
>OGOU01001745.1_pt1 | contig 16395 bp, 19 predicted proteins | sample 1552721 | NCBI WGS metagenome assembly OGOU01 (sample SAMEA2580176, study PRJEB22360) | human gut metagenome | biome: human gut; feature: human-associated habitat; material: faeces | place: Denmark | collected 2008/2010
CAGGGCCGAAAAAGTTTGCATTGCAAACCCAGTAGGTAGAAAGGAAGAAAAGATGAGTTCATTTATCGCAAAGCCTCATGAAGTTGAACGTAAATGGTACGTTGTAGACGCTGAAGGCAAGAACTTGGGAAGAATGGCATCACAGATCGCTGCAATTCTCAGAGGAAAGAACAAACCCGAATTTACTCCTCATGTAGATACCGGAGACAATGTAATCGTAATCAACGCAGAAAAGATTTCCGTAACCGGAAAGAAACTGGATCAGAAAGTATATTATCGTCACTCTGAATATGTTGGCGGCTTAAAAGAAACCACATTAAGAGAAATGTTAGCTAAGAAACCTGAGCAGGTAATTGAACTTGCTGTTAAGGGTATGCTTCCCAAGGGACCTTTAGGCAGACAGATGTTCACCAAGTTGCATGTATACGCAGGACCTGAGCACAAGCATGAAGCTCAGAAACCCGAAGTATTGACATTCTAATAGGACTGGAAGGAGGAAATAAAAAATGGCTAAAGCAGCAAGATACTACGGAACAGGTAGAAGAAAGCACTCAGTTGCCAGAGTACGTGTTTATCCCGGCAGCGGTGTTATTACTGTAAACGGTCGTGGCATCGACGATTATTTCGGTCTTGAGACATTAAAGCTCATCGTTCGTCAGCCTCTCGCTCTTACAGGAACAACAGAGAAGTTTGACATTGTCTGCACAGTTGCAGGCGGCGGTGTTACAGGTCAGGCAGGCGCTATCCGCCACGGACTTTCAAGAGCTTTACTTCAGTACAGCGACGAACTTCGTCCCGTACTCAAGAAGGCAGGCTTCTTAACTCGTGACCCCAGAATGAAGGAAAGAAAGAAGTACGGCCTCAAAGCCGCTCGTCGCGCACCGCAGTTCAGCAAGCGATAATCGACAACTTCAAAATGCTAAAAAAGCCCGGAAATACGCCATTTTCCGGGCTTTTTCTATGCCCATAATTCTGCCTGGACTGTTCGGTTTTGATGGAATTTGAACGGAAATTTATGGGTTTATAGTGGTCAAATTACTGGTGGACAAGCCCATTTTGACCTCTTATGGGTTAAATTACTGGTGGACAATAGGAGCAAATGAAGTCCAATTTTGCCATCGACGGACGAACACATACTTGACTGATTTACATAGAGCCTTGGCTCATTCTTTGAAAACGAGAATGGGTCGAGGCTCTATTTTTTTCGCCTGAAATCCGGCGAGACAAATTTGAGTAGGAGGTAACAGGTATGACGGATTTCAATCAGAAGACCCATGACACCGATGTGGGCAGTCATGGCGGACAGTCGAGGCAGATGATGGAGGTGTTCGAGAACCAGGAGTTTGGTTCGATCCGGTTGTTACAGGAGGCAGGCAAGACCTACTTCTGTGCAAGCGACGTGGCGAAAGCGTTGGGGTATGTGAATCCCTACGCCGCAGTGAAACGCCATTGCAGAGGCCCCCTAATGAAACGCGAGGGGGTCGTTCAGAAGGTGAATCAGTATGGGGATGCTGGAGAGCAGGTCGTTGAAATCTCCTTTATCACGGAAGGCGATGTTTACCGGCTGATCGTTCACAGCAAGCTGCCATCGGCAGAACGATTTGAACATTGGGTGTTTGATGAAGTTCTCCCGTCCATTCGCAAGCATGGTGTGTATATGAGCGATTCCATTTTGGATCAGGTGATTCAGCATCCGGAGGTCATCTATACCCTGGCGCAGAAGCTTGTAGCCGAGAGGGAGCAGCTTGAGGGTATCCGCAAACAGCTGGATGCGGCACAGCCCAAGGCAGACTACTTTGATACCTTTGTGAATTCGGAGGACTGTACCTGCATCCGGAATTTCTGTAAGGAAATCGGAATCCCGGAGAAGACGGCAGTGGCTCTCTTACTGGATCATCGCTATCTGTACCGCAGTCCAAGCGGCTGGCTGATGCCTTTTGCAGACAAATCTGCAAGGGGCTATTTTATTGTCCGGGATTGCTACGGCAGAAGTGGAAAACTGGTGCAGCAGACGAGAGTGACCTGCAAGGGAAAGAATCATCTCTTCAAGTTGTTTAAGAAATGGGGTGTGATCGAATGACGCTTTTTACAGAGGGACGCCTTCAGGCGTTTGAACGCATGATGCAGGATACCGGCAAATACCATCGACGGGAGGACAGCGAAGATCGTCCGCGCAAATGTCCGAAGAAAAAAACGGAGCCTGCGAAAAAGGATGGTGAGCACCATGCCGGTATTCAGGGTTGAGAAAAACAGCAATTACACAACGATGTGCAATTACCACCTGCGGGATCAGGGCCTCAGCCTGAAAGGAAAAGGACTTCTCTCTATGCTGCTTAGTTTACCGGACACATGGAACTATTCGGTACGGGGATTATCTTCGATTACACCGGATGGCGTAGATGGGGTGCTTACAGCTCTGAAAGAACTGGAACGTCTTGGATATCTGGAAAGGAACCAGCAGCGTGAGAGTAACGGTCGGATGGGCAGAGCGGAGTATGTGATCTATGAGATGCCAAGGAAAAAGCCGTGTTCGGAATCACCGTGTACGGAAAATCCGTATACGGTAAATTCGGATACGGACACACCGGTTACGGAAAATCCCGCGCAATTAAGTACTAATAGAACAAGTACTGAAACAATCAATAAAAGAGAGAAGAAGGAAATCCAGCATCGGTATGGCTCATACGAAAATGTTCTTCTTTCTGACACAGAATACGGCAAGCTCCGGCAGGAGTTTCCAGGAGATTATCAGATGCGGGTGGAACGGCTCTCTGAATATATGGCTTCCACCGGCAGGAGTTACAAAAATCACCTTGCCACAATCCGAAGCTGGGCAAAGAGAGAAAAGCCAAAGTATAACCCGGCAGACTACACATTTGAGGAAGGAGACAGCCTATGAGCGACATGGTGCCTGAAGTTTTGAATGCAGCGTTGGATTCGCTCTTTACGCCGAAAGAACCCGGAGAGCAGGAATACCAGGGCGAGGACGGACTGCTGTATTGCCGGAATTGTCACGCGCCGGTGCAGTGCAGGGTAAAGCTCTGGGGCAGAGACAAGATTGTCCCCTGCCTTTGCAGATGCCAGCAGGAAGCGATGGCGGAAAAGAAACGCCAGGATGAACTGGTGGAGCGGCAGCGTAAAATTAGGCAGCTGAAAGCAACGGGAATTCAGGAAAAGCATCTTCTGGAATGGAATTTTGCAGTTGCAGAAGACAACAAGGATATCCAGATGGCAAAACGCTATGTGGAGCAGTGGAAAAAGGTCAAGGCTGAAAACCTTGGCCTTTTGTTATGGGGAGATGTCGGAACCGGAAAGTCCTTTGTGGCGGCATGTATTGCCAATGCGTTGCTGGAACAGGGTATTCCGGTTTTGATGACGAACTTCTCCAAAATTCTGAACCAGATGGGAGCCATGTATTCGGAAGAACGATACCGGTATATTGCTTCGTTTTCCAACTATTCTTTGTTGATTCTGGATGATCTGGGGATTGAGCGCAGCACCGAATATGCGCTGGAGCAGGTCTACGCTGTCATTGATGAGCGGTACAAGTCCGGGCTTCCGGTCATTATCACAACCAATCTGAAGATTGCTGAAATCCGCAATCCGCAGGATGTGGCATACGCCCGGATTTACAGCAGGATTCTGGAAATGTGTACACCGGTGCGAATCAGCGGAGAGGACCGCAGAAAGAGCATTGGAAAAGAGAAACAGCAGGTCGTTAAGGAGGTACTTGATCTATGAAGTGCAAGGCAAAAAAGGCGTTTTTCGCAGGGAAGAATGATATCTATCATCGCTGGAAGGAGGTTAAAAAGCTGAATGGCAAAAGCAAAAACCAGTATTACAACAGAAAACCGCAGTGGCTCAGCTGCCGACGCTGCGGCTAAGGAGCAGCGGACGGAGATGCCGCTTTCTGACCTGCATCCCTTTGAAGGTCATCCCTTTAAGGTGCTGGATGACGAGCTGATGGAACAGACCGTGGAGAGCATCAAGCAGATTGGTGTGGTATCACCGTTGATTGTCCGACCTGACCCGGAAGGCGGATTTGAAATTCTTTCGGGACACCGCAGGCTTCATGCAGCACAGCTGGCAGGTTTGGAGACGGTGCCGGTCATCGTTAAGGAAATGGACGATGATGCGGCAATCATCTTTATGGTGGACAGCAACTTGCAGCGGGAAAATATCCTTCCCAGTGAGAGAGCGTTTTCCTACAAGATGAAATTGGAGGCAATGAAGCATCAGGGAACAAGAAACGACCTTGAAACAACTTCCCGACAAGTTGTCGGGAAGTTAGAAGCTGCGGATGCCATCGGAGAGCAAACAGGTGAAAGCGGACGACAGGTTCAGCGGTTTATCCGCCTTACCAACCTGATTCCCGAAATTCTGGATATGGTGGATGAGAAGAAAATCGCCTTCAATCCGGCAGTAGAGCTGTCTTATCTGAAACTGTCTGAACAGAAAGAATTCCTGGAGGCAATGGACTATGCACAGGCATCTCCATCCCTGTCGCAGGCACAGCGGTTGAAAAAGCTCTCGCAGGAGGGCGGCTGCACCTTGGATGCCATGTGTGAAGTGATGAATGAAATCAAAAAGGATGAGCTTGACCATGTGACGATTAAAAACGAGGTTCTTCGGAAGTATTTCCCAAAATCCTATACGCCGAAGCAGATGCAGGACACGATTATCCGGCTGCTGGAAAAGTGGCAGCGAAGCAAACAACGAGATATGGAACGATGAGAAGGAGATTTTTATGATGATGAACTTTAAGAAGAATCAGAATAACGCAGTGTGCAGCATGGACTGCAAGAACTGCCCGAACGGTGCATCGCAGCCGAATCCGATGGATGATCCCAAGTTTGAGAAGTCCATTGCGATGCTTCATAACTGGCTGATGCTGGAGGCAATTCGTGAAGATCACCCGAAGGAGCGCATTGTGATGGTGATCCTGCCGGGGGCTGGCGGCGAACTTCTGACCGAGGCTGGTAGTCGAGACATCTTTGAGGATGTTTACGATGAGATGGAGGCTGATCTGGTGGCAGATGGGGAACTGCTTCTCTATTATGATAAGAGCGATGTGATCGAGACAGACAGAACCCGCTATCTGCTGGGAGCTGCGGAAGTTTCGGAAATCGACCAGAACGGCAACGAATGCAGCGTCAATCTGTTTACACTGGAACGCACCATCGACTATGTGAACGAAAACCTGACGGTGGTTTCCATTGGCGGCGAGTTGGTTCCGGCACTGCGCCTGATCTAAGGAGGAGCCTATGAAGAAATTTGATGTGGAGATTACAGAAACTCTCCAGAGAAAGGTTTCCGTGGAAGCTGCTTCGCAGGAAGACGCGGAACGCATGGTGACGCAGGCGTGGAACAATCAGGACTATGTTCTGGATTCCAGCGATTTCACCGGTGTGGATTTCAAGACCGTGGGAGAACATGAACTGGCGGAGACCAGGACAATGGATGTGCTGTTGGTGCAGCCCAACGCCTACCCGAAGAAAATCAGTGTTGCCACGGAGCTGGAAGATTTGCAGGCAATGGTTGGCGGCGATATTGAAGTAACCTATCCATTTGAGGATGAAGTGGCCATTATTCTGAATGAATCCGGTAAAATCAATGGCTTGCCGCTGAACCGTGCGATTTACACCGAAGACGGGGATATGCAGGACATTTATGCCGGTGATTTTCTGGTGGTTGGGCTGACAGAGGATGATTTTGGCTCTCTGACCTCGGAGCAGATGCAGAAATTTGAGGAACAGTTCCATCAGCCACAGATGTTCGTCCGTATGGGACGCAGCATCATGGCGATTCCGGTTCCGGATGACATGGTGAAGAAGATGGAGGAAAAGGCTGTAAAGCCTCAGGAAAAGAGCAAACCTGCACCGGACCGGGACAGTTTGTAAGGAAGGAGGCGGAGATTCATGCAGGAAGAAGTTGAAAATCGTACCGTCAATCTGGCAATCAGCACCACGAAACTGACATTTCGCACCATCGTGAATGGCTATAATGCGTGGAAACGACATCATCAGGCGAAGGTGGCTCATAAAACAGCGCAGCTGCCGGTTGGAAAGCAGAGCATCAAAGAACTGATCGGTCAGAATCAGGGAGTCAGCAGTATCCCCATTGAGAAAACGGATTTGAAAGGCTTTGAACAGGTGGCGCGGAAATACGGCGTGGATTATGCCATTACGAAAGACCAAAATGTGATTCCACCCAAGTACACGGTGTTCTTTAAGGCGAAAGATGCGGATGCACTGACTTCCGCTTTTGAGGAATTCACCAACCGCAAGCTGAAAGCAAAGGAAAAACCGAGTGTTCTGGAGCAACTTAACAAGCTCAAAGAGCTGGTTGCTGCAATTCTTCCGGATAAGGTTCGCCACAAAAGTCAGGAGCGTGATCTATGAGTAATAAGACAAAGAAGCTACTGATCCTGAACCTGCCGTACTTCATTGCTGGTCTTGTATGTACCAATCTGGGAGAAGCGTGGAGAATTGCCGAGGGCGCAGACATGTCTGAAAAGCTCCTCGGCTTTCTTTCTGCCCTGGGTGCAGCCTTTTCCAATCCGATGCCAAGTCTGCATCCGATGGATTTGTTGATTGGCGTGTTCTGCGGAGCAGGTCTGCGGCTTGCTGTGTACCTGAAAGGCAAAAATGCCAAGAAATATCGCCATGGCATGGAGTATGGCTCTGCCCGATGGGGAACGCAGAAAGACATCGAACCGTTTGAAGATCCGGTGTTTGCAAACAATGTGATTCTGACCCGGACGGAGCGGCTGATGATGGGCAATCGTCCGAAGAATCCAGCAAATGCCAGAAACAAAAATGTGCTGGTGGTCGGTGGTTCCGGCAGCGGCAAGACGAGATTTTGGCTTAAACCAAACCTTTTGCAATGCCACAGTTCCTATGTGGTCACTGACCCGAAAGGCGATATCGTAATCGACTGCGGCCAAGCGCTTTTGAAGAACGGATACAGCATCCGGATTTTCAACACCATCAATTTCAGAAAGTCGATGCATTATAATCCCTTCTCGTATATTCACAGCGAAAAGGATATTTTGAAGCTGACCACAACCCTCATTGCCAACACCAAAGGAGACGGCAAGGCCGGTGACGAATTCTGGACGAAGGCAGAGACCCTGCTGTATTGTGCTTTGATTGGGTATATCCACTATGAGGCACCGCTGGAAGAGCAGAACTTTGCAACGCTGATTGAATTTCTGAATGCGATGGAAGTGCGCGAGGATGATGAAACCTTTCAGAATCCGGTGGATCAGATGTTTGAAGCACTGAAAAAGAAGAAGCCGAACCACTTTGCTGTTCGTCAATATGCCAAGTTCAAGCTGGCGGCGGGCAAGACCTTAAAGTCGATTCTGGTGAGCTGCGGCGCACGTCTGGCTCCCTTCGATATTGAGGAAGTCCGCGATATCACCATGTACGATGAGCTGTCGCTGGATACAGTGGGAGATAAGAAAACAGCTCTGTTCCTCATTATGAGCGATACAGACCCGACTTTTAATTTCCTGATTTCCATGATTTACACACAGCTGTTTAACCTGCTGTGCGAGAAAGCAGATGATGTCTACGGCGGTAGACTGCCGGTGCATGTGCGCTGCTTGATTGATGAGTGTGCGAACATTGGTCAGATTCCGAATCTGGAAAAGCTGGTAGCCACCATCCGGTCAAGAGAAATCTCGGCATGTCTGGTACTTCAGGCACAGAGTCAGCTGAAGGCAATCTACAAGGACAATGCCGATACCATCATCGGCAATATGGATTCTCGTATTTTCCTTGGCGGTTCGGAGCCGACTACGCTAAAAGAGCTGAATCAGGCACTTGGAAAAGAAACGATTGATCTGTACAACACCTCCGATACCAGAGGCAACAGCCCATCTTACGGCACCAATTATCAAAAGGTCGGGCATGACCTGGCTTCGGTGGATGAACTGGCTGTGCTGGATGGCGGAAAGTGCATTTTGCAGCTGCGCGGTGTCAGGCCGTTCAAGTCAGATAAATATGATTTGACCCAGCATCCGAACTACAAGCTCACTGCCGGTGCTGATAAGAAAAACACGTTCAGCATCGAGGCGTTTCTCGACCATCGGTTGAAGCTCAAGCCTGGTGATAAGTACGAAGTGGTTGACGCAGATCATGCCAAGTAAGTTTATTTCAGTGACGAAGATGTCATGGGTGCAGAATAAGAAGGGGCGGCGAGCTGCCGCCTCTTTACATAGCCAGGTTTCTGATTGGGATTGGAGACCTGGCTATATGTTTGCCCATTTGCAGGTGCACATGCAGATGGAAAATCACTATTCATCAGCCTATAAGGGCGCATCGTACAAGGAGGTACACATTTATGGCATTTTTCAACAGCGCAGTAACCGTTCTTCAGACTCTCGTCATCGCACTGGGTGCCGGTCTCGGCATCTGGGGAGCCATCAACCTGCTGGAGGGCTACGGCAACGACAACCCTGGTGCCAAGTCTCAGGGCATGAAGCAGCTGATGGCTGGCGGCGGCGTGGCACTGATCGGCACGACTCTGGTGCCGCTGCTTTCCGGTCTGTTCGGTTAAGCAAAAGCTGTCGGAGCGAAGATTCCGACCGGGCGGCGAAAGCTGCCTGTTACATAGTCAGGTGCAGGCAATATCCGCAGCTGGCTATTTTCTGCGCTCCCCGGCAGGTGCACATGTTGGAAGTATGGCGCAGAACCGCAGTTTAGAATCGCACCGGCTGATAGGCCGGACAAATTACAGGAGGACAAATCTATGGCGTTTCTTACTACAACTGCATCGGCACTGTCTCTTTTCTCCCAGCTGTTCATGCTTCTGTCCCGGATGGCGAAGCTGTTCGGCGTGTTTGCGTAAGGAAGGAGGCGGCTCATGCAGAGTATCCTTGAACAGATCACAGATTGGCTCAAGAGCATGATCATCAGCGGTATCATGGGAAATCTTTCAGGGATGTTCGATTCGGTCAACCAGCAGGTTGGACAGATCGCAGGCGATGTGGGAACCACACCGGCGAACTTTTCACCTGCGGTCTTTTCTATGATCCGCAACATCTCGGAATCCGTGATCCTGCCCATTGCCGGAATGGTGCTGACATTCATCGCCTGTTATGAGCTGATCCAGATGCTCATCGAGCATAACAATCTGGCAAATTTCGAGACATGGACATTTTTCAAATGGGTCTTTAAGACCTTTCTGGCAGTGACTCTGATCTCGAACACATTCAATATTACGATGGCTGTCTTTGATGTGGCTCAGCAAGTGATCTCCCGAAGTGGCGGGCTGATTTCCGGCAGTACGTCCGTCAGCGATGCGACCTTGACAGCAATGCAGGCCACGCTGGAAGGCATGGACTTGGGACCGCTGCTGGGACTGTATTTGCAGACCTTTGTGGTTCAGGTCACGATGCTGGCGTTGTCGGCTATCATCTTTGTCATCGTGTATGGCCGAATGGTGGAAATATATCTCATGGTGAGCCTTGCACCGATTCCGTTCGCAACCTTTGGAAACCATGAGCAGAGCCATACCGGTCAAAACTATCTGCGCTCCCTGTTTGCGCTGGGATTCCAGGGTTTTCTTATCATGATCTGTGTAGGCATCTATGCAGTTCTGATTCAGAACCTGTCCTTTTCGGATAACATCATCAGCAGCATTTGGGGCGTTATGGGCTATACGGTTTTGCTGGCATTTACGCTGTTTAAGACGGGAAGCCTCGCAAAATCCGTGTTTGCAGCGCATTAAGGAAGGAGGCATGATTCATGGCATCTTATATTTCTGTTCCGCGTGACCTTTCAAAGGTCAAAACCAAGGTCTTTATGAACCTGACCAAACGGCAGATTCTCTGCTTCGGAGCCGGTGCGCTGATTGGCGTTCCGGTTTTCTTTTTGCTCAAATCCAGCGGGAATCTGAGCCTTGCCGCACTTGGCATGATGGCAGTAATGCTGCCGCTTTTCTTTCTTGCCATGTACGAGAAAGACGGTCAGCCGCTGGAAGTGGTGGCAAAGTATTTCTATGAGGCAAAGTTCAAGAGGGCGAAAACGCGGCCTTACAAAACAAAAAATTACTATGCACTGCTGGTACAGCAGGCAGACGTGGAAATGGAGGTAAATCGCATTGTTCAAAATTCTCGAAAAGCTGACAGCGAAGAATAAAAAGCAGGATGACATCCGAATGCCGTCTCATCTGTCAGCCGCAGAGCAGAAACAAGTGCAGACGGTGATCGACCGTGCAAGGGGTGACCGCACGGTTCCGCACTCGGCACAGGAGAGCATTCCCTTTCAGCGGATGTTCCCGGATGGTATCTGCCGTGTGACGGACAACTACTATACCAAAACCATTCAGTTTCAGGACATCAATTACCAGCTGGCACAACAGGAAGATCAGACAGCTATCTTTGAGGAATGGTGCAGCTTTCTGAACTTCTTTGATTCCAGCATCCGCTTCGAGCTTTCTTTTATGAATATGGCTACGGATGCCTCGAATTTTGAGAAGATGGTGCGTATCCCGTACCAGAAGGATCATTTTAATCCGGTGCGCACGGAGTACAGCACCATGCTCCGCCGTCAGCTTGCCCAGGGCAACAACGGCCTGACCAAGACGAAGTACCTGACGTTTGGCATTGAGGCGGAATCCATGAAGCAGGCAAAGCCGAGGCTCATTCACATCGAGATCGACCTGATGAACAACTTCAAACGCTTGGGTGTCCGGGCAAAATTGCTGAACGGCAAGGAACGGCTTCATTTGATGCACGATATGTTCCACATGGGTGACCATGACCGATTCAATTTCGATTGGAAGTGGCTGCCGGAGAGCGGGCTGTCGGTAAAGGACTTTATTGCACCGACCGGTTTTGCCTTTCCGAAGAACCGTGTTTTTCAGATGGGTGGGATGTATGGTTCCATGTCCTATCTCCAGATTACGGCTTCCGACCTGTCGGATCAGCTGCTGAAGGACTTTTTGGATATGGAATCCAGCCAGATTGTGACCATGCACATTCAGTCGGTAGACCAGAATAAAGCAATCAAGTCCATTAAGCACACCATTACGGAGCTGGATCGTTCCAAGATTGAGGAACAGAAGAAAGCTGTCCGTTCCGGATATGATATGGACATCATTCCGTCAGATTTGGCAACTTACGGCAAGGACGCAAAGGCACTGCTGAAAGAATTGCAGAGCCAGAATGAGCGTATGTTCCTACTGACCTTTCTGGTGATGAACACCGGCGAAACGGAGCAGGAGCTGGAAACCAATGTGTTTCAGGCTTCCAGCATTGCACAGAAGTACAACTGCAACCTGCGCCGTCTGGACTTCCAGCAGGAGCAGGGGCTGATGAGCTGCCTGCCGCTGGCACAGAACCTGATTGAGATTCAGCGCAGCATGACGACCAGCAGTACAGCAATTTTCGTGCCGTTTACTACCCAGGAACTGTTTCAGACCGGGAAAGAAGCTCTGTACTATGGGCTGAATGCTCTGTCCAACAACCTGATTATGGTTGACCGGAAAAAGCTCAAGAATCCCAACGGGCTGATTCTGGGTACCCCCGGTTCCGGTAAATCCTTCTCTGCCAAGAGAGAAATCGCCAATGCGTTCCTGGTGACGGATGACGATGTAATCGTGTGCGATCCCGAAGCTGAGTACACAGCACTGGTGCAGAAATTTGAGGGGCAGGTCATTAAAATCAGCCCTTCCAGCACGCAGTATATCAACCCAATGGACATCAATGCGAATTATTCGGAAGAGGATAATCCGATTGCCCTGAAAGCAGATTTCATCTTGTCACTGTGCGAGCTGATCGTGGGCGGCAAAGAAGGCTTGCAGCCGGTAGAAAAGACGGTTATCGACCGCTGCGTTCATCAGATTTACCAGACCTATTTTGAGCATCCTGTGCCGGAGAACATGCCGGTGTTGCAGGACTTGTACGAGGCACTGCTTCGGCAGGATGAAAAGGAAGCACACCATGTGGCAACAGCACTGGAAATCTATGTGACCGGTTCGCTGAACCTGTTTAATCACCGCACCAATGTAGATATCAATAACCGGCTGGTCTGCTATGACATCAAGGAGCTGGGCAAGCAGCTGAAAAAGATCGGTATGTTGGTGGTGCAGGATCAGGTCTGGGGGCGTGTGACCGCCAACCGTAATGCTGGTAAAGCCACCCGCTACTATATGGACGAGTTCCATCTGCTTTTGAAAGAGGAGCAGACAGCGGCCTACAGCGTAGAAATCTGGAAGCGATTCCGTAAATGGGGCGGTATTCCCACCGGCATCACCCAGAATGTGAAAGACCTGCTTTCTTCCCGCGAAGTGACGAACATTTTTGAAAACAGCGACTTCATTTATATGCTGAATCAGGCAGCCGGTGACCGTCAGATTCTGGCGGATCAGCTGAATATCAGCCCGCACCAGCTGTCCTATGTGACCCACTCCGGCGAAGGTGAAGGACTGCTGTTCTACGGAAATGTGATTTTGCCATTCGTTGATCGTTTCCCGACCGATCTGGAACTGTACCGGATTATGACGACTAAATTAACCGAAGTGCAGGAAGCAAAGGAGGCGTAAGCGATGGCTGGCAAGAAAAATCCGAATCTCGGAGACAAGCTGCGGCAGGAGCGCGAGGGTGCGGAGAACACCCTTCGCAATTCCAGAAACAAAACCGCCGATAGCAGTACGGGAGACAGCAGCAAGAAAAAAGCGGAACACCGAAGGCAGATTCGTCACGAAGCCGATCTTGCCAAGATGCGCAGCAAGAAGCTGAAATCAGAGCAGGAAGTAAAAGCGAAAAAGAATGCAGCAGCTTCCGGAAAAAAGGGCGGAAAGCCAAAGAAGCCGGGAAATCTTGCGAAAGATGCACTTTCAGCCAAGGCACATCAGAGTGTGCGCAATGCCGACCAGGACAATAATTCCGGTGTGGAGGCAGCGCATTTTACCGAAGGTTCAGCGGAAGGTGCAGTCCGTGCTGGTTCCCGGTTCCAATATGGTCGAAAGCTGCGGCAGTACAAAAAGCTGGAGCGGTTGGAGAAAAAGGCAGATAAAGATGCCGTAGATTCCATCTTTGCGGAACGCATGAAGTCTGATCCGCAGGCTGGCTCGAATTTCTTTTCCAGATGGCGGCAGAAGCAGGCCATCAAAAAAGAGTATGCCGCTGCGAAGGCAGGTGCAGCCGCTGTGGAGAACACAGCAGCTGGCACAGCCAAAGCTGCACAGGGTACTGCCAGTAAGACGGAAAAGGCATTTCAGTTTGTGCAGAGCCACTCGCATATCATCATCGGTATCGCAGCCATGGGACTGCTTGTTTTGGTGATTGCCGGGTCGGTTTCGTCCTGCTCTGTCTTGATCAATGGCGGCGGCAATGTGGTGCTGGGGACTTCCTATACAGCGGAAGATGAAGATTTGAAAGGAGTGGAGACGGATTATACCAAGCTGGAAGATAAACTTCGCAAAAAAATCGACCGCATTGAAACCGACCATCCGGGCTATGACGAGTATCGCTACAATCTGGCGGAAATCGGCCACAATCCCTATGAACTTGCATCTCTGCTGACCGTAGAATTTGAAAACTACACGAGAAGCCAGGTGCAGGCGCGGCTCCAGAGTATTTTTGAAGCGCAGTATGAGTTGAAGCTGGTGGAAAAGGTGGAAATCCGGACAAGGAAAGAAACCCGTGTGGGTTATAGTTACAATCCGATCACCGGAACCGGACACACCTACACCTATCAGGTGACGGTACAGTATGAGTATAAAATCCTCAATGTAACACTGCTCAATCGAGGTGTGGACTATGTTGCCAGAAATTCCGGACTTACAGATGACCAGCTGCAACGCTACGAAGTCACATTGGAGTGCAGGGGCAATCGGGATGATCTGTTTGCAGGTATCGCTTTTGCAACGCCGGATGGCGCGGGTTCCAGCGGAGAATATCAGGATTACGACATTCCGGGTGAGGCTCTGACGGATGAAAAATTCCGGAAGATGATTACCGAAGCAGAGAAATATCTCGGTTATCCCTATGTCTGGGGCGGCAGCTCGCCGAGTACCAGCTTTGACTGTTCTGGTTTTGTTAGCTGGGTCATCAACCACTGCGGCAATGGCTGGAATGTAGGCAGGCAGACGGCCAACGGTCTGATGGGAAAATGCGACATTATTCCGAAGAGTGAGGCAAAGCCCGGAGACCTGATCTTCTTCCAGAAAACCTACAACACCAGTGGAGCGTCCCATGTGGGCATTTATGTCGGCAACGGGATGATGATCCACTGCGGCAATCCAATTTCCTATGCTTCCATTGAGACGAGTTACTGGCGGCAGCACTACTACTGCATGGGAAGAATTCGATAAAAATAGGGCATTTATTCGCCCGGAAAGGACAGAGTATGAGTTTGAAACTGGAAAAGATTGCTGCGGAGCGTGAGAAAGCCCGCAGAAAACGCGATGAGTGGGAGGAACGCAGAAAGGAATGGGACAGAAAGTACCACGAGCAGGAAAACAGCGAAATCTGTGAAATGGTACATGCCCAGAGCCTGACCCCGGAACAGCTGGCAGTTATCATTCAGATGGCACAGGCTGCGGTTCCCAACCCGGAAAATCTGAAACTGGATGAGAAAGAAACGGAGGATATGGAATGAAAAAGATGATGGCAATGCTGCTTGCCAGTGTGATGGCGGCAGGAACCTTTACGACTACTGCGTTTGCCTATACGGGCGATGATGTGCAGAAGAACACGTCTGTCAGTACCGCTGCGCAGGAAACAGATGCAGCAGAAAGCGCAAATGCAGGGAAAACGGACAATACCGACAGCATCGAAATCGACCCCGACATGCAGGTGCTGCCGGATGGCTATGAAGTCGCTACGGATGCGAATGGGAACCTGATCGTTACGGTGGGCGGCAAGGAATATAACATCGGCAGCGAAAAGGGCCAAAAGCAGACTGGTACGGTGGTGCCAGGTATCACCAGCCTGCATTTCCGTTCCGGTCCCGGCATGGATCAGGCGATTATCGGATATCTGCATTCAGGCGATACAGTGGAGATTGTCGAAAAATGCGGTGACTGGTATAAGGTGAACTTCAACGGCAAAACCGGATATGCACATGGAAAGTACCTGAATGTCACGGATTCCGCAGAAGACAGCAGCATGTTCAGTGAAGATGCGCTGAAGCTGTTTCTGGATTTGATGCAGAGCGGAATGTCATCCGAGGATGAGAAGGAATCCAGTGCAGCTTTGACTCCGGAAGGTAATATGACGCTGGTGGACGATATCGGTGAGGAAGAAGATAAATCCAGCCAGCAGTTCATCACGCTGGTGACAAAGGCGGGCAACACCTTCTATCTGATTATCGACCGCGATAAAGACGGCAACCAGAATGTGCATTTCCTGAATATGGTGGATGAGGCCGATTTGCTTGCGCTGATGGATGAAGAGGAAGCCGCCAAGTATCAGGAGAAGAAACCGGAAGTCACGGAACCTGCGGAAACCGAAAAGCCACAGGAGACGGAGCCTGCACCGGAAGAGCAGAAAACAGAGAGCGAGCAGAAGAAAGCGTCTCCGCTTCCGATGATTATGCTGCTTCTGTTTGTGATTGGTGCAGCCGGTGTCGGCGGTTATCTCTATATCAAGATGAAGGGCGTAAAGCCTGCATCCAAGAAAAATCAACCGGACCCTGATGCGGATTATCACGATGAGGATGAAGACGCGCTCCAGCTGCCGGAGGATGACGGTGACGAGGACGAAGAAGTGGATGTAAACGAGGATTACGAAGCGGAATCGGATGATGAACCTGTTTAATTAAGACTGTGTTGACCTGAGGGGCGGCTGAGAAGCCGTCCCTTTTACATAGCTAAATGGTTTGAGAATGGAGTGTTTTGAGCCATGAAGCTATGGAAACTGTAGGTGATATCTGATAAAATAGAGAGAGAACAGTGATACAAATCATTATTTGAGGAACTGGGCGGCAAATACGAAAGGCAAGGGGATTATTTGATACCGTGCTTAACTGTACCCGCCGAAGAAGAACAGGCAATAGGCATCTGGGGGCAACGGCATTTAGATTATCTAAAACAGTACCGTAAAGTTACATACACCAATCTTCTTACAAGCGGCAGGCTAAACGCCTACCTTGCCGACATCAACAGACAGGCACAGGAACGCTTTGAAAGGCTCATAGAGGGTATGAAACAGGCACAGGGCATAACGGAACAGCTAAAGGCAGAAAACGCCTTAGAATGGACAGGATGCCTCAATAACATAAGGGCTTGTGCGAGGGAGATTGTGGAAAAGGAAATTATTTTTGCATAAACAGATGATTAGTGGCAGGGGGAAATCCTGCCGCTTTTTCTGCTTTAGTTTGTCAGCTTGACAAATAAAGGGTTAAGGAATATAATTAGATTCAGTATTATACAAGGAGT
>OGOU01001753.1_pt1 | contig 16358 bp, 8 predicted proteins | sample 1552721 | NCBI WGS metagenome assembly OGOU01 (sample SAMEA2580176, study PRJEB22360) | human gut metagenome | biome: human gut; feature: human-associated habitat; material: faeces | place: Denmark | collected 2008/2010
AAAAGAATTCAATTATATTACAGGATATGCAGAAAGTGTTTATGGAATCATAGACACCCGTACTCACAAAATCCTTACCCGAAATTTCATATCGGACGGAACCGATACCCGGATAGATATGCCATACGGTATCGCGGTAAATCCTATCAGCAAAGAAATATTCGTCACAGATGCCAAAGATTTCATCACACCGGGAAAAGTTTACTGTTTCTCTCCAGATGGCAAAAAGAAATGGGAAGAAATAACCGGAGAAATTCCATCGAACATTGCATTTGTGTTAGAAACTCAAACAACAGATAATTAACTACATTATGTTTTATACGGCTTAATCGGTAAGAAGCCTATTTAAATTTTAATATGCCTATCTATATTTAGTTTACTTTGGTTTAGCATATATAAGCTAATAAACCAAACTGAATTTTCAATCTATTTCCACCATATAACTAAACACGAAATACACAGCCAAAAGAGGATGTAACTCTACTACGTATTTTCTCTTTTCGCTGCAGATTAATTTATGTATGGATGTGCCAACCGCATACATATAATGCTTTGTTTAAATGTAAGTTGGCAAAATTATGGCATGGCTCAATACACAATTAATACCATTACAAATAGTAAATCAGGGTAAATCAATGATATTATGCATCATATAAATGTTATATCACGGATATTTTGTACTTTTGTATTCGAATTTGGGAAACTTTTTCCAGACATATTAGAAAAGAAAGAAGCGTTATGCGCATCAAGTATTTGGGAACGTAGGAAATTTTCAAATGGCATACTCAAATGACATAGTGGTTCTCACGCTATAGCGTGGGCTGTTATTATTACATCTGTATGCAAGGTTTTCTACGACCTCCAAATCAAGAAGAGGCATTGCGGTTCACGCTTTTTTACTATGAATTTGATAATGTCATAATAAGAGTATTAAGGTCTAATAGTCATATGTACAGATAGATTTTACATTATGGGACATAAATTACACAACCGTATCGAAATTTGGAAGAAACAGCTGCTTGATTTCGGCAAGAGAAACAGGTTGATCAACTTTCTTGAAGGCAAACGTAACAATGTGAAAATTACGATGCCTTCTTTCGAGAAGTTGTGGGAGGTTATTATTAGCGAACAAGAAATTGTGTTCCCATATGCCAAGGGAGTACAAGTAGATGATGAGGGGGAAGAAATATACGATACTATCATAAAGGGCGATGTCGAAACCAACAAGCCTATAGATGATCTCCAGAAAACGCTAAAATCTCTTAGATACAAAGCAAATACATCTATAGAAGAACAGGGTATAAACACCTTGTATCTTACTTTCGGTATGCTAAAATGGAAAGAACGAGATGATTCATCACAAGTATTTTCATCTCCCATAATTTTAGTGCCCGTAAAACTTCTTATTGAATCAATAACATCACCATATCGCATGGTGTTGCATGATGATGAAATCGTTATAAACCCAACATTATCCCATAAATTGGATAATGATTTTGGAATTATTATACCTGAATTTGATCCTACGCATGAGTCTCCAGAAGAATATTTAGAATGTTTAGCTCGCAAAGTGTCAATAAAAAATTGGGATGTAGATCGAAGTACCCATTTGACAAATTTATCATTTCTCAAAATCAATATGTATAAGGATTTGGAGAGAAATGAAGAAAAACTAAATGCGAACTCTGTTATAGCTGCACTTGTTGGAGAACAAGGCCCTATTCAAGTCTATGAAGAACTAAATAATTTTGACTATGATAAACAAATTCGCCCCATCGATACTTTTCAAGTTGTAGATGCTGACTCAAGTCAACAAGACGCAGTATTGTTATCGAAAAAAGGAGTAAGTTTCGTATTGCAAGGACCTCCGGGAACCGGAAAAAGTCAGACCATTACAAATATCATAGCAGAGGCTATTGCTGATGGCAAAAAGGTTTTGTTCGTATCCGAAAAAATGGCTGCCTTACAAGTTGTATACAATCGTCTGGCTAGTGTAGGATTGGCTGATTTTTGTTTTACTTTACATAGTCATAAGGCCAAGAAAAAAGATATTCTTAGAGACCTAGCAAACTCAATAAACATTGACCGAACAAGAGTCCGCGATGAGGCATTAGCTCAACTTGATATGTTAGAAAGAAAGCGGTCTCAACTTAATGAATACCAAGAAGAGCTTCATACGCCAACTTCTGGGCTTAATGTTTCTATTTTTTCTGTAAATGGCACGTTAGCTCAATTAAACAATGTTCCAGATATTGTTTTCTCTATCACAGATGTAGATTCCATAACAAGAGATCTCCTTACAGAGAGAGAACATTTGCTTGATGAGTTATCTAAAACTATTGGTAAGCGCAGCGAGGATTATGCAGATAATGTTTGGCGCGATTCGTCAGTTAAGTTCCTATCTAATGCGTTAAGGCATGAAATTGACTCGAATATAGCTACAGCTATACCTCTGTTGGAAGAACTCGAGAAGCAACATTCATTAGCTTGTGCTCAACTGGGGATTAAAATTAAATCTTCTCTCATAGGTAATGAAGAACTTATCTCTATTTTGTCATTTGCGGCTAAATCCCCAACCATTCCTATAGAATGGATTACAGACCACAACATTGACACTTTAATAGATAAAGCACGCAAATATAAAGAGCAGATTGAACGGATTGTTAAAATAACAAACGAATTAAGCGAAAAGTATAGTGACAATTTTTTTGATATTGATGTTGTTAAATACAAAGAGGGGTTGTGTTCTCTAATGCATCAACTTCAAACAAGGTTCAATGATGATAATTGCGATTGGATATCTCAGAACGTCAATAATATAAATAAAGAAATAACAACAATAACCAATGATATTGACTCGTTATTCGAGGAGGCCAAACAGATAGCCTCTAAACTTGGCATATCTACACCTAACACAATAGACGAAATTATCTTATTTGCCAAGTCTATTCAAGCGTTGGCAGACATGCACAAAGTACATCCAACACAAAAATGGTTCAATACCGATGAGTTCGTCCGCATAAAGTCTGAAGCTAAAATTCATGAGGCTTTACATAACACAGTTTTAGAGTCAAGAGACTCTATCTTGTCTCATTTTGATAAAGAGGTTTTAGACTGGGAGTTTTACCCCGTGCTACAAAGGTTCAGAGGTGAATATAAATCTTTTTTTAGGATGTTTAATGGACAATATCGCAAGGACCTCAAACAACTGAGTTCATATCTATCAAACGGCGGAAACTTATCATATAATGCAGCTTTTAATGTTTTGAATATGCTGAAAAGTATTTCAGACAATCAAGCAACTATCACAGAGGATTTACGACAATACAGAGAAGATTATGGAAGCTATTATAGTGGCACAAATACGCAATGGGACGTATTATATAATGAACTTGAAAACTTTGAAAAGTCAATATGCCATATACCAACAATAACTTTACAATTGCAAAACTTGATTGTTCAAGGCCAATTGCCAATCTCTGATATTATACAATTTAATACAAATTACTCACATTCTAATGTAGAATCAAGATTTGAGCAATTAAAGTCTATACTTAAATATGACTTTAATAAGACAACTCAATGGTATGATATTAGAATATACACACAAGAATCTAATTCTATCGCAACTAAGTTTATATCAAAGTATCAAGATATCATGAATATGCGAAAGGGATATTGTAATTATGAATCTGCAATCTCTGATTTAGAATTACTAATATCTCTTAATGTATTAAATGGGGAATTAGCAGCGCAAAAAGAAGCTATATATAGCTTGTATAAAGATTATTATAATGGTATAGAAACGGATTGGGATAAGTTGATAGAAGCTCTTAAATACGCTGTTGACCTTAGGCAACTCATATCTCTATACAATCTCCCCGAGCCTTTTGTAAAAGATATATGTGGAAACTGCAAAATCATATCATATTGTAATGATGAATATCTAACAATCTCTAAACAGAATAATGCTGTAAAAAACAGCATAACTTGGTTTGCTTCATTGTTCAATCATGGTGAGGAGTTCTATCAATGGAATATTCACGATTTAGTCAATCGAATGTCTTCATGTAAGGACCGGAAACATTTGTTGGAAGAATGGGTGGACTATTGTTCTAATAGAGAGAAATGTAAGAATGCCGGGCTTGGAGAATTTGTCAATAAGGTCGAAGAATTAGGTATAGATTCCAATCATATTAAAAATTCATATCTTAAACGATTCTATCGATTATGGTTAGATGCAATATTGCCAAACTTTCCAGCAGTACAAAACTTCAGAGGAAGAATACAGGCACAAACCATATCTGAATTTTGCGAATATGACAAAGGACAATTTAAAATCGCGCAAGCAAGAGTGCGAGAACGCGCATTGAGTAGAATTCCCGATTTTAATTCTATAAACGGGGCAAGAGATGAGATTGCGATATTGAAAAGAGAACTGAACAAGCAACGGAGGTTAATGCCTTTGCGTAAACTTTTTATGGCTATACCCAATCTTATAACATCATTGCGCCCGTGCTTTATGATGTCTCCATTATCTGTAAGCGTATTTCTTGAAGCACAAAGTTATGACTTTGATTTGGTTATTTTCGATGAAGCCTCTCAGGTACATACGGAAGATGCTATTGGTGCAATTATGCGAGGCAAACAGGTTATAATAGTTGGAGATACGAAGCAGTTGCCTCCAACAAGTTTCTTCTCTACTTCTATCAATGATGAAGATTTTGATGTAGATTCGGATGTAACAGTGGATGATGGCGATGCTGGTGCATACGAATCTATTTTGGATGAGGCTGTAGCTATTTTACCAGAGCGCAGCTTGAGATGGCACTATAGAAGTCGTCATGAGCACCTTATCGCATTCTCCAATATAAAAATATACAATAACCAACTTATTACTTTCCCTTCATCGACAGCGAGTGCTCCCGATTGTGGTGTTGAGTATGTCTATGTGAAAGATGGCGTATATGATAGAGGAGGAAAGAAAAACAATATAATAGAAGCCCAGAAAGTTGCAGATTTAGTTTTTGAGCATTTCCGAAGGTATCCTAACCGCTCATTAGGAGTTGTTACTTTCAGTGAAGCTCAACAGAATGCTGTTGATGCAGCCATTCGACAAAAACGATTACAGAATCCTAATCTCGATAAATACTTTATTGAAGATAAGGAAGAGCCATTTTTTATAAAGAATCTTGAGAATGTGCAAGGAGATGAGCGTGATACGATTATTTTTAGCATTGGCTATGCAAAAGATAATAAAGGTATTATGTATATGAATTTTGGCCCGTTGAGTCGTGAGGGTGGTTATCGTCGACTTAATGTAGCTATTACAAGAGCTAAGCATAATATCAAGCTAGTTGGTTCGATTGTTCCTACCGATATTGATTTGGAAAAAGTATCTTCCGAGGGCGTAAAAATGCTCCGTTCATATATCGAATTTGCACAGCAAGGAATTATCGCTCTTGAAAAAGAGTTGACATTCAATAACAATTTAGAGTGTGATTCTCCTTTTGAAGAAGCTGTCTATGATTTCTTGCAATCGAAAGGCTACAGTGTTGTTACGCAAGTTGGTTGTTCCGGATTCCGTATAGATATGGCTGTAAAACATCCTATTCATAGTGGAAAATTTGCTATTGGCATTGAATGCGATGGCGCAACATATCATAATTCAAGAACGGCTCGAGAACGAGACCGTCTGAGACAGGCTATACTTGAGGATATGGGATGGACTATTTATCGTATCTGGTCAACAGATTGGATAAAAGATCCAAAGACAGAAGAAGAAAAACTTATAAATGCTGTAGAAAAGGCACTTGGTCATGTGACAATAGAACTTGAGAACAATAATTCCATTGATGACAACAATGCAGAAGCTATAACCCCTATCATTGAAATAGAAGAAAAAGTTGAATCGTCTGAAGTTGTTACTACTGGATATGGTTTTGAGTTGTATAAACGAGCAGATCCTTTAAATATAATTGATGATAACGGAAATATAAGAGAGGGATACGATATAGCTTGGGATATTATTTCAATGGAACAACCTATACATTTCGAGGAATTATGTAGACGTATTGCACCTGCATATGGTCGCCAAAAAGTAACATCAGTTGTTCGTGACGAAGTAAAATATATCTTCCGTAATCACCTAAATGGAAGGATTACAGAAGATAATAATGATTTTGTTTGGATAAAGAACCTTACAGATGTAAAAGTACGCGTTCCTAATCCCGATGATGATTATATACGTTCTATCACATACATTTGCGACGAGGAGTTGGCATTAGCTATGAAAACAATCGCTCAGCATAGTTTTGGTATTACACCTGAAGATTTATTCATCGTAACTGCCAGAGAATTTGGGTTTAAACGTACTGGTGAGAATATAATTTCTTCACTTCGCAATGTATATGAACAAATGCTTAAAAACAATGAAGTGACAGAGATAGATGGTAAAGTTTGTGTAGAACACTAACGATTAGAATAATTTAATTCTTCAAGCATCCAATCGGCACAACATATACTCCATCTGTTCGCTTATAGGCAAAATCGCCAACACCTGTCAACACCATACAAAAGGCAGGGGCTTTCATTCGGGAGGTATCTATGATATTTGAAAGTGCCGTTAATGTTTTTGCGCCATCCTCAATCAACTTCTCTCCACCCAATTTTATTTCAATAAGACCATACGACCCATTACGCAAATGTACCACAGCATCGCATTCCAAACCGTTCTTGTCTCTATAATGATACACAGAACCATCTAAAGCATCTGCATAAACCCGAAGATCCCGGACACACATTGTTTCAAAAAACAACCCGAATGTATTTAAGTCGTTAATCAAATCATTAGGACCTAAACCAAGAGCAGCCACGCCAACAGAAGGATCGACATAATATCTTGTATTCGATGTACGAACCGCTGTTTTACTCCTTAAGTTGGGATTCCATGCCGGCATATCCTCTATTACGAATATTTTCCGCAAAGCAGTAAGGTATGCATCTATCGTTTCATCGCTGACATCCTCCGGTTCATTTGTTGATATATCGGCAAGGATTGTAGCGATACTTGCTTGAGAACCTTGATGCCTGGCATAAGAACGCATAATTCTCTTTGCTCGTTCCGCATCTCGTTTTACATTATCAACTCGTGATATATCGCTATTTGTTATCGCTTTATAATATTCTGTCGCCTGCAATAGTGCCGCCTTTTCTGTTTTCTTTTGCAAAGCCTTAGGCCACCCTCCTCGGCAAACGACAAAAGCAAGCATCGGCAATGTAAGTTTATTCAAAGCACCTATTTTATCAGGTGTAAGAAACAAATCCGATAGGCTTATCTCGCCTGTAGAGTCTCCGGATTCCCACAAACTCATAGGGCGCATAGTAAGCCATCCGTATCTTCCGGTACCTGTATGATGAATTTTCTTGGCTTCGACAGGTACAGCAGAACCTGTAAGCATAAACTGTCCGTCTTCATCTCGATGATCTACTTCAAACCGAATAGCATCCCAAAATTGAGGAACTTCCTGCCATTCATCAATCAAACGCGGAGTTTCTCCTTCAAGCAAAAAGCTAATATTAGTTTGAGCCATTTGCCTATATTGCTCTTGTTTAGTAGGGTCGTCCATATAGATAACACTTTTGGCCTGCTGTTCAGCCGTGGTCGTTTTGCCACAAGCTTTAGGCCCCTCTATCAATACAGCACCCATCGCTTCTAACTTATCACGCAGAAGTTGATCCGCTATTCGATTCTTATATTCCATACACTGTATTTTTTTACAAAAATAGCTTATTTCTTTGTAATTCAAATCAATTTCAAAAATAAATTTGGGAATTTGACGCAAAACTATTTGGAAATTTGACTTTATTTTGATTGGAAATTTGGCGAATTTTCTTTATTGGAAAATCCAACGCTCCCCAACAAGGATAAAATAAGCCCAATACTCAATCCAAAATATAACGAATTCCCGAACGTTTTTTTAAATCGGCCATATCTTCCAAAGAAAGCTGGTTATCTCCGATATCCAAAACCGAAATTGCAGGAGAAATTTTTAATGACCGCAAAGCATTATGTTGTGTATATAAATAGGTCAAAGAAGAGCACAAACTTACATCAAGAACCGACAGCATATTATCGGAACTGTCGAGATAAAGCAGAAATTCCTGATTTCCTATTTTCAAATTGTTTAACGCATTGTGAGAACAATCCAAAGAGACCAAATAAGATAGTCCGGATATATCCAACTCCTCGATCCAGTTAAAAGAACAATCAAGGTGTTCGAGCCATTTGCAAAAAGAGACATCGATATTCTCCAAATAACATTTCGGGACACGCAATTCATTGATACATTCTCCGCAAATACGTATCACATATTCTCCCTTTCGGGTATATGTATGAATCATATTTTTATCGCAAACACCATCTCCCCAGTCGATCATAAAATCACGTGCCGATACAGAAAGTTCGATTTCGGAATTTTCCGGAATTAAATATGTAATAAGAGTAATTACACCAAAAGTTGCGGCCTTCTTATTAACAACAGATGTTTGTCTCCTATAAATTAACGGCAAGATTTTCATATCACAAAAAATATGACTTCTAACACAATACCCGATAAACTATTTAATTAGTCTAAAGATTATTAAACTCAATATAATTGCCTGTTGCTTTAAAAACATATAAAATCTAATTATCAGGCATTTCATTGTTAAATCAGACAAATATACAAGAATTATTTATGAATTTCATCAAAAAAATTAAGAAATCAAAATACTAATAAATTGGTATAGCGAATAATAATTTCGATCACTAAGACAAATATCTAAAAATCAAAGACCAACATTTCATGAAACTCTCAAAACTGACCCGAGTAAAATTTAAACGACTGGCTCTAAGATTTTCAGAAACAAGTAAGACGAAATTATAAAATACGGCTGATTCGTATTTATTAATTGAGTTGAAGCTTTCTCTAAAGAAAAATCCGACTTCTTTTCTGATAATAAAAATATGAAAAAACGTATAAAAGCCTTATTAATCTTCTTGTGTTTTTTCTATAATAAAGATTACAGATAGATAAACAATAGTCCGGACATTCCCAAGCATACTTTGCTAATTGCCGAAAATTTGAAAGATAACCATAATCTATATGAAGTTTCTGCTAAACAAAGAAAAAATTCTCTCTTCAGGATTCAATATGTATATGGCTGAACCCATCGTCTCCAAAAATCTCATGGAAGCATTAGCCGCTATAAATGTATAGATCCCTATTTGAGAAAACACAATAGGGAATATGCCGAGGACTTTGCCTCACATTTACTTCGGGTAAATCGTTTTGACTTAAAAATTGCTCAAGATTTTCACATAAAAATAAAAAACACATTGCAACTTAATGTTAATATTCTTAACTTTGGGAATCTGTTGAATAATTCATGGGGACAAACAAAAAGCATTGCAGCCTCGAATTGGAGGGGAGACATTGCATTACAAAAAAACGAGACCGAAAACAAACCTATGTTTTCTATGAATACACTGGCAAAAATACAAAAAAACGGTACTCCATACCGAAACGTCCTCCAGACAAAACATTGCAGATAATTGTTGACAAACACATTTGAGTATCAAAGTATATCTTCAATTAATAAGAATGAAAAGGATTCATTTCATAGCATTCAATATCATGGCTGCTATTTTTATTATAACAGCCGTATTGGGTATAAACGGTTGTCATAAAAACAAGTCTCAAACCGATTATAACATTCTTGTCATCCATTCATTCGATTCTCTTTATACTTGGGGGAAAGAGATTAAAGAGGGGATAAACGATGCTTTTTCTCACCACAATCTCTCGGTAAAGATCAGACATTTTTATCTGAATTGTGAAATGCTGAACGCCCGGCAAGAAATCGATACGTTATCCCGCTTATTAGATGAATATACCTACGACCCACCCCACATGATTCTAATAGAAGACGACCAGGCTACTTTTTCTCTGATCACCAGCAATCACCCGATTACACATATTGTACCTATTATTTTTTCAGGAGTAAGTTACCTAAACTGCGATATACTTACCGGATATAACAATATTACCGGATTCGAATGCAAGCGGGATTTTATCGCTTGCTATAAATTAGCAAAACACATTATTCCAAACATTACGAGAATCAATATTCTGACAGACAGTACAGTTTTAGGTCAATCTTCACGAAAAGAATTTCTAAAGCAATGGCAAACTGTTTCCCAAACAGAAAAAGAAAAGATCAAAATAAAATTTATTCCATACCGTGAAATGAAAACATTCAGAGTATTATATCCTTTCTATAATGCATCAAAAGGGGATATTTTCATTTTACCCAAATGGGATTTTATAATTTCACAATTCTCCAATATTTCAGCACAACCGTTTTTCACGGTTTGTAATGAAGGGATAGGGGAAAATATAACCGGAGGAATTCTCGGAGGGATTTTTACACTCCCGTATCAACAAGGTTTCGACGGGGCTAATCTTGCCGCACAAATACTGAAAGGCGAGAAAACCATAACCAATGTTCCCCTGCAATACCACAAAGACCGTCCCGTTTTTGATTGGCCTCAAATAAAAAGACTGAACATATCCAAATCCCAACTACCGGAAAACAGTTTCATATACAATATTCCGATATATGAAAAATATAAAACAGAATTTATCATCATAATCCTGACAGCATTCATTTTGCTCTTTTTTCTGATATTTTTGTACTTACTCGAAAAGAAAAAAAAGAAACGTATACAAATCCGGTTACATAATAAACAGGAACTATTGGAACAAGCCTTGCAAGTCGGAAATTTCCATACATGGTCATACGATCTTATTACACGAAAACTCACATTCGACAAACATTTTTTTTCAAAGCACAGGACTACCACTTACCGAGAATTACAAAATAAACCGAATATCGTTAATCAGAAGAATACATCCGGATGACCGAAGAAACGTTTACAATACTTTACTCTCCTCTATATATGGAAAAGACGCGAAAGTAGTAGTACAATTCAGAATAAGTCTCAATTCTCCGGATGAATATGAATGGTGGGAAACTCATTTTTCTTTATCTCCGTACATATCCTATTCTAATGCTCAAATATACGGACTTTGTTCCTCCATAGAACACATCAAGCAGCGGGAAATGGAGCTTATCGTCGCCCGCGATTTGGCCGCAAAAGCAGAACTGAGACAATCTTTCGTAGCCAACATCAGCCATGAAATCCGTATTCCGCTCAATGCAATTATCGGATTCACCAACCTACTATCCGATGAGAACGCTTTCACACCCAATGAACGGCAGTCTTTTATAAAAACGATAAACCGAAACTGCAACATTTTGCTGAAACTAATCAATGATATTTTGGAACTCTCCAAATTAGAAGCCAATACAATATCCTTAGTTTCCGAACCCTGCAATATGGAACAAATTCTGGAACTCGTATATTCCCAACACAAAATGAGAATTCCTGAATCTATACAATTCTCAATAGAGACACCTCATAAACAGACAATTATAAAATCCGATTCGATACGTCTGACTCAGTTACTATCCAATATTCTCGATAATGCGATAAAATTCACGCAAGAAGGAAATATCACGATCGGTTACAGTATCGATCACAACCAATATCTCACACTGTTCGTAAAAGACTCAGGTATAGGAATCTCAGAAGAAGAGCAAAACTTGATCTTCGACAGATTTTATAAATGTAACGAATTTACACAGGGACCAGGACTCGGACTTTCTATTTGCGCTGCCATCGCCCAACTATTCGAAGCCAATATCAGCGTAGAATCCAAACCTGGAAAAGGAAGTTGCTTTTCCATTCATATTCCAATACGCAAAGATGACCAGATATCATTTGGTGAAGATAGAGAAATAAAACCCCTATTCCCGACCAATGCAGATCATAATACAGAAAACAACGAAAATCAATCCCAAGAAACAACACTGTTAATAGCCGAAGATATAGAAAGTAACTTTCTTTTGTTAAAAACGATAATAGGCAACAGGTGTCGCATCTTATGGGCAAAAAACGGAAAAGAAGCAATCGAATTATACCGAAATAATTCGGTAGATCTCATTCTCTTGGATATAAAAATGCCCGAAATGAATGGTATAGAAGCATTAAAAGAGATACGAAAATTATCTGCCGACATACCTATAATCATGCAAACCGCATATGCATTCGACTCAGATAAAGATATTGCAATAGAAGCCGGCTGCACCGGTTTTATTACCAAACCCATCAATCCGGTAGTACTAAAACAAACAATCAGTAACTATATTTCAGGCATTATCTGGTAAAAATCAATTATGCCGGGAACCAAAAAGACGAACAATGAGATCGCATTATATGACAAATATACTTAGAAATCACAAACGTTTTCTTTACAGCTTTTTCACAATATTGCTCATAGCATGCAATTTTCCGGTACAGAAGACAACGGCATCCGAAAGTTCAGCTCCGATATTGATTATCAGTTCATACAATCCGGATACACAATTCACGACTTCCACCATCATATCTTTCAACGACACGTATCGACACCTCGGCGGAAAATCACCGATCTCTATCGAAAACATGAACTGCCAAAGTCTGTCCGAATCTCAAATATGGAAAAAACGACTTAAAAACATACTACTAAAACACAAGCAATTACCTCCTAAACTAATTATTCTCATAGGTCAAGAGGCATGGGCATCATATCTCTCTCAAGATACACTACCGTTCAAAAACACCCCTGTACTATGCAGCATGGCAAGTAGAAATGTAGTTCTTCTGCCCGACAACAATCAAGATATTAAACTTTGGAATCCTGAAAGTATCGACGTCTTCAAAGATATGCCGAACCGGAATATAAAAGCCGGATTTGCATACGAATATGATATAAAGAAAAATATCGAACTGATCATGAACCTTTATCCGCTGACCCGTAATATAGCATTCATATCGGACAATACATACGAAGGTATCTCTTTGCAAGCATTAGTAAAAAAAGAATTCAAGAATTTTCCGGACCTCAACCTCATATTATTAGACGGCCGATTAAAAACAATCTATTCGATCATTGAAGATATCAAAAATCTGCCTCCTAATACGGTCATCTTATTCGGGACATGGAAAGTCGACGCATCAAACGCTTTCTTTATAAAAAACGCCATATATACGATGTCCGGCGTTAATCCCAAAGTTCCGGTATTCTCAATTATAGCATTCGGATTAAACAATTGGGTATTAGGCGGATATTCTCCGAATTATCGACAGCAAGGCCCCGACATGGCAAAACAGGCTATCAATATAGAAAAAGGGGAAGAAGCCAACATCAAATTTATTCCTAACGAATATATCTTCGATTTCAATAAAATCAAAGAATCTGATATTCCGATCGAAAAACTTCCTCGAAATTCTATTCTTCTCAATAAAACATTGCCATTGTGGAAAGAATATCCTGTCGAGTTCATTTCTATCATTTTGGTATTAATTATTCTTGTGATCGCTCTTTGCTGTACTCTATTCTTTTATTTCCGCACAAAAAAAGTAAAAGAACATCTGGAAATGTCTGAGAAAGAATTAATCATCGCTAAAGATAGAGCAGAAGAATCGAATCGGTTAAAAAGCGCCTTTTTAGCAAATATGAGTCACGAAATCCGAACCCCGTTAAATGCTATTGTAGGATTCTCGACCGTACTCGCCGAAGAAAATAAGAACAAAGAACAACAAGAATATCTGGATATTATTCAAAAAAATTCGGATTTATTACTTCGGCTCATCAACGATATTCTCGATTTATCACGTCTTGAATCGGGAAGAGTTCAATTCAATTTTTCCCTCTGCGACATTACACAGCTATGTCGTGACCAAATTGCAATAATAAACCGGGTCAAAAAAAATGCAATTGCTTATATATTCGAAGCAGACGAACCGCTTTCTATGGTAACCGACCCTCAACGATTACAACAAATCTTCATCAATCTGCTGAATAATGCCGGAAAATTTACCGATACCGGAACAATCACTCTTTCCTATAATATAGAACCAAACAAAAACAAGGTGATATTCTCCGTATCCGATACCGGTTGCGGCATTCCTAAAGAGAAACAACGGCAAGTATTCGAGAGGTTCGAAAAACTAAATGAATTTGCACAAGGCTCTGGGCTCGGATTGTCTATTTGCAAATTAACCATCAATAAAATGGGAGGAGATATATGGATAGACCCCGATTACACAAAAGGTTCTCGATTTTGCTTTTCTCATCCTCTTAATCTCAAAATGCCTCCGGAGAAAAAACATCGTTTCATCTGAATTTTCCATATTCTCCCTTTAAAATAAGCTCATCAGATCGTTGCTTCTCCGATAGGAACAGAACCGGAAACCTTTACCTGCATTTTTGTAAATCGGTACGGCAACGGCTCGGTATAACATATATAATTACCGATACAACGCGTTATAAGAATATCATCATGATGCCCGTCCATCGCCCCGAAACTTCCATTCGGTTTCCGTTCAAAAACATCATGTTCATAACATGCCTGAATATCCCTTTCTATATACCCGTTCTCCCTTAACATCTGTATTTGATGATTTACCACCATTGTTTTGGTAGAACGATTCATGTGAAATCCCCATTTAGAAGGAACTTGAGATCGGATCATTTCGGCAGATACACGAGCATACAAATGTGTATAAGAATCGGCAATAGTATCCAGAATATATTCCGTATGTTCCCCATCCGTATGTTCCGTTTCCAAAGTATTGCTTTCTATTACAAGTAACGCATGGTGATAAAAAGCTGCAATCTGGACAGACTTCCATGCCAACAAATCATGATCAATATGCCCCCTCCATTGAGCGACAATCTCAGGTACACCCCCAAACAACATCCAATAACGGTCATAGACGACAATAACCGAATAATCGGCTTTTGAAGAGCGGCCTCCGATATCGACAACGACCAGATAGCGATCCTTTACAGACATATCGGAATCCGGAAAAGCCCAGATATGAAGGCGTCCTCCCGCCTCTTCCTTAAAACCGAGCCCTTCCAATACCGACTTTCCGGAGAAAGCTTTCCCATAAACTTCTCCGACCTTATCTGCCGGACGACATGATTCCCTAAGTCTTTGCACCTGTCGTATATCGAATACCCGTTCTCCGGTATGGTTAAACGCCTCAACATCGTCAGAGGGATACTCCGCCATCATATCGGCATGATCTCTATACTCTTTTCGTTTCATACGATACCAAGCTATCGCTTCAAGAGTCGCACCTTTATCCCAAAGATTCTTTTCATAATCTGTCAAAGATGTTATCAATGCGTCATAATCTTCTACCGGAACAGAATACATTTCTATTTCGAACCACGGTATAAATAAAAAACGTTTATCGCTCTCCCCCCTCTTTGCCCTTTCACATTCCTGATGAAAATAATTCCCCGTTCCGTTCGCCGTACTTTCCATAACAACAACCGAGTCGGGCAACAAAGCAACCGAACCGCATACCGAACGAATCAACGACTCAGGAGATTTCAACCGCGTATGAGGCCAGAAAGCCACCTCCGACAAATGCGCCATAACAGCATCTGACCCACGTACCGACTCCGGAGTTTCTGCCGACCCGATCGTGACTTTACAACCCGTTTCGGCAATCACAGAGGTATTCCCCATTTTCTCATACGGTTGAAACTTCAGAGGTTTATCTGCATCTATCAACCAAACCGGATAATTTTCCAACAATTTAGAATACATCCCTTTAATATTTGCCGCTGCATCTTTTAAATGCGCGCAGATCACGCTATTCCAGTTTTTCCGGTGTACCAGCTGTATCCAAGCCATATACATCTGTACCAGCGTAGAACCGCCCCATTGTCTTGCCTTCAACAATATCAGCCGGATAGGCAGACGTTTCGTCCTCATATCTTCAAGCTCCGAAAGCAGGCGACGCTGAGGCCGATTGAGTCGAAAAGGAATATCTGAATCACCCGTCTTATTCTTAATACGGACAAATAAAACCGCCCAAAATTCAAAATCATATTTAATCCTGACCTTCACCCACCGTCTCCAGACTTCTTCCTTAATAACGGGTGAAGGGGATTCTTTCAACTCGTTCAGAATAAATTTTTCTATCGAACCATGCCGACGTAAAAGTTTTACGAGCTCGACCTCTTCCAGCATCATTTCCGGGATATATTGTATCGGAATAGGAGCATCCGGAAGATGAAAGCAAAAACGCTTTCCGGTTATGCTTCCCTCTCCCGTTTCAGGACGATAAGGTCTATCGATCTCTTTTTTCCGCCTTTCGTTTTCAATCACTGTAATTTCCATTTTATCTA
>OGOU01001756.1_pt1 | contig 16331 bp, 31 predicted proteins | sample 1552721 | NCBI WGS metagenome assembly OGOU01 (sample SAMEA2580176, study PRJEB22360) | human gut metagenome | biome: human gut; feature: human-associated habitat; material: faeces | place: Denmark | collected 2008/2010
AGTTCACATACTATATCTATAGTGTGGAACAAGAAAATATAATTTTTGTTTTACATCAAGTTTTCAAGGAGGTATTTATATGAAAAAGTTACCGAAAGTAAGTTCGAATGCCACTATACCTTTAAGTAAGATTGCTGGCGAAGGTAGTAGAGTTGTTGTAAATGGATACAAACAAATATCGCCACATGTTAAATTGGCAACTGTTTTCATTATTGATGAAGTTGCTAAAAAAATCGAATACGCTCCTGATGTAGCTACAGTAAGATCAAAAACATCAGCTCCTATGACAGCTATTGCTAAATTATTCAAGATGAGTCCGTCGCACGCATACAAAATTACAAAGAAATAGATATTTCAAGCCGATACTACCACAGTGTCGGCTTTATTTTGCAGGACCTATAATAAATACAAATACTACTATCACAAAAATCATAAGTACGAATAACGCAATCATATACCATTTATCCTCTTTGATATGTTGGTCTTCTGATATCCGTTTGGTAATTTCTTTTTCCGCTAAACGTTTCGTCTCCTCTTTCTCTTGCTCTACTTCTTTCCAAGCATGACTCTTAATTCTTTGCATGGTAACCTGATCACTTTCTTCGACCAGTTCTTTTGATCCACAATACGGACAGATTTTCACATTACGTGTCTCATCAACATCCATAAATCCACCACAATGTTTACATTCCAGTCGTCTGGTTAAGACAGGTTTTTCTTTCTGTGATATTGGATTTCCGCATACGTGACAAAATTTTGCACTATTGAATAATTCTGCTCCACATTTTTCACATTTCATAAAGTCATGCCTCCTTCGTACAGATATAAATATTATAACAACACGCTACTAATATTACAACCCAAATACAAACACAATATATAGTGTTTTGTATTTCGTCTTGTACAAGGTATTGACTTTTGATTATTATCGAGTATAATATTTCATACACCTTTTAAAGGGTTACGTAAAATAACAGAGGAAAGGAGCGTTTAGTATGAAAGACATTTCATCCATGACAGATTTTCAGATGTGCTGCACGGCCGTCGTCGTCTGTTATGCAATTAAACGTGTATTTGATTATCTTAATGATAAAGAAGTTATAATGACATATAGTCCATCAACCGATCAAGTTGAATTGTTAACTTCTAAAAACTAAACTAATGCCTTTACCTCTCTCTTCGAACATTATAATACGTAACTCTTTAAGAGATGTATAAAATATTATAAATTATTCAAAAGCATCAATATTTAATTTGTATGCCACATAGGCATCCATCATTGCAGCAACCGCATCTATCTTCTGGTCATATCGTTTCTTAGATAGCTTTCGATTACCATTGGTATCTTCAATAATAATACAGTTACCCATTGCAAACTTCATAAGTTCTTCGTCGAAATACAGGATGCGTTCTTCAGCAAGCTTCTTAAGCTCACCTAACGGGACTGATTCTGTCCTAGCACCCTGTATTACTTTCTCGACACCAAAAGAGCCATTTTCTGTAGCCCACCGTTCTACAAACTCTTTTGCATTGTATGGGTCGTATCCGAAACATCGGACATCATAAGCGTTATCCGCTATGAAAGAATCAAGATCATCATAGACATCAATCATGTTTAATACCGTTCCCGGCATAACCATAAGCGAGTTTTCTTCTATGAACGATTCATACTTAACTCTCATAGCTGGTGGTAATTTTTTCAGTGTAATCTCCGAAATGTAATTTCGGGTCTTAACACCAAATCGTCCGCCTCCCAGAGGAAACAGGAACGTGAATGCACAGAAGTCGTCTCCCTGTGACAAGTCGGCTCCCAATGCGCAAGGCATCTGCCAGTAGTTTCGTCTTTTATGGAGAAGCGTTTCTTCATAAGTAAAGAAATAGGTCTGTCCTTCCATCGGTATTCCGAATCGTTTTGCCAGAATATCGTTTCGTGTAGATGGTGAGTTCTCTGCTTTCTCAACAGCTTTCTGATAAACCTCATATGTGACTGTCTTACCAATGTTTGGATTTGCTTTAAGCCACATTTCCGGTTTTCCAACTTCATCTATGCTATCCAGTTTATACCACCAAATAGACGTAGATTGCTCTTTAGCTTCACCCTTAAGAATCTTCATTAAATCCATTTTGACAGTGTCACCAGAGCCATTACGAACAGTACCTTCTGAACTCGTTGCTATGATTAAATAATCATCGTTTTTTGAAGCACCCTGTTCGATTGCCTCAATTGGGTTCTCTCGCACGTCTGCTGATAACCATTCATCAACCGTGGCTATTCGACATCTCAATCCCTGAAGCTTATCAATTGACATTGGACGTATTTCGAGATACGAACCAGTAAGAAAATTCTGTATACCGATTTTTGTCGCAGCCAACTTCTGACGGTTCATCTTTGAACCAGTTGTGTTCTGCAGTGATCCCAATGTCAGGTATTTAAACAGTGGACCTCTTGATCGAGTTATTGCAGTCTTAAATGGCGACATGATTTCTTCTGCCTGTTTCATTGTATATGCAGTAGTTATCTGATGAGCCGTCATTGGATTGCAAGCAAGGAAATAAGCCTGTATGAAAGTATCATAAAGTGATTTTGATGCTCCTCGTCCAACTATAAGATACTGCTTTGTGATAAGACGCTTCTTAACACGTTTCTTTACATATCTGCCTCCATGCCCGGTTGGATGAGGACGATAAATACTTCGTTCGGTGAAGTAATACCAACAAAGTACCTGTTCACCCCATAGTTTAAAACTGTCAAGCATATGTAGGTCTGATCCATCAGTCAGGGTTAATTCGCTCTCACAGAAATTAATCCATGATTCAACCGGCTCTGGATCGTAATATATAGCTCTGTTATCTATGAGATCATCTATTCGGTGCATCTCCATTTCTATCTCTTTACAGATAGGGATATCGCCTCGAATTACAGCCTCTCTAAACCGGCCGTAGTATTTCGGGACGGCCTTATTAGAAAGTGCCATATTTAGTTACCTCTTTTTAATCATTTAATCCAGACCATGGTAATAAAGTTCGTTAGTCATGATCAACTACCCCCATTTTGTTTTTTCTTACGTTCGTCGATTTTATCCAAATATGCTGCCAATTTATTTTCCTGCTCAGCTCTCTTAACCGCTTTATTCAATACATCGTCACCAACTTTACTGATGTCGTCAAACCGATACTGAGTTTTGGAGTCAGTTTTAGAACTTGAGAAGATTTTATTGACAAGTTGATCACTTACTTTATTAATAGCTTTCTCGGTGATAGAACGGGCAGCTTTATCAGACATATCAGACAGAAATTTTCTCGCTTTTTCACTTTTTCTCGGATTCTGGCGAGCGATTGCATTCTTGTACTGTTCTTCCATGTTGATACGATTGAGTCTACGGCGTAATTCATCATCCGACATTTCTTGAACTGACTTAGCTACAGCCTTCGGAGAATGCTCTTTTTTATAAGTTTTCTTAGCTGCCGACTTCTGCCGATAGCTTTCCAAAAAAGAAGAACGTAATTTCTTTTCTTGGGGTTTAGAATTAATAATGCTACCATCATAATTCTGATATCGGCGTACTCCCCATTTCATACCTTTTGTTCCGTGATGATAAAGTTCGTCATTTCTCGTTCTCGGAATAAGAAACTCTGTATCACCCATTTGAGTCTTCCTCCTTTCCGTTGTCTGCCTGAACATTTAAACGAAACTCAATCTCAGTCGCCATAGTTCGTAATGCTTCAGTTACAAATGAACTTGTCGGCGAATCAAACGCAATTTTTGTTTTTATGTAAATGTACTGCTTAACCCCTTCGAACAACTTAGAATCACCGATAAAATCGTTCCATGTTGCATTTTCATCAGTTACACTAAAGCCATCTTTGGGACCAACTCCCAATTGAGTTAATGTCATAATTGCAGAATTTATATGAACAAGAATGTCGTTGTTATAAGCAGTCTCGTCTGGGTCCATATCGAGCATACTTCGAATTGTTTTTAAAATGCTTGTTTCCATTTGTTACCTCCTTCTCCACGGGCAAGTATCGTTCGGTGTCCGTTCCGGAGGTATTGTGAATAATATACTTTCATCTCCATAGTGAATCGCATTATGTGTATTCAACGATGTACAGATTAAATACTCCGGGTTCAACAGAAAATCACTGCCGTGGTAAATATCATCTAAAGTAATTGGATTCATATGATGCACTATAATACATCCTTGAATTTCCCTATCTTCAATTCCAAGATCACATCCGTAGTCGCGAATAATCACGTTGTTTCGAATAGATTTCCATTGGTCAGATTTGAGAAATCTATTTCGGACATAACTATTACTGCCAAACGTCTCTTCACCAATTCTCCCAGTTACTCGCAAATATCGGTATCGTTCTTCAAAGGTCGGTAACTTGATTAGCTCACTGTATGTCTTAATCATCGTAATACTCTTCTTTTCGGAACGCGCCCATATATCCTGCAAGGGCTTCCTGTGCTTACATAAATACGTATAAGTCAATAACCAATTATCTTTACGACTTTTCCATACCTTTACTTCGTCAGTTGTATAGAGCATATGACGTCCGAGTATAGTGCTGGTATGATAATATTTACACCGTTCTGAAACTAACTCCATCTTATCGGTATCGTATTTAAGACCATTTATTACAAATATCAAATCATTTATCCTCCTTAGCTTCCCAATAACTTCTACATTCCATTATCTTGTTTCTCATCCCCCACAACAAAATTCTTAATATTATTGCATAGATTCTTGTTTTTACAGAAAATATGTATATCTGTATCGGTATACATATCTCCCGCATATAGTTTATTTTCTTCGATATCAGCCTCAAACCACGGACACTTGTGGCACATATCGCTAATGTCCAACATAGTTTTAATCATAGTATCCACCTACCTTTTCCAAATATAAGTATCAGGCTCATCGGAACTGTTATAACTCCTATAGACATATCACCATCAGCTAAATAAGCTATGACAAAAGTGGAGAGCAGCAATGCCACTCCCCACAGTTTCTGTTTCGTAAAATATAAAAGTTGCTTAATTTTTCGTGTCCTCCTGCGTACAGCATGATTGTGTTTCTTTATAAGATCCAGCATACAATCATGGTAGCCATATTCATACCCGGTCCGACTACCATCGACATAACCCGAAGCTTCTCCAATTTCATAAGAAAGTTGATCGATCATATCATTTACAAGTGCCATCGCCAGCCTCCTGAAACACTATCAATTGCATTTTCTTTAACCCGGTAAATATAAATGTTTTCAGTCAAGAAATCTTCATCGGATTCGTTCATATGAGACACATCGTTTGCCGCTGATGTAAAATAGTTAATATCTACGCCGGGATATATTGTTGCAGCATACATACCATGAATACTACCCGGTAAAATGATAAAATCACCACTGATTCGTTCTGCAACTAATGATAATACCTGACTACAACAAATCGAAAATGCCCCATACCGATAATCTTTATTAGTTATAATGAATAAATCATTTTCGAGTGGATCGTACACTTCTTCTCCAAGACCAACAAATTCTTTTAAGTTGGCAACATAGGCATCTCGGTTTCCGTTCGTCAACGCTGCTAAATATAAATCGTCTTCGTGTACACCCATCATGTTAGCCACGTCATGGTCAATAATTACTGTCTGTATACTGTTTGGCTGATTGAACAAGGAACTAACATTTTCTACCCCTGACTCATCCCATAGAGCCAAGGGTAATCAAAAATGTCCTGCATAGTACCAGTCCCAACTGTGTTGAGACCCACTGTTCAAATCTGATCAAGAATATAATGACAATTCTTAAAATCGAGAAGTACAACCGGTTCGTAGCCATTCACAAATCTACGATTTGCTTCTTTATGAACGTTCATAATATCGAAACTGATACAAGAATCTTCAGGATTCTTAGCATCATAGACCCAACCATCAGTCTGTCCCTGCTGTGTACGAGGAATATCCAGATAATCATAAATATCATTCAGAAATACAAACTTGTCGATTCGAAGTTTGTCGTTGAAGTATCGTTCGGCATTGTTAAGAAACCATTTGTTGTGTTCCGGATCTTTTGTCCAATTACGGGATGCCTCATCAAAAAACTTTGCGTAACCAGAGCATCCGTTTTCATCTGTCACATCTACGGATTTTTTAACAGTTTTGGTTTTACCGGATTCATCAGTTTCTTTTTCTTTGTATTCGGCCTTTGAAATATTGTATTTGAGTTCGCGGTCAAGATCTTCGCCAAATCTGTCCACAACACGATCTCTGTAGTCTTTAAACTCTTTCTGCACTGCAGCATAAGCGCCTGCCAGACCAACGTTTCTCTTTGTAAGAATCTTATGACTTCCTACGATACATCCAATAGATACGGCTTCAACTGCTACTGCCGGAGCATACAGTTTTACTACTTTACCAGCCGTCTTCAAATGCTCAATGGCAACTGCTTTCTTCTCATCTTTTTCTGTATACTCTTCAGATCCGTCTTCGTTCATATACTGGTGAATATCATCAACTGCTTCTTTATTCTCATCAAGAATAGGTTTAAGTTTCATAGTTGCTTTACACGCCATCATAGTTCCTACCACAACACCGGCGATTCCACCTACAATCATGATTGTAGGGCTCTTGATTTTTGCTTTTACTGCAACTCTTTTTATATTTCCTTTAAGATTAACTTTTGGTAACTGTATTTTTTTCATGTTCATATTCTCCTTTAAAAAATAATTAATCAAAATCGATTGGCATTGGACTCGGGAAATGAATAATGTAGCCGTTATCTCCTCTGAGTCGATCAACCCTCGCCCGATCCAGATTGGTCCATCCGTAATTACTGTCCGTCGATCTGGTCGGCTGCCCTGTCAAATCATAAAAGTCCAGAAGACTTACATAGCGATTTTTATAGATAATGTCTTCTAATCGCGCAAGGACTCTTTCAGCGTCTCCACGATTATCGAATTTAACATTCTTGAAATCGGTACATTCTGATCTGTAATAGCGATCATCATCGTCGTCGTAACGTTCCCGTCTACGATCGTCATAATATTTTCGATATGGTGGACGATACATCAAATTGCTACGAGCTTTTCGCTTAGTAACAGCTAATGTTTCACCAACCCACCGATCTGTGACAAGCTGATTAAAAACCATAACCGGTCCATCATAAATATACTTATACAAAAATATCACTCCTTATAAAAGAAAAAGGAGCAGTGTTTGATAACACCACTCCTTGCTGAACAATTACTTTTTTACGGATTCTTCGTTTGAATCTGGAATATCATCGTTTACACAATGGACATCACCCTCAACGACTTCCGGTTTGTGTTTCCGATTCTTAAACCAGCTATAGGCTTTCTTTCCTCCTGCCACAGCAGCTGCACCAAGTGCAAATGCTCCAGCAACAACAAGAATGCCTAAACCGCCGCTTTCGTTATCGGTAGTTTCAACCTCATTATTGATAGTTTCCTGTTCCATTTCCATAACTTCCTGATTTTCGTTCATCTTAAATTCCTCCTGTGAAATTTTGTTATTTGTTCATATAATGCCATGTAAAAAATGCGTGTTAGTGTAAATTGCGGAAATCATACCGCGGTGCGATTACATAATTAACAACCAGACACGGTTCATTGTTTTCTGCTATTTTGGATGAAATTGTAAATTCAAGTTCATCATCTACGTTCCATCCAATGTCATCACCAAGCTCGTCGTCATGTACAATACCAAATTCGTCGTATACATCATTTAAAGATATAAACATTTCCGATCTGAGTCTGCGATTAAGATCGTTTTCAACTTTCTTAATCGAGTTATAATCGGACATAAAATATTCTCTTGATCGGACATCATAACATAATGTTTTACCGCATTTTGGCATTCGTACGACATTATATCCGCTCAGTGGATGCTTCTTCAGTTCGTCTTCAGCAATTGCATCCCGGATCTCTTTTTCTTTCTTTTCACCAACAATTTCTTTGGTTTTGGCTGTATAATCGTTGAGTGTCTGCTCTACGACCGTATACGCTGCTGATAATGCTGCATTACGTCTCGCGTTTGCTCTGGTTCCCCCTACAATACAAGCTACTCCTACTACTGCTGTCATGATTGCAGGGGCATATGGTTTCCATCCGGCTTTAATAATTTCTACCCATGTAAGTTCATCGGTTTCGTCCATCACGGCATCATCTGGAGCTTTTTCCTTCATTTTTTCGAATCGCTTTGTTTTAGCTGCCTGCGCATCCTCAATCAATTTCATCGCTTTTGGTGTAGCCACTCCGACCATAACACCAGCTACCAGAATTGCACCTGTTCCTAATCCAATTGTGATTCCCAGTGCATTCGCTCCAAGCTTTGCTGAAATATTTTTTGCAAAGTTACTTAAATTTAATTTAGACATGTCTTTTCTCCTTTACTAAAAGTAAAGAGGAGTTGTTACTCCCCTTCTGTTTCTGACTTCTGATTGGCGATCTCTTCTTTGACCGCGTCTTTAATTGATAAATCCATCCTGATTTCTGAGATTGCTGTCTGTAATGCAGCAAGCACAACAATCGGAATGATTCCCAATAAAGTTTTTTTGTTCATAAGTTATCTCCTTTCTACCGTCTTCATATAACGGCTTGCATTTTTTGCGAATATCAATAATCTTCACCCTCAATGCCTAATCGAGGTGTGAACACAAAGTCAATAATATAGACCTCAAGTCCATCATCTAACACGGTTTTGTGATGATCGAAATCGATCCAACATAATTCATCACTAAGAAACCAACCAATGATGTCGCCATCTTTTATGGGTTCAATTCCTAATAATCCGTAGAAGTTGTTTATAACTGCCTCGCCGCCCATTGTAAAGTCGCGGTTTAAATGATATTCCGCTTCAAGAACCTGACTTAATGTACTCTCGAAATATCTTTTGGCGTAACTGTCATAAAAGAGTTTCGTTTCTTCGTCAGCACGATCGTTAAATGCTAGACAACTGGACGACACGATACCAGTCGTTGACATGTATACATCCTCAGCTTTTTCAGCAGCTAAAGAATCTATGATTTTGCGATGGGCTTCCTCCCCATACAATTCTTTATTTTTCCGCTGATAATCGTTATATGATGTATGTAGTAAAGCGTAGGCACTGGTGAGAGACATCTGTGCTCGCTTATTGAGAATATCGCTACTTGCAATACAAATAATTGTTACAGCCCCAACTGCGATAGGCGGAATATAATTTTCCCATCCGTATCTGAAGTTTTTAGACACCGACCATTCTTCAGGTTCGTCAAAATCGGTCATCTGATATTCATTTCGTGTCTTGTTTGCAGCTCTTGCTGATAAAATACCAGTCACTACCACGCCAGCTATTCCTAACACGGTACATATAGTTGGTGCTCCACGTTTTAACCTTGCATAAAATTTGTTGTTTTTTCTCATATAGATACTCCTTTCATAAATATAAAAGAAAAGAGAGCTTGACTAGCCCTCCTGTCTTTGAAACTGCATTTTCTGTAATTTGTTTCTCAGATATATGATTTCTTCTCTGATTTCCAACTTTTTACAATATTCTCTCTCTCTCGAAACATCCTATCTTCTGTCATGATAATCTTTGTTTCCACATGCCGTAAATCGCCAGCTGTAACCCGTTCTATCATAATTTCTCCTTTCGCCAATACAGACTTTTGTTTCATATAGGGAATTGTAAATTTAGCGAAAAAAATAAGAGAGTCATTGCTGACTCCCTTTGTGAAACCTATCTGTGTGATAATTTTCTTTGTTCTGTTCCGGTCACAGGTCCAAATATCTTATTTGCCGTTTTCGCTACTCGTATGGTCATATATGTTGAGATATACACAACGCCAATTACATACACAACCCAGCCTATACCGTGTGTCCGTATGTCAAATGACATAAGTGCCATCGTAAACGCAAACCATACACAAATATACGAAAAATATCGCATAAATAATATTACTCCTGCTACCCAATCACTGATTTTCTTCATCTTAAATTCCTCCTAGATATAGTTTTCATATATGAAACTGTAAATTTCGCGGAGGACAAAATAAGAGCCCATGCAATTAAGCACAAGCTCTTATAAATATTACTTTAATACTTTTAATTCGGCTAAAATATCACCTAACCGTTCACCATTCCGTTTCCGCTTATCGATTGCAATCCACTCTTCGTTCGTCAGCTCTCTGCGGAGTTTCCAATAATGTCCGAGACTCCGATCATAACAATAGTTATTTTTCAATTGCTTCTCTTCTTTCACTTTCTGTCGTTTAGCCAGACCTTTTATCATAGATCCGCCTGCACCAACAGCAAATGTTCCGATTCCAATTGCAATTTCCTTATTGCTCTGAATCCAATCCGTGCATTTTTTCACCCCGTTATAGAGTTTTTCCTTACGTTCTCGTTTCTTCTGCTCCTTACGGAAATCTTCAAATGATACCTGTTTTTCGTTCATTTCGTAATCCTCCTTATAAAGTTTTTCATATAAGGAGTTGTATAAATTGCGATAAATTAATCTTCGTCGTACAAATCGTCATAGTTAATACCCGGAAAATCTTCGTTGCGACGGTACGAATCTTCGTATGCTGCTTCTGGATCATATGATTCTTCTGGTTCGTCATACGTGGATTCTAACGTAGGATAATCAATACCCAGCTCTACATCATCCAAATCTGTAGTATGTCCACACTGCGGACATATCCAATATTCATCCTCGTATTCCATTTCAATGTGACAATCCGGACAGTACTGTTTACCCATATAGCAAATTCCTCCTTTGTATTGTTAAATGTATGATACCACATTAAAATTGAATAGTGAAGAAAAATCAAGAGACCTTGTATAAAACAAGATCCCTCGCTTTGAAACTTATTTCTTCCTCCACGGTGTGAAGAATTTCAGTGCATTTTTTGCTGACGGTGATCCAATAAACTGATCCAATTTCTCGATCTTAAGTCCCTCTTTCCATGTCTTCCGAGTTGCAATTAATGGTAAAGATATACCTGCCACATCAACAATACATCTGAAAACATTGAAAGCTCGATTCTCACGAATCTGCTGTTCTTTAAGGTCAATATCCCGATTCTGATATTCTTTATCGTCTTCGTTCTTCTGACGCTGAATCTCAGCATTTTCACGATTCTTTTCTTCTTCAGTTTTCAGTTTGTATAAGATATTCAGGCAATCCTGTACGTCATTATACTCTTTAGTTCCCGGTTTCAACTCCTCAAGTTCTCCAAATAATCTCTTGATCTCCTTACCCAACATTTCGTTACCCATAAAATTTTTCCTTTCTCGTTGAAATATGAATTTGTTTCACATAAGCGGATGTATAAAAAGCGCAAAAAGAAAAGAGCCCTTGTTTAGGACTCTTGTTCTGAAGGAAATGAATATCGTATATCTGATTCCATCTCTGGCAATACGATTTCAATCACACCATTTGGTTTAGAATGAAGTTCAAATGTAAATTGCGATACGGTACTACTTCTCCAGCCAGCAACAAGCGATTCTCTTGTTATCGGAATGCCCAGTTGTTCATATACATCTCGTAATAATAAACGCCCATTCATTTGTAACATATCGTTTAGCCAGTACTCGTAATCTTTCAATACCCATGCATTAGTGAGTTCATTCTTACTCCATCTTGGTGATCTTTCATCGAATATTATAGTTTTCTTCATAAAATATCACTCCTTTCACTAAAGGACATGCTATTTCCGCGTGATGTCTTTTATCTGAATCAGCATTACTTTGTGCTTAGCCAATTCATCCGGATCAAGTGACCCCAGCTGAAACGTCATCACATTTTTATCCTCTTTTGTACGATCAATAAGTAATTTCCCTGTTGGCAATATGATTTTGGTTAACCAGATTCCAAATATCATACCAACGAATAAGACTACGGCAGTCCATAATAAACTCATCAACTTAATCTCCTTTCGAATAGCAAAATATCACACGGTTTGGGACTCTGTGTTATGTAATTGAATAACTCTTTGATTTGTAGATCCCGCCCAATGATAAGTAACATCCGCTAAATCTTTCTTAAACGGACCATCTACCAGCACATCTACGTATTTTAGAATCTCCAAATCCTTTATTTCTTCGTATAAATATCCGGTATACATCCAGATTGTCTTCTTTGGAAATCTTCTTTTTAAGATTTTACATAAGAATAATACATCTTTTCTATTATCAGGATATAACGGATCTCCACCAGAAAACGTTACTCCAGACGGATACTTTTTCTCCAAATAATCGAAGAGCCTATTCAAATCATCTGTATTAAGCGGATATCCACTCTTCGAATCCCATGTCTGTGGGTTTTGACATCCTAGACATTTATGGTTGCATCCAGATACCCATATAACAGCTCTTAAGCCATCTCCGTTTAACATTGAATCATATTCTATCCCATGTATGTTCATTGTAAATCACCCCCGTAAATCATAGAAATATAATTATAGCATAAAATTTGTTTTCACAAAAGAAAAGAGACCCGGTCAGTCTCGCCTAGAGTCTCTTTTGCTCTCTTATTTTTTCTTTCTTCTAAATATAAGTTTGATCAGAAATACTATTATTGCGATGCATACAATTACATCACCGAATACTACAAAGAATGCTATACCAGCTGTCCCTACAACAACTGCTATAATAATTCCTATAAGTATCAACGCTGCTACTAATGCTCCAAATAATAACATATCGTTATTCCTCCTTATAATTTATTGTCATAAAGTAATTTGTAAAATATGCGCATTGTATTTAGATTCCATATGCGGTATAATAAATATCCACATAGCAGAAGGAGGTATTTAGTATGAACAAAGTAGAAATTGACACTTTTATTGAAACCACTGGCGAGTTCGGTGATGTCTGGACAATCGAGCAGGTACAAGACGTATATGGTGATAAAACACTGTCTGAAGCACTTGCTGAACGTAGAGCATCCTATGAACATATGGCTAGTCTAATCGGTAATACAATAAAAAAATAATTTGCAAAAAAACTAAGAGGGCATCCGTTTTTCGCGAATGCACTCCCAGTTTTAATAAACCGCTGAACACTTAATCTTCTTTAAGTGCATTAATCAGCAACATGTCAAAGAAAGCTCTGTCCTTAGACTTGATGATAAGATCTTTCTTGATTTCATAATCAATGTCGAGTTCTTTAACATACTGTATAAACGCTTCATTGATTCTGAAAGAAACTTCTTTCAAGGCATCTTTGGACAATTCTTTGGCATCTTGCAATAACATACCATAGTCCATAATAAATGTTCTCCTTTCGTTTATTTGCATAAGAGCATATGCTATTTTCGCGCATTGCTTAAATGCCAAAAGAACTGTCTATACAATTCGTAAAACACTTGTCGGCAGCATGGTATGCCGTCTTTAGCTTTGAGCTTATCATATGAGTATCCCTTTGTAACACTTTTTAATATGTATTTGGCAATGACCGGATCTGTTTCTTTCGCAGCGTCATTCACCATGTCAATCCGTTCACTATAATATAAGATTTTTTCTGCAGTAGACGCGGTTGGATCAGAAACGTCCGTCTTATTTGGAACCGAATATGTAGCTATTACCGCTTTCTGCAGCCCCATCAAATCATTTCTGATTCGTATCCATTCGTCATACTGTGCACAAAAATGTACAAGCTCCAGATATCTGTGTCTGCTGATCCAATATTTGTTTTTCTTTGATACTGTTGATTTCATGTTTACTTTCTCCCTTTCCAAATATAGCCTGTTTCATCGTACAGTTTCTTCGGTGAAATATAATAATTAATTTTCCCGAATTTACTGTTCATCTGGTCAATTGATGTTATCTGCTGACCGTTTCTTGTTGCCGTGCCGATCGGTAAATATCCAGTTATTAAACCAGCTCTTACCCAGCAAGCGTCTTTGCCATAGACTTCGGCTACGACCGCTACCGGCACTCCACCTTTTCCAAATTCAATCTGCTTTATTTCCATCGTTTACTCCTTTCTTCTCCTTTCGATGATTATTGTATAATTCTTTCTGCGTTTTGTTAAAACAAAGTCAGTAACAAAATTTGGAAAAAATAAAAGAGAAAGTGCTATAAAGCATTATGGGATATAATCCCCTTTCTCTCATAATGCAACGTGTAAATTTCGCGTAAAAAGAAAAGAGCCCTTGATAGGCTCTAATCCTTGAATTTTTCTGAAATCATTCCTGTAGTCAGTCCATGAACGATTTAATTACAAGATACACTCCTCCTGCTATTAAAAATAATCCAATTCCTAACATTTTTAAAATCTCCTTTCATGATTTATTCATATAGGAGCTTGTAAAAAATGCGTATTTATAGCAAATTCCATAGCAATCTCTTCTCGCCACCGTTTCATAGTCATTTCACAAGGATAATCTTCATAGCCCAGAGTATCACTGGTAATCCATCCTTCTGTTACACCCTCGATAATGTCTTTTTCGTAGTGTTTGAATGGTAAAATATTTTTTGGCAATTTCCGTTCGATTTTTCCGCATTTTGGACATTGATATCGTTTTACATACACCCATTTACTACTACCGCCTTTCATCTTAACACGTCGTTTCGCTTTGTCATGATACTTCATTTCAACACCGCAATCTTTGCAAATATAAACATCCACATTCATCTCTCCCCAAATGTAGGTATTGACTTATTCCTACACCTTATGCTATATATGCTATACGGCAAGTTCATAAAAATCAACTGGAAAGGTTTGGTAATTATGTTAACGAAATGTCCAGAATGTGAACTTCAAGTGAGTGATAAAGCAATATCTTGTCCTCACTGCGGATACCCATTAAATACAAATGTAATTCAGAAGAACTCAAGGAGGAATGTTACAAAGAGACGACGTTTACCGAATGGATTCGGTCAAATAAGTGAAATAAAAGGACGAAATCTAAGGAAACCATTTAGAGCAATGGTTACTATCGGAAAGACTTCTACCGGAAAACCTATTTCTAAGCTCTTAAAACCGCAGGCTTATTTTGCAACTTATAACGAAGCTTATGAGGCACTGGTAGAATACAAGAAAAATCCATATGATTTGAATGAGGACCTAACTGTTAAAGAAATTTACGATTTATGGTTTCCAGAATATATGCAAACTAAAAATAAAACATATGGACGATCACTCTCAGCCGCGTGGAACTACTGTTCGTCGATTTATGATATGCGTTTTAAAGACTTGCGGTCCAGACACATAAAAGGTTGCATGGAAAAAGGCACTTTTGAGTTTAAAGGTAAAAGCCGTAAACCGTCACCGACCACTCAAAGCAGAATTAAATCGTTATTTAATTTAATGGGGGATTATGCTTTAGAACATGAAATTGTCACTGTTAATTACGCTAGATCTTTTAAACTATCAGAAAAAATAACAGATGCAATTGAAGATGAAAGAACACCGCATATATCATATACAGTTAATGAAATGTGCAAGTTGTGGAATAATTCCGACGTGCCATACGTAGATACGCTACTTATACAATGTTATTCGGGATGGCGTCCTCAAGAATTACTCAATCTCAAAATAGAAAATGTAGATTTAACGAATTGGATTTTTACGGGTGGTATGAAAACCAAAGCTGGTATCAATCGTCCAGTTCCAATTCACACTAAAATCCGACCATTAGTTCAGCGATTATGCGACGAAGCAAAATGTATAGGAAGCGAATATTTAGTCAATTGTCGTGAGCCTGCATACCTTAAGAAAGACTATGTGATGACCTATGATAAATATAAAACCAGATTTAAAAACATAATCAAAGCCCTGAATCTGAATCCCGATCATCGTCCTCACGATGGTAGAGAACATTTTGTCACACAAGCTAAACTCTATCATGTTGACGAATACGCTATTAAATACATAGTCGGTCATTCAATAAACGATATTACTGAAAAAATTTACACTGAACGTTCCATGGATTGGCTTAAAGAAGAAATCGAAAAAATAAAATAGTTTGTATTCAGTGTAGGAATACGGGTGTAGAAATAATATAGGAATAATGTAGGAGTAGCTTACTTTTTTATATTTTCGACTACTCCTAGTTAATTCCTAAACCCTTGATTTTACTGGATTTTTTAGTCCAGAGGCTTCATTGTGGGGAACAGCAACACTTCCCGTATCGTCTGTGAATTTGTCAACAGCATTACCAGTCGATCAATTCCCAAACCAACACCACCGGTTGGCGGCAAACCATACTCCAATGCCTCCACATAATCCGTATCCATCTCATTTGCTTCATCATCCCCCAGATCACGCAGCTTCAGCTGATTCTCAAAACGCTCTCTTTGATCAATCGGATCATTCA
>OGOU01001759.1_pt1 | contig 16313 bp, 13 predicted proteins | sample 1552721 | NCBI WGS metagenome assembly OGOU01 (sample SAMEA2580176, study PRJEB22360) | human gut metagenome | biome: human gut; feature: human-associated habitat; material: faeces | place: Denmark | collected 2008/2010
CAGCCGCCATACGCCGCGTTAATTCTATGCAATATGATGTCTATACCCAGACGGAGGTCAGTAATGGCAAACCATCGAGGCGGTTCCGGCAATTTTGCAGAAGACCGCGAAAGAGCATCAGAAGCAGGTAAAAAAGGTGGACAGCACAGCGGGGGTAATTTCAAGAATGACCCGCAGCGCGCATCTGAAGCAGGTAAAAAAGGTGGCAAGAGCAGTCACGGTAAAAGTGACAACTAGCCGGACTAATCAGTGACGAATGCATTTTTGTCTGAAGCTCGTCAAAAAGTCATCACCGCCGGTTACCCCGGCGGTTTTCTGTTTATGGCTCCTGATGAACAACTTCTGGCGGTGGAACGTCAACCAACCTTCTGCTTAACAACGCATTGAGTAAAATCGCGCCAAAGGTTGCTGTACCGATCCCTCCCAACGTAAAACCGCCCAGCGTGAGAGCAAAATCACCCGCGCCCAGCACTAAGGTTACTGCGACCATAATCAAATTACCGTTCTGGCTTAAATCGACACGGTTTTGTACCCAGATCCTTGCGCCTGCGACGGCAATCAGCCCGAACACAACAATTGAAGCACCACCAATCACCGGTGCAGGAATGGTATGGATCAGCGCGCCAAATTTCGGCGAAAAGCCCAACAGCATGGCGATGACGGCAGCAGCAACAAACACCAGCGTCGAGTAGACTTTGGTCACGGCCATCACACCGATATTTTCAGCATAGGTGGTCACGCCGCTACCGCCGACAGAGCCGGAAAGCATCGTTGCCAGACCATCGCCTACGAATGCCCGCCCCATATACGGGTCCATATTGCGTCCGGTCATCCCGGCGACTGCCTTGAGATGACCTAAGTTTTCCGCCACCAGAATCACCGCCACGGGCGCAATCAGCATCATTGCCTGACCATTAAAAGCAGGAGTGGAAAAATGTGGCAGACCGAACCAGGCAGCATGGCTGACGAGAGTAAAATCGACGGCTTTTCCCAGCCCTAAAACGTTGGTCATCACGCCATACAGCAGACAGGCGACAATTAATCCTACGAGAATCAATAACCGCTGGATCATGCCACGGGTAAACACCGCCACCAGCCCAATACACAGCACCGTCATTACCGCCATCCAGCTATCAAAGGCCGAAGCCGATACACTTTTCACTGCGATAGGCGCTAAGTTCAGGCCAATCGCCATCACCACCGCACCCGTCACCACCGGCGGCATTAGTCGTTCAATCCAGCGTGTACCAATTTTCATCACCACCAGGCCAATGACGGTATAAACCAGCCCACAGGCGATAATCCCGCCCAGCGCAATGCTGATATTCGGGTTAATGCCCTGACCGTTAAAGCCCGTTGCGGCAATCACCACGCCGACAAAAGCCGCGCTGGAACCGAGATAACTGGGGACGCGCCCGCCGGTAATAAAGAAAAACAGTAACGTGCCGATCCCCGACATTAAAATGGAAAGATTGGGATCCAGCCCCATCAGAATCGGCATTAACACCGTCGCGCCAAACATCGCCACCGCGTGTTGAACGCCCATTACTGCCGTCTGAGCAAACGGCAATCGTTCATACGGCGCGACCACGCCGCTCTCTGTAGAGGTCGATTTTAACTGCCAGTGAGGAAAACCGAACATTGCCATCAGCTGTCTCCTTTAGGAGGTTAACAAGCAGGGCGCATCAGCGCGTGATAACTGCGATCGAACCACACCAGCCCGTAGGGTGTGGCGTGACGATGAATCGCTTCGATGGCGCAAAACAGAATGTCGTGGGTGCCGACGCTCACCACCTGGCTGATACGGCAGTCAAACGAAACCAGTGCCTCTTCCAGTTGCGGGCATCCGGTCACACCAGTCTGCCAGCGGGCGGCGGCAAAGCGGTGTTCCATGGGCGTTTTGCCGCCAAAAAGATTTGAAAGCGGCTCCTGCCCGGCGCTCAGTGTATTTACACACAGCGTTCGATTTTCATTGAATACCGGCCAGACGGACGCCCCACGATTCAGGCACACCAGTAATGTGGGCGGCGTATCGGTCACGCTGCAGACGGCGCTGGCGGTGAACCCGGCGCGCCCGGCTGGACCGTCAGTAGTGATGATATTGACCGCCGCGCCCATACAGGACATCGCATCGCGAAAGGTTTGTTGATCAACTATGTTCATAGTTTGCTCCTTACAACAGCCCGCAGGCTTCTTCAAAGGACAGACGTGGCAGGCGCGCATAAAGTTTGCTGCTATCGCCATAGCCGATATTAATCAGCAGATTGCTCTTCAGCGTGCTGCCTGCAAAAAAAGCGTCGTCAACGTATTGACGGTCAAAACCCGACATCGGGCCGGTATCCAGTCCCAGCGCACGGCAAGCGACGATCAGATAGACCGCCTGCATGGAGCTGTTGCGAAACGCTGTTTCTTCGGCAAGTTGTGGGCTGGAGGTAAACCAACTGCGGGCATCACCGTGGGGAAACAGTAGTGGTAACCGTTCATAAAATTCACTGTCCCAGGCAACGATAGCGGTGACGGGCGCGGTCAGGGTTTTTTGTAGATTGCCGCTGGAAAGCGCCGGGCGCAGACGTTCTTTTCCTTCTACAGTGCGGATAAACACGATCCGTGCCGGAGAACAGTTAGCTGATGTCGGCCCCCATTTCATCAGGGCATAAAGCTCCCGTAACGTCTCATCGCTGACGGGTGTCTCCCGCCAGCCGTTGTGAGTGCGGGCATCGGTGAACAGGGTGCTAAGCGCACCTGGGCTAACGGCTTCGTTCATAGCAATTCCTTACAGGGCGGCTTCGCGGTGATGTAACAGGCTGGCAAGCCCGTTGAGTAAAAGAGCATTAAACGTTTCGGGGTCGGTCACGTTGCAGGCGTGTCCGCCATAGCGCATCACCATTTTCTGGCTATCGGGCAGGGCGGCATGAAGCTCACTGGAACATGCTGATGGCACCAGCAGATCATCACTGGCGCAGATGATTTGCACCGGGCAGCGGATACGATCCGCATGGTGACTAAAGTCAGCGCGTTTGAGGGCGTTAAGTCGACGCAGTAAATTATTTTTGCCCTGAAAATGCGCCAGTGCCAGCGCGTCTTCTGCCTCAAGGCGAGGTGCGCGGGCCGCCATCCAGTCGGCGGGATAGAGGAACAACGGCTGCGCTTCCACCCATGCCTGCGCGCCGCCGCTATACAGTAATCGTTCGCGAACCTGAAAACAGCGGCGCGTATGGGCGTTTATTCGTAGCCAGCCGTTAACGCTGACCAGCACAGTTACCGACGCGGGATAATCCAGCGCCAGCTGCATTCCCACCAGCGCACCGAGCGCATGGCCGACCACCGCGTAATGCTCAATCCCTGCGGCTACCAGCGCCTGATGCAGTTCCGCTGCCATCTGGGCGATACTGTAATCTTCTGCCAGCGTGTCGGGATTATTGCCGGTGCCGCGCTGGTCGTAACAGACTACCTGATACTCCTGCTCCAGCACCGCCAGTTGCGGTAACCAGTAACTGCCGCTACCGCCAAGACCCGAAATCAACACCACTACGGGCGCATCAGCATAAGGGGGAGGTGAGAGTGAAAGTTTCATCGCGGCCTCACTTGGCGATATGCGCAATTGTGGCGATTTCCACCAGCGCGTCAGGTTTTACCAGTCCGCACTGAATGCAGAATCGCGCCGGTTTATCACCCGGAAAAAACTCGGCGTAGATTTCGTTAATCGCGGCGTAATTTTTCCAGTCGGTAATAAAGATGCTGTTGAAGGTCACATCCGCCATCGTGCCACCCGCCGTCTCGATCACCTTGCGGATAATTTCCAGAACGTGGCGGGTTTGCGCCTTTGGGTCATCGGCAAACAGCACGTTATTATGTTGATCAAAAGCCAGCGTACCGGAGACATACACCACGCCATCAGCCAGCGTGCCGGGAACGAAGGGGGCCAGCGGTGCGCTGCTGCCAGCGGGAATAATTACGGATTTTGGCATCGTTAAACTCCTTAAGCGATACGAGCAAAGGATGTGGGAGAAAGCGCGTCGCAGAACGTTTCGACGTCGCTGACCCAGCCAAAAAAGGTTTCGATATTGAACAACGCGGCTTTCTGTGCAAATTCCGGCCCCGCCTGGTGTGTTGCGTCTTCCAGCACCACGCCGAAATACTCCAGAAAAAAGCCATCGCGTAGCGTCGATTCGACGCAGACGTTGGTAGCGATACCGGTGAAAACCAGATGGCGTATTCCACGGCTGCGCAAAATGCTGTCCAGCGGTGTATTGAAGAAACCGCTGTAGCGCGGCTTCGGCAGCACAATATCGCCAGGCTGCGGCACCAGTTCATCCACCAGTTGATAATCCCAGGAGCCTTTCGCCAGCAATTTCCCCTGCAGCTGCGGCTGCTTACGCATGGTTTTCAGGGCGTTCGATTTATGAAAATTCGGTGAGCCGGGTCCGCCAGCTTCGACATACTGTTCATCCCAGCCATTTTGAAACCAGATGATCAGCATCCCTGCCGCTCGCGCTGCGGTCACGGCGGTTTGAATGTTGGCAATGACCGGGCGAGTGGTTGAGACATCAAACCCGGCGAGATCTAAGTAGCCGCCTGGCGTGGCATAAGCGTTTTGCATATCCACCACGATCAGCGCACTTTGCTGCGGATCGAAGGTAATGGCTTCCGGTCGAGCGGTTAAGGTTGTCATCATGCCACCTCCTGAGTCAGCGCAGGTAGATGGGCGCGGCACTGCATCAGTGGTTGAATGCGCTCGCCGAAGGTTTCGATTCCCGACAGAAAATCATCGAAGGTCAACAGCACGCCTTCGGCACCAGGCACGCTTGCGACTTCATCTAACATGCGCGCGACACTGGCGTAAGAACCGACTAACGTCCCCATATTGATGTTTACCGCCGAAGTGGGATCGGCCATCTGACGGACGTTGGTATCAGTACCGGAGCGGGTATCTTTCTGACTTTGTTCGGTTAGCCAGCTTAACGCCTCTTCATCCGCGCCCGCTTTGTAGTGTTCCCATTTGGCGCGAGCGGCATCGTCGGTTTCATCGGCAATCACCATAAACAACACATAAGAACCAACGTCGCGCCCGGTTTGCTCTGCGGCCTGTTTCATCCGCGCAGCGGTCGGGGCGAAAGCCGTGGGCGTATTTACGCCTTTGCCGAAACAGAAGTTGAAATCGGCATACTGGGCGGAGAACGCCATGCCAGCGTCGCTTTGCCCGGCGCAGATCACTTTCATGGGGACACTCGGTTGCGGACTGACGCGACAATCATTCATGGTGAAAAAATCGCCTTTAAAATCGCTTTTCCCCGTGCCCCACAGGTCGCGCAGCACCTGAACATATTCGGTGAGATAGTCGTAACGACGGGAGAAATAGTCATCGCCAGGCCAGATACCCATCTGCTCATACTCGGGCTTTTGCCAGCCAGTCACGAGGTTGACGCCAAAACGCCCGCCAGAGATGGAGTCGATGGTTGCGGCCATACGGGCGACGATTGCCGGAGGTAACGTTAAGGTGGCAGCAGTGGCGTAAATCTGAATGCGCGAGGTGACGGCCGCCAGCCCCGCCATCAAGGTGAACGACTCAAGGTTGTGATCCCAGAACTCAGTTTTGCCGCCAAAGCCACGCAGTTTGATCATCGACAGGGCGAAATCGAAATGGTAGTGCTCCGCTTTTTGCACAATGGCTTTATTCAGTTCAAAGGTCGGCATGTACTGCGGCGCGTGGGTCGAAATGAGCCAGCCGTTGTTGCCAATAGGTACGAATACGCCAATTTTCATCATCAACCTCTCTTCGTCTCGTAAAGTGAAAGTCAGACGGGGCGCTGCATCCTGCATATCCTTTTCAGCCGCGTAATGGCTTGTTTGCAAAGCGGATGCCAGTTTTTAAAAAGTGAATGTTATTAATGTGTTAACATTGGGTTGTCTAAAATATCTGGTAAAAAGTGGACTAAACGGTCAAAACAGTTGCACATAAAACATGCATCTGTGCGCGATGAGAGTGCAGAAGGTCGAGGCCGGGCGGGGGTTTTGCTATCCTGTTGCCAATCTACAAGAGGGGAGAGCGCATGACGCAAGGCGCAGTGAAAACAACGGGTAAACGTTCGCGCGCAGTAAGCGCGAAGAAAAAAGCGATTCTTAGCGCAGCACTGGACACTTTTTCACAATTCGGTTTTCACGGCACAAGGCTGGAGCAGATCGCAGAGTTGGCGGGTGTTTCAAAAACCAATCTGCTGTATTACTTTCCGTCAAAAGAGGCGCTGTATATTGCCGTGCTGCGGCAGATTCTCGATATCTGGCTGGCACCGTTAAAAGCGTTTCGTGAAGATTTCGCTCCGCTGGCGGCGATAAAAGAGTACATCCGTCTGAAGCTGGAAGTCTCCCGCGATTATCCGCAGGCTTCGCGCCTGTTCTGTATGGAGATGCTGGCAGGCGCGCCGCTGTTAATGGATGAACTGACGGGCGATTTGAAGGCATTAATTGATGAGAAATCGGCGCTGATTGCCGGTTGGGTCAAAAGCGGCAAACTCGCGCCGATTGATCCGCAGCATTTGATTTTTATGATTTGGGCTTCCACTCAACATTACGCCGATTTCGCCCCTCAGGTGGAGGCGGTGACAGGCGCAACGTTGCGCGATGAGGTATTTTTCAATCAAACGGTTGAAAACGTGCAGCGGATTATTATTGAGGGGATTCGACCACGTTAAAGATGCCGGAGGAGGTTGTAACATCCTCCGGCTACCTGTTTAACCGATCGTCATTAAACTGGCGTTACCGCCAGCGGCAGCGGTATTCACACTCAGCGAACGTTCGATATACAGCCGTTCCAGAAGGATATTGCTTTCGCCACGGGCAAAACCCTGCACCGAAACAATTGCGCCATCCCGCGCAGCAACGGCTTCACACAATGCGCGAAGCTGATCCGAATCACCGTGGAAGATCACCGCATCAAAGGGTTGAGCGGTTATATTTTCCGCTTTCGCCAGTTGAATACGTTCGCTGACTGCCGATGGCAATGCCTTTACTGGCTGACGATGCAGCGCGTCATCCGGCCACAGTACCTGGCTGCCCACCGCCAGCACGGCGGCGAGCTGAGTCAGCGCATCCTGCTCATCATCGGCAATACACAACACGCGCTCACGCGGCAGCAGCGTCCAGGTGTTGCGTTCACCCGTCGGCCCTGGCAGCAATCGTTGTGTTCCTGCCTGCGCCAGCTCGCCATATTGCGTACATAACGCCTGCAATTCTGGACGATTTGCTGCCCATTCCCGCAGTGCATTTAGCGGCTGAGTCAATGCGGCTTTCAACTGCGCATCGACCGGATACTCTGCATCCTGACGCGCGAGCGTTACTGCCAGCGCACTTTCCGGGCGATTCGCCAGCAGACGGTAGAGATAGAGCGGACCGCCTGCTTTCGGCCCGGTACCGGACAACCCTTCGCCGCCGAACGGTTGCACCCCAACCACCGCGCCCACCATATTACGGTTAACGTACAGGTTACCGACATGGGCCGAGCCAGTGACCTGGGCGATGGTTTCATCAATACGTGTATGGACGCCAAGCGTCAGACCATAGCCGGAAGCGTTAATCTGCTCGATCAGCTCCGGCAGCTGATTACGGTTATAACGCACCACATGCAGCACCGGACCAAAGACCTCTTTTTGCAATTCGGCAAAGTCATCCAGTTCGATCAGCGTCGGGGCGACAAAGGTGCCGCTTTGCCATTCACGGGCATCTTCACTGTTTTCCCGCACCGCCTGGAACACTGGACGGCCTTTGCTACGCATGGTCTGAATATGGCGCTCAATATTGGCTTTCGCTTCGCTATCAATCACCGGACCGATATCGGTGGTCAGGCGACCCGGATTACCCATCCGGCATTCGGCCATTGCGCCGCGCAGCATTTTCAACGTGTGGTCGGCAATCTCATCTTGCAGGCACAGCACGCGCAGTGCCGAACAACGCTGACCCGCACTGTCGAACGCCGAGGCCAGCACATCTATTACTACTTGTTCGGTCAGTGCTGAAGAATCGACAATCATCGCGTTCATGCCGCCGGTTTCAGCGATGAGCGGAATAGGGCGACCCTGAGCGTCCAGGCGGCTGGCGATATTGCGCTGCAGTAACGTAGCGACTTCGGTTGAACCGGTAAACATCACCCCGCGCACGCGATCATCACCCGTCAGTTGCGCGCCCACGGTTTCCCCCTGACCTGGCAGCAATTGCACCACGCCAGGGGGTACACCCGCTTCCAGCAAAATGGCGATCCCTTGCGCGGCAATCAGCGGCGTTTGTTCTGCCGGTTTTGCCAGCACGCTGTTACCTGCCGCCAGTGCGGCAGCGATCTGCCCGGTGAAAATAGCCAGCGGGAAGTTCCACGGACTGATACACACCACAGGCCCTAATGGACGGTGGGTTTCGTTAGCGAAATCATCCCGCACCTGTCCGGCGTAGTAGTGGAGAAAATCGACCGCTTCGCGCACTTCGGCAATGGCGTTACTGAAGGTTTTTCCGGCTTCACGCACCAGAATACCAATCAGTTGCTGCATCTGGCTTTCCATTAGCACGGCAGCGCGATGTAAAATTGCCGCGCGTTCAGCCGGAGGAGTGGCAAACCAGATTGGCGCGTTATTAACCGCACTTTCCAGCGCCTGTTCTACTTCACGCGGCGTGGCTTCACGCACATAGCCCACAATATCTTTCGGTTCCGCAGGGTTAATAACGGGCGACATCTCACCAGCCGCGACCGATTGTTCCAGCATTGGCAAGGACTGCCATTTTTGCAGTGCACTATTGAGCAGGGCTGAAGAGAGCGAGGCCAGACGGTGTTCGTTAGCGAGATCCAGCCCTGCCGAGTTGTCGCGCCCGTGACCGTAAAGATCGCGCGGCAGGGGAATTTTCGGATGCGGTAATCCAGTTTGCCCTTCCTGTTGCGCCAGTTTTTCTACAGCAGTGACCGGATCGGCGACCAGTTCATCCAGTGGCAAAGAGGTGTCGGCAATACGGTTAACAAACGAGGTGTTAGCACCGTTTTCCAGCAGGCGACGCACCAGATACGCCAACAGCGTTTCATGGGTACCGACCGGAGCATAAATACGACACGGACGGTTAAGTTTGCCGTCGGCAACTTTCCCGGTGACCTGCTCATACAGTGGCTCGCCCATACCATGCAGGCACTGGAACTCGTACTGACCCGGATAGTAGTTCTGACCTGCCAGTTGATAAATCGCTGCCAGCGTATGGGCGTTGTGCGTCGCGAACTGCGGGTAGATTAGATTCGGCACCGCCAGCAGCTTTTTCGCACAGGCGAGATATGAAACGTCGGTATACACCTTGCGGGTATAAACCGGATAGCCTTCAAGGCCGTCCATCTGCGCACGCTTGATTTCACTATCCCAGTACGCGCCTTTCACCAGGCGAATCATCAGACGGCGACGGCTGCGGGTGGCGAGATCAATCAGGTAATCAATCACCAGTGGGCAGCGTTTTTGATAAGCCTGAATAACAAAACCGATACCGTTCCAGCCTGCCAGTTCCGGCTCGAAACAGAGTTTTTCCAGCAGATCGAGGGAGATCTCCAGACGATCGGCCTCTTCGGCATCGATGTTAATACCAATATCGTACTGACGCGCCAGCAGGGTGAGTGATTTCAGACGCGGGTAAAGCTCTTCCATTACCCGGTCATACTGGGCGCGGCTATAACGCGGATGCAGCGCCGACAGTTTGATTGAAATGCCCGGCCCTTCATAGATGCCACGACCATTGGACGCTTTACCAATGGCGTGAATCGCCTGCTGATAGGAAACCATATACGCCTGTGCATCTGCGGCAGTCAGTGCAGCTTCGCCAAGCATATCGTAAGAGTAACGGAAACCTTTCTCTTCCAGCTTGCGGGCATTGGCTAACGCTTCTGCAATGGTTTCACCCGTGACGAACTGCTCGCCCATCAGGCGCATCGCCATATCCACACCTTTGCGGATCAGCGGTTCACCGCTCTTACCGATAATGCGGTTCAGCGAGCGGGAGAGGCTGGCTTCGTTATGGGTGGAAACCAGTTTGCCAGTAAACAGCAGCCCCCAGGTGGCGGCATTAACAAACAAAGACGGGCTACGACCAATGTGTGATTGCCAGTTACCGTTGCTGATTTTGTCGCGAATTAACGCATCACGGGTGGCTTTGTCGGGAATACGCAACAACGCTTCCGCCAGACACATCAGCGCCACGCCTTCCTGCGATGACAACGAAAACTCCTGCAATAACCCCTGAACCATACCTGCGCGACCACTGGCGTTTTTTTGATTACGCAGTTTATCGGCCAGTTGATACGCCAGTTTGTGCGCCTGTTCAGCAACTGGCTGCGGCAGGCGGGCTTGTTCCAGCAGCATAGAAACCGCTTCGGTTTCCGGGCGGCGATAGGCCGCTGTGATCGCGGCGCGGGAAACCGACTGGGGCAAAATTTGCTCGGCAAAGTCGAGGAATGGCTGGTGTGGTTCCTCTGCCGGAGTCGGTGCTTCATCGCTCTCATTGGCAGCGCCAGAAAGCAGCGCAGGTAGCTCCGGCAGAGTATCGCTGTTTTCCAGTTGTTCGAGATAAGAAAAAATCGCCTGCTTAATTAACCAGTGTGGTGTGCGATCGATACGTGTCGCGGCAGACTTAATACGCTCACGCGTCGCGTCGTCCAGCTTAACCCCCATGGTGGTGGTTCCCATGCCATTACTCCTGTTGTTCTGAAAGGTGCAACTTAACGTTATCGTGAAATATCCATGATGTTGCAACTTTGTGCAACCATGTTAAATGTGACATGCGTAGCAAGCTTAAAAATGAATGAAATGTTAATAAAAGAAATCGATATGACAGGGATTAAAAAAATAACTCAGACTTTTTCTCTGCGGCAGTTAACATTTTTGAAAGGTGCAACCGCAAAAAATGTGAGAGAGTGCAACCTGATGAAAAATAGTGTCGCTGAGCACTAAAATTTAATGTAAATGGTGTGTTAAATGGATTGTGAATAACCAGCGCTTCCGGCAGGATACGGTCGCCCTGGTAAAACATAAACTCTGTTACCCCGTTCCGGTGGCAGATATAACGGCAAGTTTCGACATTGCCGATAATAATTTTTTGGAGACTTTAGATGGCTATTAGCACACCGATGTTGGTGACATTTTGTGTCTATATCTTTGGCATGATATTGATTGGGTTTATCGCCTGGCGATCAACGAAAAACTTTGACGACTATATTCTGGGCGGTCGTAGCCTTGGGCCATTCGTGACGGCATTATCGGCGGGTGCGTCGGATATGAGCGGCTGGCTGTTAATGGGGTTGCCGGGCGCGGTTTTTCTTTCCGGGATTTCCGAAAGTTGGATCGCCATTGGCCTGACATTAGGCGCGTGGATCAACTGGAAGCTGGTGGCGGGGCGGTTGCGTGTGCATACCGAATACAACAATAACGCCTTAACATTGCCGGATTATTTCACCGGGCGCTTTGAAGATAAAAGCCGCATTTTGCGCATTATCTCCGCGCTGGTGATTTTGCTGTTCTTCACCATTTATTGCGCTTCGGGCATTGTGGCAGGCGCGCGTCTGTTTGAAAGTACCTTTGGCATGAGCTACGAAACGGCTCTGTGGGCGGGGGCTGCGGCGACGATCCTTTACACCTTTATTGGCGGTTTCCTCGCGGTGAGCTGGACTGACACTGTACAGGCCAGCCTGATGATTTTTGCCCTGATCCTGACGCCGGTTATCGTCATTATCAGTGTCGGTGGCTTTGGTGACTCGCTGGAAGTGATCAAACAAAAGAGCATCGAAAACGTTGATATGCTCAAAGGGCTGAACTTTGTCGCCATTATCTCACTGATGGGTTGGGGGCTGGGTTACTTCGGGCAGCCGCACATCCTGGCGCGTTTTATGGCGGCAGATTCTCACCACAGCATTGTCCATGCGCGTCGTATCAGTATGACCTGGATGATCCTCTGCCTGGCAGGGGCGGTAGCTGTCGGCTTCTTTGGTATTGCTTACTTTAATGAGCACCCGGCGGTAGCAGGTGCGGTAAACCAGAATGCTGAGCGCGTGTTTATCGAACTGGCGCAAATTCTGTTTAACCCGTGGATTGCCGGGATTCTGCTGTCGGCAATTCTGGCGGCGGTAATGTCAACCTTAAGTTGCCAGCTGCTGGTGTGCTCCAGTGCGATTACCGAAGATTTATACAAAGCGTTTCTGCGTAAACATGCCAGCCAGAAAGAGCTGGTGTGGGTAGGGCGTGTGATGGTGCTGGTGGTGGCGCTGGTGGCCATTGCGCTGGCGGCAAACCCGGAAAACCGTGTGCTGGGGCTAGTGAGCTATGCGTGGGCAGGCTTTGGCGCGGCGTTTGGTCCGGTGGTGCTGTTCTCGGTGATGTGGTCACGCATGACGCGCAACGGTGCGCTGGCGGGGATGATCATCGGGGCGCTGACGGTTATCGTCTGGAAACAGTTCGGCTGGCTGGGACTGTACGAAATTATTCCGGGCTTTATCTTCGGCAGTATTGGGATTGTAGTGTTTAGTTTGCTGGGTAAAGCGCCGTCAGCGGCGATGCAAAAACGCTTTGCCGAGGCCGATGTCAAGCTCATCACACTCAGCAACTACAACGCCTTGCTCGAAGCCGCTCTCTCGACCGGATACATCACACCTGCCGACATCGACACCCTCAAGGAATGGCGCAAAGACCCCGCCAACTGGTCCAACGGCAAATAAACCCCAAAAACCGAACAACACATGTCAACATACAAGGGCAAGCCGGTGCGCGTAGACGCCCCGGCGGCTGACATCGCCGAAAAATTCGCCGACCTTACTCACCTCCAGGCATCGGTCGACGCACTTCCCGAAGCCGAGCGCCAGCGCATCGGACAGACCCGCTTCGAAAAAGACGCTATCATTATCGTCAATCCGCAGATAGGCGAAATGCGCTTCAATGTCACCGAACGCAATGACCGCCAGGTCAAAATGCAGGCCCAGGGCATGCTTCCCATGGCCATGCTCATTGACCTGTCGCCCGTCGATGACGGCGCCGCCACCGAAGTTGTCACCGCTATCGACATCAACCTGCCGGCCATGCTCAAGCCTTTCGTAGGCCCGCAGCTGCAGAAAGCCGCCGACCAGTTCGGCGTCATGATGGGACGCATAGCCACCGGACGTGGCGTCTGACAACAACGCCCAGGCATCTATGGAAACATCCTCACGGACACAACGTCTGCTCATCTGGCTGACAGCGCTCATCGCCATGGCAGCCACGCCATCGTGCAACAGCATCGACGACGACGCCATTCCCTCGGTCCCCGTACAGATTGTCTTCAACGACGTCGGCGTCTGGGACCGCTACGGCGTGGCCGGCGCACTCGACTGTCGCTACTTCATAAAAGAGACGCGACAGCCCTCGGGATTCTTCTACACGGCCACCACATATACCGGTTGGGGCGGCGTATTGCTTGTCGGCGACATCTACGGCGAACCCCGAGCCTACGACCTGAGCTGTCCCGTCGAACACGCCCCCGATGTCCGCATCGCCGTGGACAACGACACTCATCAGGCCGTATGCCCCAAATGCGGCTCGGTCTACGACGTCTTCGAAAACTACGGTTATCCCCTGAGCGGACCCGCGGCCAAACGTGGCCTCGGGCTTAAGCTTTACCACGTCTATCCCGGCAACGGCTCGACTTACCGCGTCATTACCCGCTGACGTCCCCGTCCGTTCACCTTCACACAACGAATCATCGCCTAATAATCACCATCACTGCCCATGCGTAAAAACTATATCGGATTCTGGCTCATTCTTGCATGCGCTTTCGTTATCTTCGCTGTCATATCGGCTTTGGACTCTTTTAAAATCGGCGACTGGGAACCCAAGTCGTCCGAGATTGTCCCCACACTCACCGGCGCCAACAAACAGCAGACCCGACAGGCTGTCACCGGCGCTGCCAAACGCGCCGCACAGACCAAACCCAAGCAGGGCATTCCCGCACCCCTCGACACCGCCTCGAAGACCATACTCTTCCTGGGCGACTCCATGCTCGAAGGTCTGTCGCCACGACTGGCTCATTACGCACACGCCAACGGACACAAGCTTTACTCTGTCATTTGGTACTCCTCGACTACCGAAATTTGGGCGCAGAGCGGCAAAATCACCAAGTACATCAACGAGATACACCCCGACTACATTTTCATAAGCCTTGGTGGCAACGAGCTCTTTGTCACCGACATCATCAAGAAGCGTGACAAGTTCGTCAAACAGATTCTGAAAGAAATCGGCGACATACCCTTTGTGTGGATAGGTCCTCCCAACTGGAAACCCGACACCGGCATCAACGACATGATTGCCTCCAACGTACCTCAGGGCGAGTTCTTCCTAAGCGACGGCATGCACTTTGACCGCTCGCGCGACGGCGCTCACCCCACACGCGAGTCGGCCATCCTGTGGATGGACTCGATTGCACGCTGGATGCCTCTGCACGCGGCTCATCCCATAAAGATGACCAAACCCGCGGCCCGCGAAGGCCGGCCCGAGCACGTCTACGTACACCAGCCCGACGAACGCTGACCCGACCACCTAATCACAACCCTAACATCCGCCTGACCGATGGAAATTATTCAAAACATTATCGAACAGCTGAAATACACACCCGGCGAACCCATGTTGTTCTCGTCGGGAGTTTTCTGGGCTCTGTTCATGGTTTTCATTCCGCTGTACGCCCTGCTCAAGAAGCGCCTGTGGCAGATGATGACTTTCGTCGTCGCCTTCTCGCTGCTGTTCTACTACAAGTCAAGCGGATTTTTTGTCATTCTGCTTTTCACGACCTCGTGGATTGACTGGCTGCTGTCGCGGCAGCTTGTCAAATGCAAGACGCGGGCCGGACGCCGCGCCTGCGTCGTGATCTCGCTGCTGTGCTCGCTGTCCATTTTGGGCTACTTCAAGTATGCCAACTTCTTTATGATGAACTGGCACCAGATTTTCGGCGGCAACTTCGCGCCTCTCGACATCATACTCCCCGTGGGCATCTCGTTCTACACCTTCCAGTCCATAAGCTATATCGTCGATGTGTACAAGGAACGTGTCGCACCCACAAAGACCTGGCTCGAATACGCCTTCTTCCTGTCGTTTTTCCCGCAGCTTGTCGCCGGCCCCATAGTCCGCGCCGACTACTTCATACCGCAGATACGCAAAAACCAGCACGCCACCCGCGACGAGGTCTACTTCGGCTTCTGGCTCATTATCCTCGGCCTTGTCAAGAAAGCCATCATCTCGGACTATATTGCCCAGTACAACGACCTTATATTCACCGTCAATTCCGCCACGGGCATTCCCGACTACTCGGGATTCGAGACTGTGATGGGCGTCATCGGCTACACCATGCAGATATACTGCGACTTTTCGGGATACAGCGACATGGCCATCGGCATAGCGCTGATTATGGGTTTCAAACTGGCCCAGAACTTCAATTTTCCCTACAAGGCACGCAACATCACCGACTTCTGGCGCCGCTGGCACATGTCGCTGTCGACATGGCTGCGCGACTACATATACATACCCCTTGGCGGCAACCGACGGGGCAAAGGACGCATGTACGGCAACCTTCTTATAACCATGCTGATAGGCGGTCTGTGGCACGGCGCTGCCTGGAAGTTTGTCTTCTGGGGCGGCATGCACGGCGTAGGGCTTGCCACGCACAAGGCCCTGCGTCCCTCTCTGAAGCGCATTCCCGACACGTGGCCCGTAAAAGCCGTATCGTGGCTCCTGACCATCAGCTTTGTCTCGCTGCTGCTGGTGTTCTTCCGTGCCGACAACATGAGCGACTCCCTGGCCATCATCCGCCACATGTTCGCCGACTTCTCGCCCGAATATCTCGTGCCTTTCCTGTCGGCGCGCACTCTGTGGCTCATTCTCATGCTGCTCATCGTCATTGCCCACTGCCTGCCCACCTGCTTCTGGGACAAGGCCGGAGCATGGTTTGTACGCTCGCCGTGGATTGTCAAGCTCATCATTTTCGTCATTGTCGTACAATGCGTACTCGAGCTGCGCGGCGAGGATGTCGCTCCCTTCATTTACTTCCAGTTCTGAACCATATACTTCATGACATGACGCCGGCCTCTGCGCCGGCACTCCTTCCGATACAACGTGACTGACAACACTATATTTGAAAATACGACTGCACTGTTCCACACCTTCGGGTGCAAGCTCAACTTCGCCGAGACCTCGGCGGTAGCCCGCCTGTTTGCCGACCGCGGCATACGTCGCGTCGCCGCCGGCGAGATCCCCGACTTCATCGTCGTCAACACCTGCTCGGTCACCGAGACCGCCGAC
>OGOU01001762.1_pt1 | contig 16296 bp, 10 predicted proteins | sample 1552721 | NCBI WGS metagenome assembly OGOU01 (sample SAMEA2580176, study PRJEB22360) | human gut metagenome | biome: human gut; feature: human-associated habitat; material: faeces | place: Denmark | collected 2008/2010
GAGGGGAGAAAAACAGTACAGTGTACTGTTTTTCGTGGGGAACCCACGCCTGGGGGTCCCCGAAAAAACTCTCCTCTTGTACAATATTACCGAATGACATATACTTTTCAATAAGCTGAACGGCTGTCGCAATTTTATCTTGCGGCAGCCGTTGTTTGTTTATAGGAATTACAAATTTAAGATTCCGCTCAAGATTGCATGATCAGGGAGATATAACAAGTCAGATTTATAATCTTCCGGTTTTAGATCTTTATAACCATTTTCTTTACTTACAAAATCCCAGGAATAGCGATTTGGGGTTATCATACCACTCTCTGAAGTTATGAAATGATCAATCAAAGCTTTTCCAATCTTACCGTCTTTATCTTTAGGGATGGCACTCCAATTATCCAATGTAGAAAAATCGTTCGGCTTCATAGTATATGGGGGTGTTATCACATTTATTTGTTGCAATTTTTTTTGTTGCAATTTTTTCTGAACATAATTTTTCCATGCATTAAAATCACCACCACCTACTATCATAGAGTTAGATTTAATCAAGGAGTTTAATTGAGCAGCTAATGCTTCATATTGTGCATCATAATTATCTTTTATATTTATAATTCTAACTCCACATATGGTTAATATTTTTCCATCCTTTATTTTTAAACTTATTTGCAAATAATTAGGTGAATTATCATTTGATAGAGAAACCGATTTTAATGAATCCATATTGTTATTACTTTCAAACATATCAATTCCCTTTTTTACAAGTATTAGTATTTCATTATGTCTATTGCTTTTTGATGGATATGTATATCTCCAATATTTTTTAGCTAATTTTCTGCTTATTGCTGACCATTGATTATTCCTGATAAATTCTGTCAAAATAACAATATCGCATTCTCTGCTTAATACTGTATTAATAACAAATTCAGGCATCTGATAATTATTAAAATTATCCAATCCGTGAATATTCCAAGTCATAATATGTAATTTCATAAAATTTTTCTCCCTATCAGCACTCAATCGTAATATAGCTGTTGAGATGTATTGAGTAAATTATACATTCCTTTACCTTACATTCGGTAAATTCCTCGACCGCAAGCTTATAGAGGCTGAGCTGTTTTGAGTACAGCTCTTTTAATCTTTCGATTTCACGCACCCTGTCGGTCTTGTAATCAACCACCACAAGGGAGTTGTCCTCCTCAAAAATAAGATCAACCGCACCCTGCATTACCACTCTTGAGTCTGCGGCTTCTCCCTCAAGAGTGCTGTCAAGCATACCTGCCGTTATATTAACGGTAAAGCGTTCTTCTCTCATAACCAGGCTTGAAGCCATAATTCTCTGTGCAAGGCGGCTCTCCAAAAAGCTGTGCAGCTCCTTTTTATCAATAAGCTCAGCCTGAATATCTGTGAGTGTACCGTCAGACACAAGGCGGTCAAGCTCAGAATGAATATCATTTTTAGCGGCTTCAAAATTGCAGAACTGCAAGAATTTATGGTGAGCCGTACCTCTCTCTGCCGCTGTTGCGGTTTTAACAGCAATAAATAATGGTTTTGTGAATATCTTATCAAAGCCGTCGCCCTGATCGTGCGCAAGCTCAGACGCACTCACCTTTTGCGGAATTTTAAGGACAGACTGATTTTTATATACAAATCCCGTCCTTGACTTGAGCAAATCAATTATATATGTATCTATTTTGTCATTCTCGGCAATAATTGCCCCCTGCTCTGAGGTTGTTTCCTCGCCGTTTTCAAAATCTGACGCTTTAATGAAGTTAATCTCCCACGGCAGCTCAGAGGTTTCTTTGCCTGTGAAATCCGTACCGATACCCAGTTTCATTCTCAGCGCACTGTGCTGTGGATGAATGAGTGCGCACATACTAATCCAATCGCTGATTGATTTTGACTCCATAACGATATAGGGGTCAATCACACCGCCTGCGAGCTTTGAGCTGAGCTTTACAAGGTATTCCTCAGGATTCTTTTGCGACGATACAACAATGAGCTTCTCTTTAGCACGGGTGAGCGCTACATAGAGCACCCTCATTTCCTCGGCTATTTCATTTTCAGATATTTCAATGCCTACCGCCATTCTCGGCAGGGTATTGTATCTGCAAAAGCCGTCAACTCTCCTGATTCCAAGCCCCGCCTTGCTGTCGATGAGCACATCTGCGGCTAAATCGGTTTTGTTGAATTTTTTTGAGGTGCAGGCTATAAAGCACACGGGATACTCAAGTCCCTTTGACTTATGCGCACTGATTACCCGAACCATATTGTCAATTTCTCCGCTGACTCCCGTTGACGACTCAAGGTCTGCTCCGTTGTCAATCAGCTTATCCATATATGTAATAAAGGCGGAAAGTCCCCTGTATCCTCCCTTTTCAAAACCACGGGCGTACTCTCTGAGCAAATTAAGATTTTTTATGCCCCTTGTGCCGCTGATTGCGGATATAACGGCTGAAAATGAGGTAAGCTCATAAATTCTGCCCAAAAGCTCATCTACCGAGCAGGTGCAGGAATAGGTTTTGAACTTAGAAATCTCATTCAAAAATTTTGCCGTTCTGCCGTCCTTTTTTGCATATGCCATAGCCGCAGAATATAAATTTGTGTGTCGGCTGCCGCTTTTTATTTTGGCAAGCTCATCTACCGTAAAGCTGTAAACAGGACTGCACATTACAGAAAGCAAAGGAATATCGAGCGAAGGATTATCAATACAGCGCAGGAAATTAAGCATAACCTTAATTTCGTCTGCCTCAAAAAAGCTCTCCTTCACCTCTGAACAGGCAGGCACACCCAGACTGTTCAAAACATTTACAAACGCTGCCGCCGTATTTTTGGTGCTCCTAAGAATAACCGCAAAATCGCCGTAGCTTGCCGGACGTTCTCCGTTTATCATAAAGTCTGTGGAAATCATCTGATGGATTCTGTTGGCAATAAAAACAGCCTCATTATTTACGCTTTCCGCCGCATCTCCCCCCTGCTCAATATAATCAATTTCAAAGCTGCAGTCGTTGCTTTCGGGATATTTGGCGCCGACATTGAGGTATTCGTCAGTGCCGTAGTCCATCTTTGCGGAGGTTAGGGTCATAAGGTTGCTGAAAATATAATTTACAGCCGAGCAAACCTCCCTGCGGCTTCTGAAATTCATATCAAGAATTATATTTGCAGGGAAAACCTCGTTTTTTCTGTCGTATTTATTGTATTTGTTTTTGCGGTTAATGAAAATTTCGGGCTTTGCCTGTCTGAATCCGTAAATGCTCTGCTTAACATCGCCCACGACAAACATATTGTTTTCGTCTGTGCTTACACATTTGAATATTAAATCCTGAACGTCGTTTACATCCTGAAATTCATCAACCATAACCTGATCAAAGCGAGCGGAAATTTCAAACGCTTGCTCTGTTTTTTTGTAGCCGTCACCGTCCTGCTCGGCTAAAAGCTTTACTGTGAGCAGCTCTACGTCCGAAAAGGAAAGCAGATTTTTGGCGGATTTCATTTCAAAAAACCTATCAAGATATGCTTTAACCACCTTAAAAAGCTCTGTTACAATCTGACCGAGGTAGTCAATTTCATTTTTAATTTCTTCGCTGTCCCACATAAAAATGCCGCAAATGCTCTTAACGGCGTCCTTAACCTCTCCACGGGAATTGGCAACGGCAACCTTTATAGGATCGTCCTTGTAGCCCTTCGGAGTTTTAAATCTGCCTTGAACAAATGTTGCAGAAAAACTCTTTATTTCGTCCCACGAGCCATCGTCAAAACGCCTGAGCAGTTTTTCAAGATACAGCTTATCATCTGTAAGCAAAGCAAGATTAGCTTCTCTCAGCTTTTCGTCCTCATCAAGCAATTTTATGGAATTTTCCGTGAGCAGAAGTGCGTGGTTTACGGTTGAACGGGCATAATTAATTAAAATTTTACCGAAAAGCGACTCCTCAACAGGAGTATCGGGATTGTAATTTTCAAGCATATCGTCAAGCCAATTGTCACCGAAGGGCTGAGTTGCAAGAAAATCTGAAATTTTCAATACAGCCGCTCTCAAATTATCATCGCCGTTTTTATTGGCAAAGGCGTCAACAAGCATTGTAAATTCGCCTGAATTTTCCCTGTAAAAATCCTCAAGCACTGCTTCCAGTGCCTCGCCGCCTATCACCTTTGTTTCTCCCTCGTCTGCAAGCCTGAAATCCTTTTGCACACCGAGTATATGAAAGTATTCACGCACGATTGTGCCGCAAAAGCTGTCTATAGTGCAGATGCTTGTGTTATACATAAGCCGCTGCTGTCTTAAAAGCTGAGGATTATACGGATTTTTTTCAAGCAAAGCATTAATAGCGTCTGCCAGTCTTTGCTTCATTTCTGCCGCAGCCGCTCTTGTAAAGGTTACAATGAGCAGCCTGTCAACATCTATCGGGTTCTCCTTGCGTGTAATCATTTTTATAATTCGTTCAATAAGCACGGTTGTTTTGCCTGAGCCTGCCGCAGCCGATACAAGTACGCTGCCGCCCTGTGCTCTGATTGCGTCCTCCTGAGCAGGAGTCCAGCTTCTTGCCATTTAATCCTCACCTCCTATGCTTTGTTCTTCTGCAAGCTTTTTTAAAGCCTCATCATTTTTCATAGAAAAGAAATTTCTGCTGTTGCTCATATGGTAAGCGCAAACACTGTCATACGGGCAATATTCGCAGGAGTCCTTGCCGCCCTTGAGAGGGGACGCCTCTACATTGCCAAAGTAAAGCTGACTGCCCATCTCTGCAACCGTCATATCAAGCTTTTTGAATATCATTCCAAGCTCCTCAAGGCTTGCCAGACTGCCTCCTGCAGCTACAGTGCCTTTTTTAGTGTCATAAGAAATATACATATTATCAGAATTATCGAGCACGTCAAGTGAATTTAACAGAATACCGTTCATTCTGAGGTCTTTTGACAGCTTATCGTTGATTTGTTCATCTGTAATAGTGGTGTCGGCAGAAATCTGCTTTACGGCTGCCGGCATATACAGTATTCCTGCAGGAGTAACCTCGCCGTACCTATCCTTTCCGCCGAGAGTGATTGCATAAAGGTAGATAAGCATTTGCAGATTAAGTCCGTAGAGAATGTCTGAAAGCTTAAACTCCTTTGAGCCTGTTTTGTAGTCAATAATTCTTATGTAGTTTTCATTATTTCTTTTAAGAATATCTACCCTGTCAACACTGCCCCTGAGGTGAATTTTCTGTCCTGACGGCAGATTTACGGTGTATGCAGGAATATCCTCTCCGATTTTCAGCTCACAGTCCACGGGGGTAAAGCCGCTGTTTTTCAGCTCAGAAATTATATGAAGTATGAGAAAATGCACATTCTCACGGATTTTATTAAATCTGTACATAAAACGTGGAGTATTGTTTTCTGCACCGCCAAAATGATTGCTTACATAATCTGAGAGAATGCGGTCGCACTCGTTTGTAATCTCCTCATCGGTCATAGCCGAAAATTCCTCTTTAGAATATTTGCTAAAGAAAATTTCCATAATGTAATGAATAAAAGTGCCGTATTCAAGGGGATTTATCTCCGCCCTCCTGCGCTCACGGACTCTCAAGCCGTAGTTGCAGAAATACGAAAATCTGCAAAGACTGAATTTTTCAATCTGCGAGGCTGAAACCCTCAAATCGTCACCAAAGAGCAGGTTTACATTGCTCTTATCTTCAAAGGAAAACGGCTTGCTCTCCTTTGCGTTGCACAGAGCGTTGTACTTTTCCCTGTATTCTTCGTTTTCGGAAAAATAATTTTTTAACGCCCTGCTTTCGTTACTCTCGCTTTTAAAGCTCCTTGCACATTCCTCAAAGGCAGGCAAAAGCGCCCAGGTGCAGTCCTTTGCAGATAAATAGTCCTCTTCCCTATGCAATACAATGTTCGGAAAAATTTTTTGAATTTCAGAAATAATTGACGATTGCATATATGTACCGCCGGTCAAATCAGTTTTGTAAAACGAAACAAAAAGCTTTTCAGACGGGGCTGTTGCTGATTTGTAAGCCAGATAATTTTCAAAATCTGCAAGCATTGCAGGCTCGTCGCCAAAGGGAATGTTGTTGAGCGAGAGGATTTTCAGCTCAAAGGATGAGAAAAATCCCGATGTGCTCGGTACGGCAGGAAAAATTCCGTCAATGCAGCCAATAAGGAACACCGCCTTTTCCCTGTTTAAGCGAACACGGTGCGCCGCACCCACCGATACACTGTCAATCGTGCGGGGAATGTCGGCAATTTTGAGGGTTGAAAGTCTTAGCGAGAGAAGCTCAAAGTAACGCTTCGGTGAGATTTTCAGCTCGCCGACAACTGCTACGGTTTGGTCGAGAGCGTTCATAAGCAAATTCCAGAGCCGTATCTGCTCCTTTGCCTGTGCAGGCTCACCGTCAGCCTTCAACCTGTCATACAGTGCAGAAATTGCGTCTGTAACCCTCAGAGTTTCAAGCAGCTCATAAAGCTTCTCGGTTATCTCAAGTCCTGTTTTGTCCTTTATCCCCTCTCTAAAGCTCTCAAGCGGCTCTGCAAGGGCTTTTCTGACCTTTTCAGCCATATTGAGCTGCTCGGCATCTTCCTTGCTCATTTTGTCGGAATAGCCCGTGGGATTGTTTTCAAAAGGTTTTTTAAACGATGTGCCGTTGATATTCCACACATACACATAATTTTCAAATGCGGATATTTCTTCATCGGAATTATTTGTCAAGCCGGTTTTTAAAATTGCTATAACATCGTCCTTTTGCCAGCCGTTAAGAATCACGGCAAAAATCGAATAAACATACCGTATAACGGGCTTTATGAAAATATCATAGCTCATATCCATAAAATACGGGATTTCATATTTATCAAAAACAGTATTCAAAATTCCCGTATAAGGGGCAATATCTCTGCAAACAACCGCAATATCCGAGTATAAATATCCCTGCTCAATTACAAGCTCCTTGATTTTTCTTGCGGCAAACTCACATTCACTATAGGCTGTTTCCGCCTCAAATACATTAATGCAGTCTGATTTTATTTCAAAGCTTCCGCTCTTTCGCTGATATAAATTCTTTTCGAGAATTTTCAGCTCATCACAGGCTGTCCTGAGATTTTCTTCAAGCTTAACGGGAGCTTTTATATCCACTCCCTCGGATTTCGCAATATTTTTTAGTGTTTTATATGTATCCTCAGTTGTGCTGAACAAGCTTTGCGGTTCTTCCTCAAAGGGATTGAGGGTGAGCGCAACATAAACGCTTTTGCACTGAGTAAAAAGCAATCTCAGCACCTCAAGCTGCTGTGCAGAAAATCCGCTGAATGAATCCACCGCAAGGGTAAAGCCGTCAAAAATACTGTTTTCAGCGAGAATTTCAGCCGCCCTTGTGAGGTTGTCCAGAGGGTCAATATAGCTCTGCTCAACTATAGCGTCAAAAGCATCTATAATTAAGGCGGTTTCTCTGAGCTTGGTTTTAAGCGTTTTATCGGAAATAAAGGCGGAAGCAGCTCTTAATGCCTCGGTGGAAATTTTTGCCTTTTTGCACTCCTTTAGCGTGGAAAGCATAGAGTCTATCACACCTTTTTTGCCGCTGCTCCCTGCAAACATTTCAAGGCTGTCGCTTAACTGCTCAAGCGCAAGGCTCATTATAACCGCCCTTGTGCTGTCGTCTATCACATTTTTCTGTTCAAAATTTACCGCATCAAAAACATATCTGCAAAATCGTGAAAAGCCGAACACCATAACATTTTTACACTTTTTTGCGCCGAGTCTGTCAAGGAATTCCTTTTCTGTTTCAAAGGAGCTTTGGTCGGGAATAAGCATAATAAGCCGTGAATCCTCGCCCCGGGCAAGCTTGGTGAGCGTATTATAAAGATACTCCGTTTTGCCGCTGCCGCTTTTTCCAAGCACAAATCTAATCAATTTTCTCCCTCTTTTCTGCCATAAAAATCAGATTTATATTAAATATGATACCATAACAGGTGTGTCATTTAAAGGACTTTACTCAAAAAAAGAAACTATTTTTTCAAATACCTCCACTATCTTGAACTTGTACTGACACTCGTTGCCTTTGACTATTTCCTGCTGTTCCTTTGAAAATGTATTATCAACCTTTTCATCGCTGTCAACCGCCGCCGACAGACAGATTGACGGATACATAACACACCACCAGTTGTGCCCCTCGCCGCTGCCTATCGTAATTCTGAGCGCATCATACATACCCGACGGCATTGTGTAGCGGTCATAGTATCTCGTTGTAAAATACATATTTACAATTTCAGCCTTAACCTCGTAATCATAGCCGTTTGCATAGACCTCATCCTGAGCAATGGCTTCGAGCTTCTGCAAATTTTCTTTTGCAAGGCTTTCAGCCTCCTGACTGCTTGAAGCTGAATTAAAAATCTCATCGGTGTATTTTAAAAGCCTGTCACGCACCTTAAGCTTGAGGTTCTGATCCTCCTCACTGTCCGAATTTGCAAGAATATGAAGTCGGAACACCTCGTTTGAAATCTGATTACACTCAGCCTGAAACGGAATAACTGAGTAAATTACTGTAAGTACAAAGGCTATGCAAAGGGATTTTACTAATAATTTCATAAAAATAACCTGTCCTCTCTTTTTATGGAGTATGGACAGGTTAATGGTAAAATATTCAATTAAGCAAATTTTACAGCAGAAAATCAAACGATTTTGCAGCCGTCCTTAGTTGGATGGCAGAGGAAAACCTTGCTGTATTTTTCTTTTAAAGCATCAACGCACTTTTGTGCCTTTCGCTCAGAATTATAAACGGCAAACACCGCCGAGCCTGAGCCTGACATACTTGCGCCCTGAGCCTTGTATTTGTACATAATGCGCTTGATTTCGTTTACCTCGTCAAGCTTTAAGGCAAGCTCAAAATCATTAAAAAGAGTAGAGGTAATCCTGAACATATCACGGCTGTAAAGTGCCTTTATCATCTCATCGGTATAATACGGATGAGGACTTAGCTTGTCAACCTTGCTGTAAGCCTCAGCCGTGGAAACACTTACATTGTCAGGCTTGCATATCACTATGTGCGAAGCTGAAAAATTAGGCAGCTTTTTAAGGGTTGTGCCAATGCCGGTGGCGTACTGTGTTCCCCCTGCAAGGCAAAACGGTACGTCTGCGCCGACCTTTTCTGCAATCTCGTGCATTTCGGCAGGCTTCAAAAAGGTTTCAAACATTTTGTTGAGTCCCAAAATAACCGCCGCACCGTCGGTGCTTCCCCCTGCAAGTCCTGCCTGAGCAGGGATTTGCTTGTCAATATCAATGTGCACTCCCTGAATATCCTTTTTTACGGCTGCAAAAAACTTTTCCGCCGCCTTATAGCAGATATTTTTTTCATCGCAGGGAACGCCCTCATAATTGCAGGAAATCGTAATCTTGCCGCTGTCATTGTCTGAAAGAATTATGGTGTCGTAAAGGTCAACGCTCTGCATTACCGTAAAAATATTGTGGTAGCCGTCGGAACGCTTTCCTGCTACGTCAAGTGAAAGATTAATTTTTGCAGGCGCAAGAACCTTAATCTCCATTTTTCTGCTCCTCAATAAAATCTTTTATACGCTGTAAAGCTGTTTTAAGGTGACTCAGCGAGTATGAATAAGACACTCTTACAAAGCCCTCGCCGCATTCGCCAAAGGCTGTGCCCGGCACTACGGCAACGTGCTTGTCCATAATAAGCTTTGTACAAAAATCATCAGAAGTCATTCCCGTACTTTTTATACAAGGAAATACATAAAAAGCGCCGTACGGCTCAAAGCAGGTAAGCCCCATTGAGTTGAAGGAATCCACCACAAGGCGGCGACGCATATCGTACTCATCACGCATTTTTTTGATGTCCGGGTCGCCGTTGCGCAAAGCCTCAACTGCAGCATACTGCGCAGTGGTGGGAGCAGACATAATTCCGTACTGATGAAGCTTTGTCATCTGCGCAATAATTTGAGCAGGGCCGAGCGCATATCCCAAACGCCAGCCGGTCATTGCATAAGACTTTGAAAATCCGTTGATTACTATAGTACGCTCGTACATTCCCTCTATTGAGGCAATGGTAACGTGATTTCTTCCGCCGTATGTAAGCTCGCTGTAAATTTCATCGGAAAGCACAAACAAATCGTGCCTTTTAACAACCTCGGCAATCGCTTCCAAATCATCCTTTTCCATAATTGCACCCGTAGGGTTATTAGGAAAAGGCAGTACAAGGAGCTTGGTTTTGTCGGTAATTGCTTTTTCAAGGTCGTCAGCCTTAAGTCTGAACTCGTCCTCTGCCTTTGTATTTATAATTACAGCCTTGCCGCCTGCCATACGGGTGAGCGGCTCATAGCATACAAAGGACGGTTCCGGAATAATTACCTCATCGCCTTCTGAAATTATACATCTGAATGCAAGGTCAATAGCCTCACTGCCGCCGACAGTTACAAGCACCTGAGTTTTTCCCTCGTAGGAAACGCCGAAGCGCCTGTCGTAATAATTTGCAATCTCATCTCTGAGCTTAGCAAAGCCACGGTTTGGAGAATACCAGGTTTTACCGTTTTTAAGGGAGTTTATGCCCTCCTCACGGATATGCCACGGTGTTTGGAAATCAGGCTCGCCTATGCTGAGTGAAATAACGTCTTTCATTTCATTTGCAATATCAAAAAATTTACGGATACCCGACGGCTTTATTTCTTGTATGGAATTATTTAAAAATTTTGAATAGTCAATCACAGAATTAAACTCCTCTCATCAGACCCTTCAAAATCGATGAGATTCATTCCGCTGTCCTTATAGCGGCGCATAATGAAGTGAGTGCCGGTTGAAAGCACCCCGTCGATTGTGGAGAGTTTTTTAGATACAAACATAGCGATGTCCTGCATAGATTCGCCCTTAACTATCAGTGCAAAATCGTATGTACCCGCCATAAGATACACAGAATCCACCTCGTCAAACGCCATACACATTTTCGCCATTTCATCAAAGCCTGCATCCTTTTTAGGAGTTACCTTCAACTCGATAAGTGCTTCAACATAGGTTTCTTTGGTGTTTTCCCAGTTTACAACCGCCTGATAGCCCTTGATAATGCCCTGAGTTTCGTATTCCTTGATTTGAGCCTTAATGTAGTCCTCCGGCTCACCCAGCATTGTCGCCAATTCGGATGTTGTAAAATCTGAGTTTGTGCTCAAAAGCTGTAGTAATCTATCCATAATAAATCCTCCCCTGTTACAAATACTTTTTTCGCCTGAATTTAACATCAGGTAACTAATATTATACCGCCTGTCTTACGGGGTTGTCAACCGTGTTGAACATATTTATACAGACGGCAACAGATATTGACAAAAGCTCATTTGCAGACGAATACACATTCAGCTCGTAGGTTTCGGCAGAGCAAAAGGCTTTTTGTTGTGAAGCAATAAGCGAATTATCCACATCAAAAATTGAAAAGCATTTCGTAGCCGCATTGCCACGAATTTTCCAATTAACTCCATAGCACATACAGCCAAGCCCATCGTGACTTGCGCCCATAAGAATTTTCATTTTTCTGCCGCCTGCATTAATAGAGCAGGCTATGAAATTTGAAAGCTGCAGACAGCGTATTTTCACAGCCTCGCCCGTTTCGCTGTTGATAATTATTTTACGGCTTCGCTCGCTTTTGGAAAATTCCGCAAAATACTTTTCCGTACCCTTTTCATCAAAAATTGCAAAAGCACTAAAGTCTGTGCGGGCTGCTCTTTTAATAAAAAACTTCACAAAATGCCCCCTTAAGCCTTAGCGTTACTGATTTTCAAGCTCATCAAGCCACATTCTTACGCTTGCGTCACTCGGCATTCTCCAGTCTGAGCGAGGAGAAAGGGTTACCGAGCCGACCTTTGGGCCATCCGGCAGACAGCTGCGCTTGAACTGCTGAGAGAAAAATCTCTTTAAAAATGTGACAAGCCACTTTTTAATGGTTGCTTCGTCATACTTGCCTTTAAAGGAACGCTTGGCAAGATAGTAAATTTTGCTTGGAGTAAAGCCAAAGCGAACAAAATAATAGAGGAAAAAGTCGTGCAGCTCATAGGGGCCAACCACGTCCTCGGTTTTCTGCGCAATCTCACCGTTTTTGTCTGGGGGCAGAAGCTCGGGGCTTACCGGAGTGTCAAGCACATCAAGGAGTACCTCCTTAAGCTCTCCGTCTGTAATTTCAGCCTCATAGACTGTGAGATAACGCACAAGCGTTTTGGGAATTGAAACATTCACGGCATACATACTCATATGGTCGCCGTTGTAGGTTGCCCAGCCGAGCGCAAGCTCCGAAAGGTCGCCCGTACCGATTACCAGACCGCCGTATTTGTTTGAGAGATTCATAAGGATTTTGGTGCGTTCCCTTGCCTGTGAATTTTCGTAGGTAATGTCCGTTATGCTTTCATCGTGCTTAATATCTATAAAATGCTGACGTACCGCAGCGGCAATATTTATTTCTTCAAAAGAAACATTGTATGCCTCCGCAAGCTTTTGAGCATTTGTTTTTGTGCGCTTGGTAGTGCCAAAGCACGGCATTGTTACCGTGTGAATATTCTTTTTGTCAAGCCCGAGCATATTAAAGGCGTGAACGCACACAATCAGTGCCAGCGTACTGTCAAGACCGCCCGAAAGTCCCAAAACCACATTTTTTATGCCTGTATGAACAAGCCTTGTGGCAAGACCTGTAGCCTGCATAGTGATAATTTCCTTACATCTGCGGCTGAGGTCATCTTTTTGTGACGGCACAAAGGGAGTCTGTTCAAACTTTCTTGAAAGCTTGGTATCGATTAGGGGCATATCAAAATAAATCATTCTGATATTTTCTTTATCAGAATTAAAAGTGCTCATTCTGCGGCGCTCAGACGTAAGCTTCTGAACGTCAATATCGGCGTAAATAATACCCGTAGTAAAGCGTTCGCTTTCGCTGAGCAAAGAGGCGTTCTCACATATTATATTCTGGGCGGAGTAAACCGTGTCGGTTGTGCTTTCGCCAAAGCCCGAATCTGTATAAATATATCCGCAGCACAGCTTGCCGCTCTGCATTTTTACAAGCGAACGTCTGTAATCAGCCTTGCCGATTGTATCGTCGGAGGTAGAGGGATTGCAAATGATAGCCGCTCCCGCCTTTGCAAGCCTGATTGACGGCGACTCCGCCACCCATAAATCCTCACAAATTTCCACACCAAAGGTAAAGTCATTCATATTTTTGCTCTGAAAGAGCACCCTGTCGGTGAGAATAGTATTCTGACCTGCGTATTCAAGCTCAATTTCGGTATTTTTTCCGCTTGTGTAGTGTCTTGCCTCGTAAAACTCGGTATAATTCGGAATGTTCACCTTTGGAACGAGAGCCAGCAAGCCCCCCTTAAAAATTACGGCTGCGCAGTTATAAAGCGCCTCTCTGTGCGCAACGGGCACTCCCACAACCGAAACTATATTTAAATTCTTGGTTTCTTCAATTATTTTATAAACAGCCTTTTCTGCTGATTTCAAAAGGGTTTGCTGTAAAAACAGGTCGCTGCAGGTGTAGCCTGTTACACACAGCTCGGGGAAATTCACAAGCGCCGCACCCTCAAGGTTTGATTCCTTTATCTGTGCGATAATCGCCTCTGCATTGCCCATACAGTCGGATACTCTGATTTTAGGGGTAGCCGCCGCAACCTTTACAAAACCGTATTTCATTATATATCAATTCCTTTTCAGAAAAAATTAAAACCGCAGGTAAATATACCTACGGTTATTATATCCCAAATTGTGGAAATATACAAGTCTAATATCACAGCAGGCTTCTGCGCAGCCTTTTTTGATGGAAAAGATAACGTGTTTCTAGCATAGGCTCAAATTTTGCAATATAGCAGCTTGTATAGCCCATAATAAGCCAGAACCACATTACCATAAACGAAATATCATAAAGCAAAGCCTTTTCAAACAGTGCATAGAACAGGTATGCAAAAAGAAACGCAAACATACATGGGTAAGCGTCATTTTTAAAGGTCTTTTTCTGCAAAAACAGGTGCTGTGCGGCGTGTTTGGCAAAGCGAAATCCGAATATAGCAAAGGCTACAAAGCCGAGCGCACCGGTTGATACGAGTATCGTTAAAAATCCGTTGTGCAAATCATTGTTATGGTAGGTATATTGCAGAGTGCCGTTTGCATACTCCTGACTGTAAAAAACAATGTTTCCGTTGCTGATTCCATATACGGGAGAAATTTTGAACAAATCTATTGACTCACGGTAAAGCTTAAATCTTCCGCTGTCAATATTTGGGTTTTCGTGTTCAAAAGTGACCGGCTCTTTTTTCTCGGATTCGGCAGGCTTGTTATCATTATCCTGCTCACCCGTTAATTTTCCGGTGTTATCGGTTATTTCATCAATGAACGAATAGGTCTTAGCCGTAACAACCGCAAAGCCCTGCTGACAAATTTCTCTGAACATCAGTGAAGCTCCCACAAGAAAAGTGCCGACAAGCACAAGCGACATAATTTTTACCGTGACCCTTGCAGGCGAAAGTCCGTCCTTTGAAGCAAAAAGCTGATATACAATATAAATTATAACATATCCGAGTATAAGCACCATAGATGCGTTCGAATCGCAGAGCAAAAGCGAAAACAGACTTGTGCACAAGCAGGAGGCAAGCCATATTCTGCTTATTCTCTTTTGCTTGACCGAATTGCGCAAATCAGGCTTATACAGCATATGGCAGCAAAAAATTGCAACACAGCAGGCAAAACCCAGCAGATTCGGATTAATAAACACACCTGTAAAGCGATTTTCGTAAATTGTAAACTTAATCCAGTACCACTCAAAGCTTATATTGAACATCAGGCAAAAAATTCCGATAAAATTCGCTATTGTGGTAATATAAACTATGCCCCTTGCCACGGTGTAAAGTTCATTTTTAAAATCAAAATCCGGCTCAGTGTGCATACCGTAAAAAATGAAAAAGCACAATAAAATATGAGCAAGCATCAATGCGCTGAACAGGATTGTGTAGGTAAAATTAATAAGCATAGAGAACAGCGAGATTGCAAGGAAAATCCATATCCAGATGCCGAATCTGAGCTTAAAAAACGTATTGTTGACCTTTTGCTTGTAGGCGGTAAGCCACACGCCCCACACAAAGAGAAATGCCGTTAGAATATAGGCAGGAATTTGCAAAAATGAAATATTACAAAAAAATAAGGTAAAAATATATACTTTTCTGAAATAAGAAAAGCTTTTTAGTTTTTCTTTCAGCTCTTTCATAAAACACCACCGATTATGACACTACCTCTTTAACGGTTTTGAACATCAGCTTTATATCCGAGAAGAATCCGAAATTTTCAAGATACATAAGGTTGTACTTCATTTTTTCGGGCAAAATAGTTTCAACGTAGATTTTATCCGTGTCCTCTACGTTTTGCAGCAGCTTTTCCTCATCCTTATACATAATAGAAGCAAGCGAGGTGATGCCTGCCGGCATAAGCAAGGTTGCATAATAGCTCGGGACGTACATATCCACATATTTTTGAACCTCGGGACGGGTGCCCACAAAGGTCATTGAGCCTGTAATCACATTAAAAATCTGAGGAAGCTCGTCAAGACGGTATTTTCTCAAAAATCTTCCCACCTTTGTTACCCTTATATCGCCGTTTGTAGTTACCAGAGTACCGATTTGGTCGGCATTTTCTACCATTGTGCGAAATTTAAAAATCTTAAATATTCTGCCGTATGCAGTAACCCTATCCTGCCTGTAAAAAACAGGGCCTTTTGAGGTAGCCTTTACCACAACGGCTATAACAGCTATAGGTATTATGAGAACAGCAAGAATAATTATAGAAAAAATAATATCCGTAACTCTTTTAAAGACAAGAGAAAAGAGCTTTTTGGATATAATATCATAATAATGCTTTACCTCATCATTCTGAAACTGAGGAGGCAGCTTATCAAAAGCCTTCATACTTCCACCCTTTATAAATCATAAAAATTTCCGACAAATTCAGAAAAAATCCGTTTATAATCCGTTTATTATTTAGCATTATATATCTTTTACTCTCTTTTTTCAAGCGTAATATATTGCAATGCGAGCGCATTAACGCAGTTATTTTTATATAAAGTAAAAACCGACGACTTTGCAGCCGTCGATTTTTAGGTAATTTTATGGAGTAATCAAGCACATTGAAAGGAAGCTATTGTTTAATATGCATACACTATACCATTTAATCTGTTATTTGTCAACACTTTTTTTGTACAAATTTGTGCTGAAAAAATTGACAGAAAAAACGAACTACAGGTCGGCCTGGAACAGCTCCATCAGCTCCGGGTCCAGCTTCAAAAGGCGGCATACCCGCAGGGCGTCCCGGGGGCAGGGCGCTCCCGG
>OGOU01001772.1_pt1 | contig 16212 bp, 11 predicted proteins | sample 1552721 | NCBI WGS metagenome assembly OGOU01 (sample SAMEA2580176, study PRJEB22360) | human gut metagenome | biome: human gut; feature: human-associated habitat; material: faeces | place: Denmark | collected 2008/2010
GCGACATTTTCGTCTCGGCTCTTAGGATATTACGCTTTTTTGAAGGATTTTATAGATTAAAGGTCTTTATACCAATACCAGAAAGTGAGATTTGCCCCAAAAAGCCGTACAAAGGGAAAATCATTCTTGTTTTTTATTTTACTGGCATAAAATATCTCACGAATTTTTATGTACCTTTGTAGTCCGGACTGCCCCATGATGATTTTGGGTGTCAGCTTAAGGATTATGCAATCTAACTAATTCATGCAAGAAACGAACCAAGATAACTCTCAGCGTGATGATCTTCGGCAAGCCGTCGAGGTTCTCAGACGCGGGGGTATCATAATATATCCCACCGATACCGTTTGGGGGATAGGATGCGACGCTCGCAACAGCGAAGCTGTAAAACGTATATATAAAGTGAAACAACGCGCTGACAATAAGGCTATGATCACACTTGTCAGCGATCTGACAATGCTCGAGCGTACTGTATGCGGTATACCGGACGTTGCCTATAGTATAATTGAATATTCCGAGAAGCCAACTACGATAGTATACGACAAAGGCATAAATGTTGCTCCCGAACTTATTGGCAGTGACGGTACTCTTGGCGTACGTGTGACTCGTGACACTTTCTCGGCTGAACTTTGCCGACGGCTCGGCGCTCCCATAGTCTCAACATCGGCAAATATTAGCGGGTACCCTACCCCGCAGAATTTTACCGAAATCGACCCGACTGTCCTCGACGCTGCCGATTATGTATGTTTGTGGCGGCGTGAGGATTATTCCAAAGCAAAGCCTTCGTCGGTAATGCGTCTTGGCGAAGACGGCACTTTCGTTATAATACGGCAATAGTACTGCAATGTCTACCTCGATAAACGTCAGACGTCAGCGTGCAAAATATATTATCAGTGACTATTTGTGTCTCAACATAGGATGGTTGCTGTGTTCGATTGTGCGTTATTATTACCATCAGCCTGCGTTTATACATGCCATACCTCTTAGCCGTCACCTAATGACTGCACCTGTAATTGCCGGACAGATTGTATTTCCACTGATGATGGTATGTCTCTACTGGATTTCGGGCTACTATAATTCGGCATATTTCAAGTCCCGAGTCGACGAATTTGTAAACACGGCGGGCGTCTCTGTCATAGGTACTATAATCATTTACTTTGCTGCCATGATCAACGACGCCAATCCCGACCGCATGAGTTCGTATGAGATTATTATAATTACCTGGGCATTGTTGTTTGTCCCCGTAATATGCGAAAGGCTCGTCATCACATGTTCGACGGCCAAACTTATTAGGGACGGCCACCTCTGCTTCGATACTCTTGTTATTGGGGCCACACGCGGAGCAAAGCTTTTGGTATCGAAGCTTTCCGAGAATCAACCCGGCTCGGGCTTCAATGTTGTTGGCTTTGTCGATACATCCCCCAATCCATGTCCTGTACGCGAAGATTTGGGCTTGCCGGTATATCCTATAGGTGAAATTGCCGATATTTGCCGTATCAAGGGCATTAAAAGGCTTATTGTGGCTCCTCACCGCAACGGTTTTCGTGAAACCGGCGAACTTATTAACGCTCTTTTCTCGCTTGACCTGCCAATATTTATAACACCAGACCTTTATGGCCTGATAGTGATGCGACCTCGCTTCGGAAGTGTCACCAACGAGCCAATGATTGACATAACTCATTGTCATACAAAGGCTGTGACTCTGAACCTAAAGCGTCTTAGCGATATTGTCATTGGCTCGGTAGCATGTGTCGCACTGCTTCCGGTATATGCCTTAATCGCCATTGCGATTAAGCGCGACAGCAAAGGTCCCGTTATATACCGCCAGGAACGTATAGGTTATCATAAAAGACCGTTCTATATCTTAAAATTCCGCACCATGTCCACCGATGCCGAATCATCAGGCCCGGCACTCACGACACTTGACGACCCCCGTGTGACGCGCATAGGACATTTCCTGCGAAAGTATCGACTGGACGAGCTGCCACAGTTTTGGAACGTAGTCCGCGGTGACATGTCCTTGGTAGGTCCGCGTCCCGAACGCGATTATTACATAAAGCAGATTGTTGCCAGAGCTCCGTATTATAATTTAATACATCAGGTACGCCCAGGCATTACCTCATGGGGTATGGTCAGGTTCGGATATGCATCGGACGTAAGTCAGATGATCGAAAGGTTGCGCTACGACCTTCTGTATATCGAGAATGTCTCTCTAGGCGTTGACCTTAAAATTTTGTATCACACGGTAAGCACTGTCCTACGGGGCAAAGGTCTTTAATTTACATTCATAACCGATTCAACGAAAAACTCATATCAATGGCCCTTAAACCACAAAAAAAACCTTCGCGCGAAACATCCTCGTTGTTCGGACGATTTCTACTTTGGCGCGAACGACATATAAAGGAGAAGAATCTTGTCATAGTTCTTGCGCTGGTCGTCGGCCTCTTGGGTGGTCTTGCCGCCATAGTGCTGAAATATCTGATTTCGTTGATTTCGGATACACTGACATCGCATATCGACCTAAATTCAGGTAACCTGCTTTATTTCATGCTACCGGCCGCAGGTGTAATCATCACTGTACTGTATGTCAAGTATTTTGTGCGTGACAACATTTCGCATGGCGTTACCAAAGTATTATATGCCATATCCCGAAATAAAAGCCGGCTGAAAAGACACAATATGTATACCTCCGTCGTGTCATCGTCTATTACAATCGGCTTTGGGGGGTCGGTCGGAGCCGAGGGTCCTATTGTATATACCGGAGCAGCAATTGGTTCTAATCTCGGCCAACTATTTCGCATGTCGCCCCGCAATCTGATGCTTCTTGTAGGCTGTGGCGCCGCTGCCGGTATAGCCGGCATTTTTAAGGCCCCTATTGCCGGTATGCTTTTCACGCTCGAAGTTCTGATGATTGATCTGACCACGGTTTCGATTATGCCTCTGCTGATCGCTTCCATCACTTCAACAACCATAGCATACGTTTACACCGGATATGACTTTGAGTTTTTCTTTGCGCAAAGCGAAAGCTTCTATGCCGCCAAAATACCTTTTGCGCTTTTGCTCGGAGTGGTATGCGGACTGGTTTCGCTTTACTTTACACGTGTCATGAACATGATGGAGAACTTATTCTCTCGCATGAAGAGTCAGACACTGAAAACCATTACGGGCTGTTCAATTCTATCGCTTCTCGTCTTTCTTTTCCCACCTCTTTACGGCGAAGGATACGGTTCGATAGTCGGTCTGCTCAATGGTGACACATCTTCCATTGTAAACGGTTCGATGTTCTATGCCGAAGGCTCGCAGGTCTGGTTTATCATCCTTTTCATTTTCCTAATTATTGCCACCAAGGCTTTTGCCACTTCGGCGACAAACGGCGGCGGCGGTGTCGGCGGCACTTTCGCTCCGTCTCTTTATGTTGGCTGCATGACCGGATTCCTTTTTGCATATATATGCAACCTGCTTGGTTTTACCGACCTTTCAACGAAAAATTTTGCACTCATAGGTATGGCCGGGGTAATGTCAGGCGTAATGCATGCACCGTTGATGGCGATATTCCTCACGGCCGAACTTACCGGAGGTTATATGCTTTTTCTGCCCCTGCTGATTGTTTCAACAGTGTCTTATGGCACAATAAAGATTTTCGAGCCATATTCTATCTACACCATGCGTCTTGCCCAGCGTGGCGATTTGCTGACACATCACAAGGATAAGGCCGTACTCACGTTGCTTAAGGTAAATAATGTCATCGAGAATGACTTCTTGCCTGTGCATGCCGATATGAACCTCAAGCAAATGGTCGACACCATATCACGCTCACATCGCAATCTCTTCCCGGTGGTCGATGACAATGAGAAACTTGTAGGTATAGTTCTACTTGATGACATCCGTAACATTATGTTCCGCCCTGACCTTTATAAAAAAATGTATGTGGGTAATTTCATGACATCGCCTCCTGCGGTCATAGAAGCCAATCAGTCCATGGAATCAGTTATGAAAACGTTTGACGACACCGGAGCATGGAACCTTCCGGTCGTAAATGATGGATGCTATGTGGGCTTTGTCTCCAAGTCCAAAATATTTAATTCCTATCGTCGCGTTCTTAAACACTACTGCGAAGATTGACAACGGGCATCAACAACGATAAGAAGCCGCCCGCATTGTTTATGAAGGATGTATATCTTATGCAAGGCTCAAGCTGTCGACATTTCAGTCCAGCATAAGGTCCAACGAAGGACGAGTTGAATCGAAGCCGAAAACAGATCCTATCTGTGGCGAAGAAAATATTATCGAAGTCAGTGTCGTGACATCAATATCCAAAGTCACGGGGCGCATTGTGCGTTCGAGCTGACGACATTCGCCATCCTTAATTATGTAATATCCGTTATTGGCAGGAATTTGAGGGTCATGGAGGGCAATAACCTGCCGCATTCTGATATTTGCTGCAGCAATGGCCGAAAGTACGCTATGTGCATCGACAATACGCATCATGCTTCGCGAACGTAGACGGGGCGAACGCGGTTCATTACTTGTAGATGCCCAGACTTCAATTGGCTTGTTTCCGAATTTCTTGCGCAGATGTCCAAGAACTGCATCCCCGGCCGATTGCTCATCTCCTTTTACTGCCAGAAATTTGACTTTGACTTCACCGTTGCGTTCTACAGCTACAGCAAGAGCTGCGGGAATACCTTCTTTGTCCGTGACTGCGCTGATACGCCCTTTATCAAGAGCGACATCTGCAATTACATGCTTCCACTGCTCGGGAGTATGTATTATTGCAGTTGTCTTTTCATTTTCGAGATAATGAAGGATATCATAAGTCGGTTCGACTTCTATATAATTGTCTCCCGGACCGAAGTCATGCAGAGAAGTATAACGCTCGACATCAACATATACCACGGTAGCAAAACCAAAACGATCATAAAAGAAGTATAACGAATCTGATGCCGGTATAAGTGAGACAAAAATTTCGCCTCGAGCATAGCTTTCGGACAATGCGTCCTTCATAAGTTGGCACATATAACCCTTCCCTCGCAGATTACGGCGGGTGTTTGCTCCGGCAATATATCCACAGGCCATCTCCCGTCCACAAAAACGGAATATATACTTCTGCAGCAACATTGAGCTTACGGCAGAACCATCGCGTACAAGAATCAGCGCTTCGTCGTCATTGTAAACATTGTCGAAGAACCAGCGTCTCCACTCGCTGCTATCGCCGAAAGTTTCGGCCCACATTTTTTCTATTGTCTCTTTCTTATTCATACAAGTAAAACAATATCGATGCGGCTTGGTTCGCGGTTTTTTCTTATCTTTGCCTGTATAATCAACCAAGCATACTATTACACATATACTATCCAAACCAATTATGAAATTCAAGTATTGTCCCGACTGCGGAAAACTTCTTAATCTACGTCAGCTTGGCGACGAGACCGATGTCCCTTGGTGTACCAATTGCGACAAACCGTGGTTTCCGGTTTTTCCTGCTGCAATAATCGCACTGGTTTACGACGAGAACAACAATATTCTTCTTCTCAAACAGAACTATATCAGCACTGTATTCCGTAATCTTGTAAGCGGATATATGGTACCGGGCGAACGGGCCGAAGAAACTATGGTTCGTGAAATCAAGGAAGAAACCGGACTTGATGTTTGTGAATACCATTTGCGCGGAACTTGGTGGTTCGAGAAAAAACAAATGCTGATGATTGGATTCATGGCCCGTGTCCGTCATGCCGAGTTGAAACTTTCGGTTGAGGTTGACGGAGCATCCTGGCACACACCAGACGAGGCGCTTACTCTTGTTCATCAGCGGCCCGAAAGCGTATCACATATCCTTACCAAACTTTTTCTTGACGAGACTCATCTCTAATATTAGAGTGCCGTTATAGCTATTTATCATTAAGAGGGGCGATTTCATTTGCTCTTCTACGAACTTTTCAAGTTTGAGAGTTGTTTCAAATTTATAAGAATATTATGTTTAACACACGTTTACGTTACAGTTATGAAAAAATTTATCGGTCTATTATTTATCCTGCCGCTTCTGATGACAGGATTTGCATCTTGCGACAGTGACAACGATACCCCAGATGTTACACTTGGCATCGCAATGACTAACGGCAAAAATATTGATGGCCAAATTTATATGGTTGCAGGCGATACGCTTTATATCGACTCCGTTACATGTATCAATAACGAAAAAGATAAAAACGCCATGGTGACACAGGCAACTTATTTTTGGAACGGTTTCCGCCTTGGTACCAATGTAGTGTATCCCTATGGTTTTGCTATCGCTACCGAAGCATACACCAATGTCGGTGACGAAGAAAGCGGCACACGTCCCGGCCAATACCTTCTTGCTATAGAGACACCGGTACTTGCCGAAGGCAAATCATTGGCTGTCGGTGTCCAGACCTATGTGGTCAATGTAGTTGCCTCGGTCGAGGATATTCCTTCCGACCCGGGGACCTCGACTGCAAATGCCGAGCCTACATTCAAAGACTGACATAGCATTTGAATATAGAACATAAGTTATATCAATACAATTAACTGCATTAAATGCAGTTAGTTATTTAAGGTCCTGTCATGCTAAAAATATGCAGACAGGGCCTTAAATATATCTATGTTAGAATATTCATTTTTAAGCCTGTTTAGTATTAGCCGAGTATTCGCATCCCCAAAAATGATTTCTAAATCTGAATAATATATCTGATAATTATGCTCATCGAAATTAAAAAGTTTAACCGAAAAAGTAAATAGAAATAAAAATAGAACACAAATTGACCTCCAAATCGCAATAGCTCAAAAGTTTTTATAATTTGGGTATCGAACTCTGAATAAAATTTCATAAATTTGTAGTCGCAAATGAAAAAAAGACTCGGCGCAGGCTTAATCACTTCAAATATTGCTTTTCGCCGTTATTGAAGCATCGAGATTACCAACTTATTTGCATATTTCGTTCAATAGACTTAATACGTCAGTAAATGACGGATTTTAACTGACAAATGAAATTTTTCGGAGCACATGTCTCTGCAGAGCCGGATGTTAGCTTCTGTCCTCTTTACGCCCATAAACTTGGCGCAAAGGCTTTTGCTATGTTTACCGCTCCCGATAATTCTTTCCGCCCGGTTAAAATTACAGCCGAAGTTGCCGAAGCTTTCCGTGAGGCTTGCAAGCAATACGCATACTCTCCCGAAATGATTCTACCTCACGCCGGATTTATGTTCAATGCTGCTACCAACGACAAACGCAAGCACTTATTTGCCGTCAACATGCTCCGTAACGAACTGGATTGCGCCGCTTCTTTAGGACTGACAATGGTTAATTTTCATCCGGGATCGACACTCGGCGTAATCAGCGACGAACAAGGTATTGTAAACATCGCCGATACTATAAACCGCGCTCTTGATAAAACGACAGGTGTAACAGCCGTTGTTGAAAATATGGCGGGACAAGGGTCTGTCCTGGGACGCTCACTCTCGCAACTTGAAGCTATAATTGACCGCGTCGAAGACAAAACGCGCATTGGTGTTTGCATAGATACATGCCACGCTTTTGCTGCCGGATATGATATTGCCACGCACGAAGGATTTGAAAGTTTCGTTTCTGAACTTGACAATACTGTCGGTCTGAAATATCTTCGTGGCATGCACCTCAATGACTCGCAACGCAAATGTAACTCACATATCGACCGCCACGAATCCTTGGGCTGCGGACATATCGGAGCCGAAGCATTCAGACTTATTGCCACCGACCCGCGTTTCGATTCTATCCCGCTTATTCTCGAAACCCCCGATGCAGATAAGTGGCGCGACGAAATTGCACGTCTTGAAGATTGGGCTCGACAATCTTCGCAAATTACATCATAACTTTCAATTTTCGCCCAATTTATAAGCATAATATTAACACAAATAATAAACCATAAAAATCTCAAAAATGCCATGAACACTAAACCCGATCTTGGTTTTTGGAAACTCTGGAATCTTAGCTTTGGATTTTTCGGCGTACAGATTGCCTATGCATTGCAAAGTGCACAAGTAAGCCGAATCTTCTCGACCATAGGCGCTGACCCTCATGACCTTAGCTATTTCTGGATTCTTCCTCCTCTTATGGGACTTTTAGTTCAACCCATCGTAGGCTCGGCCAGCGACCGTACCTGGAATCGCTTTGGCCGTCGTCTGCCTTATCTACTTATCGGAGCCGCCGTTGCCATCATTGTCATGTGCTTCCTCCCCAATGCCGGCTCTTTAGGACTGACAGTCAGTTCGGCGATTATTTTCGGCCTTATAATGTTGATGTTCCTTGACACTTCAATAAATATGGCCATGCAACCTTTTAAGATGCTTGTCGGTGACTTTGTCAACGAAAAACAGAAAGGTCTGGCCTACTCCATACAGTCGTTCCTCTGCAACGCCGGCTCGGTAGTCGGATACATCGCACCCATAGTTTTGGCTATGTTCCTGTCCAATACTGCTCCTGCAGGTGAAGTACCGGCAACTGTTACTTGGTCGTTCTATATCGGTGCTGCAATTCTTGCATTGTGTGTCATTTACACTTTTGCCAAGGTTAAAGAGATGCCCCCGGCCGAATATGCACGTTATCACGGTATCAAAACCAATACTACCGAAGACAAAAAAGAGAAAAAAGAGGGTATGTTCAAGCTTCTTGTACATGCTCCCAAGGTATTCTGGACAGTCGGTCTCGTTCAATTCTTCTGCTGGTCGGCATTCTTGTTCATGTGGTCATATTCGACTGATGCTATCGCCAATAATTCGTTCCACGCCCCTTCAATTCAGAAGATAGACGGTCTCAAGATTGACAACAAGGAATATAAGGACAAGTTCTTCTATGCAGGCGAGACACCTGTAATCAAAGACGGCAAACTGGCTCTTGGCGGCGTATTAATCAATGGCGCCGTGATGCACGTCGATACAATGGCCGTCAATGGCAAAGGCATTATATCGCATGGCGATGTCATTTACAACGAAGGCAACCCTGTCGTAAGTCCTGATAAAGGTCTTGTAGCAAAAGCAGGTGAAAACGTCTTAATAAACGGCCTTGACACCCTTCTGACCCGGGATGCCACAACAATATCGGCTCTCAGCCTCGTCAAAGACGGAGAGAAACTGACTATGGCGCACATTGCCACAGTCGAGCCTACTTCCGGCAAGCTTGCACTCGAACAAACCGAAGATATCCTTGTAAACAAAACAGCTGGCGTCGAACTTGTCACCAGCACTGTCCTCAATGCTGCTTCTAAACAATATCAGGACGCAGGCGACTGGAACGGTGTCCTCCTTGCCATTCAGGCAATTGCCGCTGTTCTTTGGGCCGCAGTTCTCTCATTGTTCCGCAACCGTAAGCTCGGTTACTCACTATCGCTTCTCATCGGTGCAATTGGATTTGTCTCGGTATATTTTGTTACCAACAAATATGCGCTTGGCGTTAGTTACGCACTTATGGGTTGTGCTTGGTCAGCTATGCTTGCAATGCCTTTCACAATTCTTACCAACGCTCTTTCAGGCTCGCATATCGGAACTTATCTCGGACTCTTCAACTGCACAATATGCATTCCGCAGATTGTCGCAGCCATTTGCGGCGGCCTACTGCTCAAATCACTTGCACCGGCCGCCAACGGTGCTCCCAATACAGTATTGATGCTCGTTGCATCGGGCGTCTTACTTACTCTCGGCGCTATTGCTGTCTGGATTATCAAAGAGACTTTCGGCTCGCAGAAACAAACTGCTGCCGATGTTACAGCAGACATGCAAGCTACCGAAATGTCTACCGACTCCCTCATCTGACTTCAATAACAAAACTTCAAAATCTTATCAGGTTCTGTGCTTAGTGGCACAGGACCTGATAAGTTTTAAAAGCCGGAGAATATCTTCAAACAAATGTTCCCATCGTGCACCAATAATCGATATCCCGCATTTAGGTGATTTACAGCAAATGTTCTAAGACAACCTCAGTTGTCGGCTACAATTTTAAGAATATCTTTGCCGAAGCGTTGCACTTTATTACGACCTACGCCGGGAACCATAAGGAGTTCCATCGAGTTGGCCGGCCGGTTATTGCTTATACTGACAAGTGCTTTATTGGTGAGTATTACATAGGCCGGGATTCCTAATTTGGTACATAGTTCATTGCGCCAAACTACCAGTGCCGAATATAGTCCGGGATTAATGACATCGTTGGGTATAGGAATATTATTTGCCGAGCCTTTTGTTGTCTTGCTTAGGCCTGCGGACTTACCTCTTCCGGTATTGATGTCAAGACCCGCAACTACCCGAGCTCTCACACTCAGCATCTCTGCGATATTGAATGTATGTTTTGAAAAATATTCCAATAGACAGCCCAGCACATATATCAGGTCGGCAAGTTCGCGAAATGTCGTTTTTAGGCGCTTTGTGGCGGCTTTATTGTCAGCGTCAGTCGGTGTCGCTTTTATCAGTCGTGCAAACGATTTCAGCTCCTCACTAAAATATTTTGAAGCCGATTGAATACGCTCGTCAAGCAACTGTTGTTTTTCGACTGATTCAGGACGCGAGGCTATTTCTCGTATCAGGTTCAAAAATTTGACGGATACGCTCTCAAGCTTGCCACTTAATGTCTGGTCGGCAGTGGCATATTGTTGTGCAAGCGACGGATAGGCTCGTGAGATAAATTCATCGACAAGACGGTGTAGTGTATTGAACGATCGACGTATATCCTGGAAGTCGAACAGTCTCCCCACCATAGAATAATAATAACTGCGTGTAAGTGATTCGAGACGTTCTTTGTCGACGGCAGCCTTGCGCTGTGATTTGGTGAAGCTGTCAATATCAGCATCATTGATAAAAGACGACTCAGACAAGGGTGAATCAAGAACCAGCCCATTGAGCGAACGGCAGCGTGACAAGGCCACATAGGTCTGCCCGTGAACGAACGAATGTGCCGCATCTATAATCGCATGGTCAAAAGTCAGGCCCTGACTCTTGTGTATGGTAATAGCCCATGCCGTGCGTATCGGTATTTGTGTAAATTCTCCAACAATGACTTCGCGCACCTGACCGCTTTCGGGCTCTGTTTCGAATTTAGTATTCTGCCATGTAGACGGCTTGACAATGATTGCCGTTTCCGAGTTGACAGGCATCACTTCGACACTGTCATGTCCGCAGTGTAAAACCGTCCCTAATAGTCCGTTGAAATAGCGGTGTTCGGGGTCGTTGCGCAGAAACATCACTTGTGCGCCTTCTTTCAGACAAAGGTCTTTTTCGACCGGATATGAAGATTCGGGAAAATCATTTTTTGCAATGGCGTGATACGTATGCGTCACACCTGGAAGCATCGCAAGCTTAGTCTCGTTTATCTGTTTTGCTCTGTTGTTATGTGTGGTAAGCCTGATGTAACCAAGTTTGTCATCGGGATTGAAGCCCGGAATATACCGTTTGTTGATAGCCTCGACAATATCTTTGCTAACCGTTCCGGACCGCACCTTATTCAAGAGCGAGATAAAGGCCATGTCACTTTGTCGGTAAATGTGCTTCAGTTCAACCATAACATAACCGGCTTCGGATAGGGCTTTGCTCGAAAAGAAATACGGTGTGTCATAATAACGTTCGAGTAAGGGTAGCTCATCCTCTTTGACTACAGGTGAGAGTTGCCCTAAGTCACCGATAATCAACAACTGGATACCCCCAAACGGCCTGTAAGGATTGCGGTGTCGCCTCAGCGAACTGTCTATAGCATCAAGCAAATCGGCACGCACCATAGATATTTCATCAATTACAAGCAAATCAAGAGTCTTGAGCAGCCTCAGTTTCTCTTTTGAGAATCGCTCGAAATGTCGGTTGCTCCTGTCATTGTTCACCCCCGGCAATAACAATCCCGGAGCTATCTGGAAAAACGAATGTATAGTTACACCTCGGGCATTGATTGCTGCGATTCCGGTAGGTGCTACAACTGCGATATTTTTTGCAGAACGCTCTCGTAGAAGTTTCAGGAATGTTGTTTTCCCGGTACCTGCATTGCCTGTCAGGAAAACATTTGTGCCGGTGTTCTCAACAAGTTGCCACGCAAGTTTAAACTCGGCGTTATTATCAAACGATATCATTGCTGCCAGATAATAATGCAGGTCTGGAAGTAATTCCCGGACCTTGCATTTTATAAAACAAATTGTTTAAAGTCAGACATTCTCTGATATGAGTTTTGTATTAACTTAACACTCGCCATAACAAATGATTCATCTTTCATTTATTACCTGAAAATACGATTATATATATCAATTCTCAGCGGGAATAACAGGTTGTGCCGAATCATCAGAGCAAAGTACCATCAGCAAGTTACCGACAATGGCACTCTTGCGATTTTCGTCAAGCTTGACGATATTCCCTTCTTCAAGTTGTTTCAGAGCCATATCAACCATGGATACAGCACCCTCGACTATTTTCTCTCGAGCCGAAATTATGGCAGTCGCCTGCTGCCTCCTGAGCATCACAGCTGCAATTTCAGGGGCGTAAGCAAGATAGTTGATGCGAGCCTCTACAACCTCGATGCCGGCCATGGCAAGGCGCTCGTTAATTTTTTCTTCGAGCAACTCGCTGATTTCTGCGCCGCCCGAGCGTAGTGTAAGTTCTCCACCTTCATCGTTATCGCTGGTAGAGTCATAAGCAAATTTACCGGCGACTTCGCGCAAAGCTGCATCTGCCTGAATTGCGACGAAATTGCGACAAGCGGCAGCGTAGTTAGCACCAACAGAGTCTATGTCGAATACAGCACGGTAAGTGTCCTTGACTTTCCAAACGAGAACCATGCCTATCAGCACTGGGTTGCCGGTGCGGTCATTTACTTTTATCGGGTCGATGTCAAGATTGTATATACGCAACGACACCTTACGCTTGGTATAGAAAGGATTCATCCAGAAAAAGCCAGTAGTGCGTATAGTCCCGGTGTATTTGCCAAAGAACAACGTAACCAGTGATTCGTTGGGTTCGAGCATGGCAAATCCTATTAGCATGAAGATAAAAAGAACAATCAATAGAGCACCAATGCATATTGACACTATGCTTTCGTTGATAAAGCAGAATACTGCTCCCAAAGGGAACAGGAAAGTGAGTATCAACGCTGTTATACCATTGAAATACAAACCCTTAAAGGGGCATTCTTTTAGTTCAAGGCCTTCCATTGTATTTATATTAATGTTTGAATAAAAATTGCATTCTATCTAATAAAAGTTCCGGCTCCGGGAGCTAAAGACTCCGTAAAGCCGGAACTTTTAGTGATGTAAATACAGCCTGCTGACTTAAAAAAGTCAACGTCCGGCTTCGATGACTTTATCGTGAAGGAATTCGTTAAAATCCTTTTCGGACAGAAGCTGGTCCATAGTCAGGTGCATACGGTAACGCCAGTAATGGCGGGGATTTGCCGGCACGTTGATAATTTCATCGTTAGGATTGGAGCGGCGCAGTTTGCCGTCCATGGCAAGATAATCCTGCAGGGGCAGAATGGCGAGCATAGACGGCGATTTCAAATGCAAGTCAACAATTCTCTCACATATCCACGGCTCGGCAAAGAATGGGGCAGCGCCGCCTTCATGCATTACATTGTTATAATAGTGCTGAGCTTTTTCATGATCTGATTCCCACCAGACACGTATACCGCCCATGTCGTGGGTCGAGGTTGTACATACCGAATAATACGGATAGTGCCATGTGTCTCCAAATTCCTGTTTAGGATCCTTGGGCATGCGCTGTATCTCAAGTGCAAGAATTTCGAGTGCGCTCATAACGGCAGGTACGCAATCGGGAATCATACCCAGGTCCTCGGCGCAGCAAAGCATATCGGTGGCATCGGTTAGGGCTGGAAGTTTCCACATGGCTTTTCCGTACCAGAAATCATTGTGACGGCGATAGAAGAAGTCATTGTAAAGGCGGTCGAAACACCAGCGCTCATAGTCGTTGAGCGAGCGGTATGTATAGGTGAACTGTGCCGAGATGCGCGGATGGTACTTGCCTTTTTCATACGGGTCTTCTATAAAGAGGACCTGATCGATTAGGCCAAGTAGGGCATCACAGATTTTTTTGTTTTTGTCATCAGCTTCGAGGGCCGCGAAGTAGTCGACTACTTTACGCTGGGTGTCGAATTCGGGACGAAGACGATAGCGACCGTAACCGGCGTCGACAAGATACTTGCTGCGGACCTCGTCGGTATATTCGCCGAAGAAATCGCCCAGGAAGTAATCCATAATGTAAGGCGTGGTATGAAGGTCTACATCAAGCCAAAAGTCATAGTCATAACGCAGCTCGTCGGGGCTGTATGGCAATGCGGGATTGAATACGCCAAGCAGACCGTGGACCGCATCCATCGGTATCTGCCATATACGGAAGAATCCAAGCACATGGTCTATACGGTAGGCATCGAAGTATTCGGCCATCTTGCAGAAACGTGCTTTCCACCATGCAAAGCCATCTTTGTTCATTTCCTCCCAATTGTATGTCGGGAAGCCCCAGTTCTGGCCAAGTACGGAGAAGTCGTCTGGTGGAGCACCAGCCTGGCAATCCATATTGAAGAGACGTCCGTCGGTCCAGGCATCTACGCTGGTGCGAGATATGCCGATAGGAATGTCTCCCTTGATGGCAACACCTTTGCTGTGGGCATAATCGCGGACATGGCTCATCTGCTTTGCAAGATGATACTGTGTATAAAGCACCAGGTTTATTTCGTCAGCATTGTCTTTGACAAACTGGTCGACCTTAGCTTTGTCATATACGGCATATTCACCCCATTTATCAAATTCAGCAGTGCCGAATTTGTCGCGAAGGACACAGAATGCTGCATAGTCGGGGAGCCATCCTGCGTTAGCTTTGACAAATGCTTTGAAAGGAGCCGAAGCAAGGGTCTTCTTACCTTCTTGAGCGAAAATTTCGCGTACGTATTCTGCTTTGGCTTTTGTCACACGTTCGTAGTCTACTTCTTTGAGGGCGTTGAGCTCTTTTGCAAGATGGGCGTAATGCTCGCGACGTACGGGGTCTATGAGCTCGCCGAGTTCCTGAAGACGCAGATACATCGGGTGAAGTGCAAAGGTGGAGTTCGCATTATAGGGATACGAGTCAGTCCATGTCCCGGTCATCGTTGTGTCATTGATGGGCAAAAGCTGGAGGAAGTTCTGACCTGTAAGAGCAAGCCAGTCGACAACCTTCTTGAGGTCCATAAAATCGCCTACACCGAAATCTTCGTCCGAACGCACCGAGAATACTGGAATGGCCACACCGGCACCACGCCATGGCGCCATGGAATTGCGAAGACGCATCCCGGCGATGACAATTACGCAGTCTGGTCTCGGTATGGCATCAAGGGTGCGGTTATCGCCAAGCTCCCAGGCCACAAGCGAATTATTTTTTTTGTCAACAATCATGAATTTAAATTCGGTACCGGCACTGAGTGCTTTGGCAGGAATATTTACCGACCAGACAGGAAATTCGCTGTCGTTCATGACAACAGCCTTAGCAGGGTCCCATCCTCCGAGTGCCGGCGAGGCACCGCAAATGGCTACGGCATGTTCGGGTTTTACCATAGGAGCGGCTACGCGTATGGAGACCATACCTACTTCAGGAACCAATGATTCGTCAAGATGTTCACGGTGACAAATGCAATCGACAATCGCCGACGAATAATAGGGTTTATCCCAGGGCTGATCCTGCCAGCGGTCGTTGATTTCGACGTTTACGGCTGTAGTGGGTTTATGGAAGATGTGATGAGGCCCCCACTCTTTTTTAATTGTACCGTTTTCATTTTTTACAAAATATGCGTACTCGAAATCGCGGATATTAGCCGGAACATCAACTTCTGTGCTCCAATGCTGGTCACCCGAAAGAGTCATGGGTTTTGCCGCATCAAGGTTCCAAGAGCCGAGACGCGCAGGGCCACCTACCAAAAACAGGTTTTCTCCCCAGTTTGTCCGGTAGTTGACATTAAATACAATTTTCATGATTGTTAGAGGGTTAAACGAAATTTGATATCAAAAATCTTTAGAAATTACATGTATTGTAAAACGTTTCCGGCAGCAGACTCAAAGTCCGTGTCAAAAACTTGTTTGCTAAATTACACATAATTTAATAAAAGCCCTCAAAAGCAACATATTTTAACACTTGAAGCGCTCTGTAGGTCTTGTTGCCGTCATTTAGAGCTTGTTTAATAATAAATGTTAGCGGCAGGGCTGTCAGTCGTCGAGCAGATTTGCGT
>OGOU01001777.1_pt1 | contig 16179 bp, 9 predicted proteins | sample 1552721 | NCBI WGS metagenome assembly OGOU01 (sample SAMEA2580176, study PRJEB22360) | human gut metagenome | biome: human gut; feature: human-associated habitat; material: faeces | place: Denmark | collected 2008/2010
GTCCTCCTCTGTTAAAAGTACCGCAGAATATTGTCCAATCTCTACATAGCCTACAGCTTTATTATCCACAAGGATATCGTAAGTGTTTGTTGTATATACTCCTCTATCACTACCCATATCATCAAGGTTTAAGGAGGATGGGTCCATTCCCCAGATGATATTTTTATTTTCATCATAGAGGGTAAGACAATAATTACTCATATGAGCCTCATGCACCAGCTCCCTTCCCGATGTAAGCTTAAAGCTACCTTCTAGCTTATAGAGCTCGGCAAAATACTCAGTTATCCTTACATGTCTCCTATTTTGAATATCCCTCATATATTCATCAAATTTTTTATTTATAGCTAAATTAACGAAGAGGGTTATAAGGAGAATTGCCCCTATGGATGAGGCTGCAAGCAAAATGCTGAGTCTCTTTCTTATATTCTGCATTATGAGTCACCACCAAACTTATAGCCTGCCTTAGTGACCGTTAATATATATTTGGGGTTTCTGCTGTCATCCTCAATCTTTTTTCTTATATTTTTTATGTGTACATCTATAGTTCTATCATAGCCATCAAAATCCAAATTAAATACCTTAGCTATAAGCTGCTCTCGTGACAGCACTCTGCCTTTGTTTGATGCCAGGGTATAAAGAATATCCAGCTCATTGGGAGTAAAAGCTATATCCTTTCCCTTAAGCTTTACGGTTCTATTATCATAATCTATCATTAATTCTCCATTATTAAAGCTCAGGAAGCTTGTCTCCTCTTTTTCTAGACGTCTAAATAGAGATTTTACCCTAGCAACCAGCTCCCTAGGACTGAAAGGCTTTACTAAATACTCATCGGCTCCCACATTCAAGCCCTGTATCTTATCCTCTAAGCTTCCCTTAGCTGTAAGCATAAAAATATACACCTCTGAAGCTTCTCTAATTCTCCTGCAGACCTCTTCTCCAGCTATATCTGGAAGCATCAAGTCAAGGATAACCAGCTTAATATTATTATTCTTAAATATCTCAAGACCTTCTAACCCCTTATGAGCAGAAAACACCCTAAAGCCTTCCCTCTCCAGATATGCTCTTATGACCTCAGAAACCCTTTCCTCATCCTCTATAAGCAAAATGCTTTTCATATTTGTTCTCTCCTCTAATTATGCTATTAATAATTATACAGGTAACTTTTAAAGATATTATGAAGAATAACAAAAGCACCTTTGGTGTTGAGATTCCGAAATCAAAAACATCCGCTGGCTTATTATAATTATAAGTTAACGGATGCAATACTTCCATATTTAAAAATTTTCTATTTTTTCAAAATACAAAATCAGCAGAATCTGTCTGCGGAAACCGGAGTATTGCGTTGTTATGGCAGACAACGTGCTACTAATCTCTATTATTCCGGTTCCCGCGAACAGATTGTAAACGAACGGCGGCGGGATTCAAATGCAGAAATGTTTGCAATGGTTCACCGCGATCAAAAGGCCCGCCGCCGCAGAGTTATCTTTTTTTACCCCACTTGGGGCGTATGTCGAGGAAAATCTCGAAATTCAAGCGTGGCATGGGACGAGCCAGCACCGAAAGATACTCCTCGTTAAACAGGTTTTTGACCGCGATCTTCACGGAAAAATCAGCCCAGGGTACGGCGAAAAGTTTTTCGACCGACATGTCGCTCATAAGATACGGAGGTACATATCCCGAGATCGTGTAGTCGTTGCTCGACATGGTGAAGCGTTCGCTATACCAACACCATTTGTAGAGCAGCCGCCAGCTTTTCCATGCCAGCCGCGCCGTTACCGACGCCGAGAACTCCGGTACATAGACCAGTTGTTTGCCGATGGACTCGTCGCCCTTGCTCATCGGCTCGCTCTCGTTGATCGAGGGCGTCCACGAAAAATTGCCGTCGGCACCGACTTGCCAGTCACGGTTCCAGGTTCGGTCGAAGCCCGCCTTCAATTCCACTCCGTAGGCATGTACTTTTTTGAGGTTCTTCGGCGTCCAGAAATCCTGCTTGCCTCCCAGGGGTATCCACAGAATCCAGTCGTCGATGTAGGAATCGAACCACGTCGCCTCGCCGTGAACCGCGTACCGCCCCTCTTTGGCGAAGGCAAACGATACGCCGCCGTCGTAGGTGAAGCCGTGTTCGGGCTGCAGGTCGGGATTGCCGCCCGGCTGGAAGTAAAGGTCATTGAGCGTGGGGAAACGGTAGTTGCGCGAAATGGATGCCTTGGCCCGGACGTTTCCGGCTTTCGAGAGCAGGTAATCGGCATAGAATGCCGGAATGAGCGGCGTCCAATCCTTGCCGTACATATCCTCTCGCAACGCCAGCGAGAGGCCCAGCCGTTCGGTAGGCGTCCACTTGGCAGTCATATAAGCAGATAGTTCCGTGCGGGCTTTGTCGTAACCGACCACCGCCTTGTCGCCCTGCTGGGTGATGATGTTGCGATCCTGATTTTTCGCGAAATGCTGGTGCAGGGCAATGTCGACCGAGAAAAGCCATTTTTTGCCGACGTAAAATTCGCTGTTACCCGATGCGAAAAGCGTGTTTACCTTGCTGCGCGAAGTAATCATGTAGGCCCATTCGCCGTTCCCTTTGTCACGGGCGTAATCGTAGCCGAGCCATGTGTGGATGTAACCGACTTTTGCTCCGACCTTGTATGTAGGACGCAGATGATCCCACGAGAGTACGCTGCGCAGGGTGCGTTCGCGCTGCTGGTGCAGAATATCCTTCGGATCGCCGTAATCGACGGTCGTTTGTGAAAGGCCGCGCTTGGAGGTGAGAAACCAGGCGTTCAGCCCGAAACGGTCGCCCTTGCCGGTATTGTAATAGACCTCCTGCAAGGCGTGAAAGTCATGAAAATCGCCGTCACGGTGGGTTTCGATGGGGTGGTAGGTGTCGATAATATTTTTATCGTCGTCGTAGACATTTTCGTTCTTGTCGCGGTTGCGGTACTTGAATTCGTTGGGCGACGAGGAGTAGACCACGCGCGTCGAGGTCTGCCAATGGTCGTCGCCGTAGGTCAGCCGCAGAAATTCGTCCGTCGTCCAGAACGAGCCGATTCCCTGTGTATACTGCATTTTGAATCCGCGTGTATCGGCGGGTTTGGTCGCCAGTGTGATCGCCCCGCCCAGACCGCCGCCCACGACGTTGAGCGACGAGGTGCCGTGCAGCAGCGTCGCGTCGTCCACGAAATAGGACGGGATCATCGAAAAATCGGTCATGCCCAGCATCGGGGAGTTGATACGCATGCCGTTCCACATCACCTGCGTGTGCGATGCCGCCGTACCGCGAAATGCCACGGTAGAAAGCGTGGCCCGGCCGTACTGTTTGATGAAGATTGCCGTATTGAACGTCAGCACGTCGGCCATCGACAGGGCGATGTTCTCGTGCAGGACGAGGGTGTCCAGTTGTGTTTTTTGTACGCCGATCTCTTTCATCGGACGAATTCCTGTAACACCGACCTCACGAATGGGCATCACCAGCGAGGGGTTGTTGTTCCACCAGCCGTTGCCGGCCGGTTTTTCTTGTGCAGTGATTGTTGCGGCGAGGCACAAACCGATAAACAGAAGTATTGGTTTCTTCATATTGCGTATCGGTTTAATACCAACAAAAAGCCCCCGGAATAATTCCCGCCCGGAATTCGTCGAGCAACTCTCCTTCGGGCGAATAGCGGTAGACGATCCCCTTCTGTTGGTAGTCGATGGCGTCGGCCACGTATACTTCCGACGTGTTGGGGTCGATGGACAGGCCGTAGAATTTCGTCTGCTTGTATTTGAGGAACGGCCGCACGGGGACGTGATCGGCCACCACCGGCATCCGCCAGATATCGTTGTTGATGAAGTAGAGCGTGTCGCGTCCGCCGTTGAGCTGCACCTCCGAGGGCCAGTCGCCGAATTTGAATTTGAACTGTTTTTCGATCCTGAAAGTTGCGGCGTCGATACGGTAGAGCGAGGGGGCCTCGTGCCCGTAAGGACTGCCCTCATAACCGCCGTCGGTGATCGTCCACATCTTGTCGTACTTATCCATCACCAGCGACGTGGGCTGGATGCCGACGACCAGCTCGTCGACCACCTTGTCCGTTTCGGTGTCGATCTTCAGCAGCCGGTTCTGATAAGACCAGCAGTTCACGTAGACGTATTTGCCGTATTGCACCATCTGTTCGGTCGAACCGGTTTCCATCGTCATACCCGGGCAGTTGATGTATCCCGTAATCTCGAACCGTTTGGGATTGACGATGAAAATGCGATTGTCCCAGATTTGTGTGACATAGGCTTTTTCGTCCGACAAAAAATGGATATAGCGCGGGGAGGTGAGGTTCGTGATGCGCCCGACTTCTTTGAAGGTCACGGGGTCGATGGCAAAGATCACATGCGAATTATTCACGACGATCCAGCCCAAGCCGCCGTACATCGTCATCGACTGTGCCACGTCGCCCAGCTTCTGATCGTTGGCGCGGAAGAACACCTCGTTGTCGATCTTACGGGTTTGCGTGTCGTAGAACGAGAGCGTGGCATTGCCGTATTGGAAATTCCCCTCGTTGGTGATGAACAGCCCGTGTCCCACCTCGGGGCGGACTGCGATCTCCCGACCGAGATCGTAGTCCCACTTCATACAGCCGGTGAGAACCGAACAACAGCTTGCGACGATGAATATAAAGCGGTTCATCCTACGGCTTGACATACTCCCCTGCGGTTATTTGCTCCCAGGTCGGATTATAACCGTTGCCCGAGACATTCCACTTGTCGGCCGAAAGTGACGGCAGCGCATTTTTCAGCCCGGAGAAATCGGTCATCTTGCCCCAGTATTTGATATCTACCGAACCGATTTCAGTGACGCCCGCGAAATCGGCCATGCCTGTCAGCTTCATTTGGCTGGCCGCACCGGAGTAGGTTCCGCCCCAGAATTTGAATACCCCGATCTTGCGCAGCAAGGGTAATTCGAGATCGCCTTCATCCACATACTGCATATAGCTCGTGTCCCACTTGTCCGTCACCTCGGTAAGTTTCGGGGCGCTGAGTTTTTTGAGGTACGAACAACTGCTCATCTGGAAAGTTCCGACTTGCTCCAGATCGGGAAATGAAACAGTTGTCTGGCCGCTGGCTTTGCCGCCCGACTGCGAATAGGTACCGATGGATTTAATGCCGGGGAAGGTAATCAGGTCGTTCTGCGTATAATTGGAAACGCTGAGTTTTCCCGAGATGGTTTCAGCGCCTTCGAGTGCGGTGAAGTCGCACGCTCTCGAACCGCCGTTCAGCGACAGATCGCCCAGCGCATTTTTCCGAACCCTGACCTTCGCCAGTTTGTAACAGGCGATCAGTTCGACCTTCGGGAGCGACTCCACGCCCGACAGGTCGAGCGACGGCAGCAGGTTCAACTGGTAAAAATAGATGTTTTCGCAGGCCGTGAGCCGGGGGATGGAGAGTGTTTCGATCAGAGAAAGGTGGCGCAGGTAGAACTGTCCTCCGATGGTTTCGAGCGCGGGCAGTTCGAGCCTGTCGCTTGAAAATTTCGTGTCGATCTTAAAATCCGCACGTACCTTTTCGAGCGACGAGAGGTCGATGCTGGAAAGCATGGCTGCAGAGCTACTGTCCGAGAGCGAGAACGAGGCCAGCGAAGGAACTTTCGGCATTGCGAATGTGGTCGCTGCCGTCAGGTAGTTCCAGGTAAATGCACCGCCCAGATGCACCAGTTCCGGCATATTGAGTACTTTGAGCTGTGTCAGGTAAGTCAGCGTGCAGTTGCCGCCGATGGAGGCGATCTTCGGGAGTTCCAATAACTGCAATTCGCTGAGATACTGGAGCGACAGCGAACCCGTTACTTTTTCGAGCGACGAGAGTCCGAGTGCGGCCAGGGCCTTGTTGCCGGTCGAGGCATTTGTGCCGGAGAGGATCGTCAGATCGCCCGTACACTCCTTCAGCGCCGGAACATTGAAAACGGAGAGTTTGGCTGCATTGATATAGACCGTCCCCGTCGATACGAGTTTCGGCAGGTCGAGTTTGGCGACCGTATTGCCGTTTACCGAGAGCTGTCCGAGCGATTCGAGGGCGGGCAGTACCACGTCGAAATCCTGGGCGGTCGTAAGCGGCGTGGTGGCCGTTCCCAACACCAGACCGCCTGCCGAACGCAGGTTTTCGAGCCCGGAGAGTTTTTCCCCAGCGAATGAGTTGCCTACGACGATGTTGTAGCGCACGTCGGTCAGTCCGGCTAACGGCGCAAGGTCGGTCACGGGATCGTCGCAGGCCGAAAAATCGCCGATCGTGAGGTTTCCCTCGATCACCGTCGCACCCGTTGCGGCGAACGCTTCGACATCGGCCTGTGTCGGCAGTGCGACGCTGCCGGCCGTAACGTCGTTACGCTTGACCGAGTAGGCGTAGTCGCGCAGGGTCTGGTTATAGGCCATGACGCGGAAACGGTGTTCGTTGTCCCAGTCGGTGATCCTCGCCGGATCGGGGTACAGGATCGCCTGCTCGCAAAGTTCGTAGTCAGCAGTAGCACCTTCGAGCGACACATTGCGGGGAATGGAAACCACGATTTCGTCGCCGACGAGTGCGGCGCGGTATACCGTTCCGTCCTTGGCGGTGAGCGCGAACGAAGTGATGTGGTTGTCGATGCCGGCAAAGGGCTGGTTCTCCTCTTTGTCGTTGCAGCCGCAGAACGCGAAAACCGCTGCGGCCAGAATCAGTATTTTTCTCATCGTATTATTTCTTTTTGGTCATGTTGTAATCGAATACGCCGAACACTTCGGTCGAAATTTCGCCCAGCCAGCCGCTTTTTGCCTGAATGCCGGTCTGCACCTTGACAAAGTCGATGTATTTGAGGCCAGCGGGCTTGCCGTCGAAAGTGACGGCGTCGGAAATCCGGAAATGGTTGGCGTTGACGCCTGCTCCGGAGTTCGGATCGTCGGTCAGACGGTCGATCGGGCTGAAGTTGTCCGCGTAGCCCCAGTCGTAAGCCGGATTGACCCAGTAGGAACCGTTGCCCGACTGGTCGTAATTGTTGGCCTTGAGGCAAGTGCCGCGCAGCGTGTAGCTGTCAGCCTCGACCCATGCCGGATAATAGTAGTCCTGCGTATGGAATTGCGAAAGGTAATCGACGGAACCGCTCGCACCCTTGTTGTCCGTCCACTGCACCTCCATGCCGGCAGCGCGTGGACGGTAATAGGTCACGGCATAATCCTGTGTCGTTTCAGGCTTACCGTATTCGGAGCCTTTCAGTTCGTACCATGTGTCGTTCGGCAGTCCGTCGCCGTTTTCGTCCTGCATGACCCATACGATGCCCGGTTCGGATGAACCGTCGAACGAGTTGCCCGAAACGCCGATGTTGTAGCCGCCGTCATTTTCAATGCTGTGGTCGAAGCCGACTACCAGATAGCCGCCGAAAGCTCCCAGCGACACATAGGTGTTGAGTTTCATCTGGGACTCGGCATAGGCGCACGCTGCGTCCATCGTCGTCACGTCATAACGTTCGTTGACGAATTGTCCGGGAGCGGCAAGGAACTCGTAGACCTTGTTCCAATCCTTGCTGCTTGCCGGAGATCCGGCACGGTAGTATCGGCCTTCTGCGGGGCAGACATTGACGGTCAATTCCTGAGGAACCGTCAGATATGAGTTTTTCATTTCGACTTTGACCGTGTACGTTCCTTCGGCCGATTCGGAGAAAATATATACCGGATCGGAGGACTGTTGCACCTGTTTGCCGTTTACCGACCAGGTATAACTGGCATCGAACGCATTGGTAATGTCGAAAGGCATCAGACGGATGCGGCGGCCGGCGGATAGGTTGAAGACCGTCTGATCGAATGTCCAGCCGAACGGCATTTCGTCGATCGTGCAGACTTTTACCCCGAATTCCTTGCTGTCCTCGCCGTCCTCATTGCGGGTGGCGAATTCGAGCGTATAATCTCCGGCTTCGGACGCGTCGAATGTAAATTCCTTTTCGGAGGAAACCTCTTTGCCGTTCACGCTCCATGTGCAGGTCGTGGGGATCGAGGTGTCGATTACGGAGGGTTTCAGCGTCAGAGGACTGCCGACCAGAATCGTATACCCTTTTTCGGGAACCGGCAGGCTGATTGTCGGGATTTCCAGTTCTACCACATCCACACGCAGCTCCTCGGAGGCCGTGCCGTAACGGTTCGACACTTGGAGGAGCACGAACAACTCGCCTACGGTTTGTTCGCACACCGTAAGGGCGGGTTGCGTGCCGACGACTTTTCCGTCGATTTTCCACACATAGAGTGCCTTGTCCGCGTTTTCATAAGTGGGGCTGATCGTCAGTTCCCGGCCTGATTTGATGGTGTAAACCGCATTCTCGCTGTCGAGCGTGATACGGGGGGCCGTCTGCGAATCGACCTCGATCACATCGTCTTTGTTGCAGGACGACAACACGAACAACGCAGCAAATAAACAGGATAACAGTTTTTTCATCTCTTTATGCTTTATTTGTTAATATACGCTTCGGAGAAACGGTAGACGAAATCGATCCCGGCCGGGCTGGCACCTTTCTGCGTGGGATAGGAAAAATGGTTGATTTCCGAGGCGGAAGTTCCGCTCACGTCATAGGTGTAGATATTCGAATCGACGTAGCTCGACTTGCCGACCCACAACACATTGGTTGTCGGATGCTGCCCCATAATGCCGTAAATCGTTTCATTTCCAGATAGATATTTGTAATCGACGGTCTGCGTCTGGTAATTGTACCGCGTTGCGCTCGTGGCGTTGAAAGCATCGGTATCCACAAAATAGAGATAAGGATCGGTGAAACTGGCGCACATGCCGATAGCCGGAGACCATGTTGCGATCGGGAATCGAACACCTCCGGAAAGTTCTTTTTCTGAAACGACCGTGCCCGAGTGATCGATGCCAACGATCATCGGATCGGAGGTCAGGGTTCCCATATTCGGGCTCGTGCCGGAATAGGTTCCGGCAAGGGCGAAATAGATATTGCCGTCGGCACCTTTGACGATGCCTTTTACTTGCCGGCCCTCATAGGTCAGCCGCTTTTCCACCGTTCCGCTTTCGGCATTGATGATAACGACGCTGTGTCCGCATCCCGCATAAATCTTACCCCGTGAATAGACCATGCGGGTTTTGATCGCGCCCACCGAAGTAAAGGCTCCGAACGTGCCTTCGAGGGTCGCGCCGATTTGCACCGAATTTTCACCGAGGGTCAGGGCGACTATGCCCGAAGTGCTTTCCATACTTGAATCGGAATATTGAACATAGGCTTTCGTTGCACTTACAACGACCAGATGCTGAGGCCATGTGTCTTTGTCTTCGGGGGTTTTAAATACCAGCGGGTCGGCGAATTCCATGCGCATCGTCCGGGCATCGCACACAACGAAACGGCCTGCGCCGCCCATGCGGTCGCCGTTCTGGGTTAACAGGTAGATTTTTCCGTTGGCCATGAACATATCCTGTACGACGTTGCCGATCTCCAATCCGCCGTTGGCCTGCTCGAATACCTCCCGGTACTCCTTGCCGGCCTTGTCGTAGTAGACCAGCATACCGTTTACTGAAGTCATATTGCCCTCGCAGACCACGAACGTACCGTCCTTGTCCGTGTAGTCCACCGAAGCGCACACGTCGGCCGAGGCAAAGACCGTATCCCCTTTTTTATCGATCCCGATCAGCGTGATGATGCCGCCTGAGTAAGCTGCATCCGAAGCCGCCGGAGCCTGCACGGTTACGCTATTTTTCGCAAGGTTCAGCGACGCCTTCCACCCTTCGGGAATATTCATGAAGTCGGCGGTTTCCACATCCGTCGTATTCAGCGTCAGCGTCTTTTTCTTGCCGAAGTCGAATACGAAGTACGAACGGCCGTCGTCGGGCTGTACAAAACAGAATGAGGACACCGAAGTTTTTGGAATGACGATTTCCGTGCCGTCGGTCAGAGTGAACGTTACGGCATCGTCGCCGTCGCTGACCGATTTGAAGAACGAATCCCCGTCTTTTCCGTTGCTTCCCGTCGCTTTTACGTCGTTGCCGGCCGCATCTTTGATGCGCGCTCCGTCCACAATCCAGTAACCGTCGGCATCGACGGCCATTTCGGGTTTCGAACCATCTTTGCCAGCTACCGGGATTTTGTGGCCGTCCGCATCGGTCAGCCAGTTGCCCTTGCCGCCGATCGTCCAGTAGTAGCCTCCCTCGAAGAGGTCGATACCGACCTCCGGGGCATTCGTACCGTTCTTGCCGTCGGCAATCGAAACGGAGGTGTTGTCGTTGAACGTGATGGTGTATCCGGTGTCCGTCTGGGTCACATCGGAGATCGTCTTGCTTTGGCGCAGGGCATCCACAAGCGTTTGCAGCGCCGAAACCTCTTTGTTGAGTTCCGCGAGTTGGGTCTTGAGCCCGTCGATCTCCTTCCACAGATCGTCGTCGTCGTACGAGCAGCTCCATGTCGCAGCACCGAACAGGGTTATTGCCAAAAGGGTAAATAGTTGTTTCATGCTTTTCAGATTTTAATTATTAATCGGTTTGATTTCCGGGGGATAAAAAACGCCTGCCGACAGGCGACGGCCTGCGGCAAGCGTAGAGGATGAACAGGAGATCCGGACGGGGCGCGGATTAGCCTCTCCCGTTGTATAACCCTGTCTGTTATGAATTATTCCCATTGTCATTCGAATCACGCGGGTGATTGCACGACAGGAAACTGCTGAAAATCAAATCGGGGAGGGAGTGCGTTGCGATAACGACGACCGTACCATTCGATTCCAACCCGAAACCCGCGGGTGCAAATCAATCGTTAAGGCAGGTCTTCTGACTCGTCCCGTTTATCGCGCCTTCCCAGTTTAAACCAGTGGCAAAGAGTACGATAAACAACTTCTCCCGAAGGAGGGGACTTACAGCAGCGAGTACTGTTCCGGATTTTCACCGGATTCCCTTTTCATCCTGTCCGGCATACCGGGCAGGAACCATAACGGCGTAAAGGTAATTATTTTTTTTGATTGTTATACAAATCACAAAAAAAATCGCCCGGCCTCGCAATCGGGAGGGCGTAGAATTTCCGTATCGGTAGGGATCTGCCCGGGTAAAATGCGTTACTCCTGTGCGCGGCTTCCAGCAGAGATCGGTTTTGTGCAAAAATAACGCTTCCCGAATAACTGCCAGCCGTATTTCCGCAATTTGTCCATCCCGTAAATTTATCGATATACGAATAATTTGCACGTACTTGCATCTCCCGGAGGCATTTCGTATTTTTGCATGTCCTGCAAAAGGGACGAACCCGCTATGAAAGGATTTTTGTTGCCCGGCGTGCTGGCCGGCGGAGTGGTTTCTGGCGGAGTGCAGCAAAAAGTACCGACAAACAGCGAAGTTATGAAAACAAATACATCGACGATCCGCCTGATCTACCCGCAATGGCAGGGCGGCAATGTCGCGGCAATGGTGCCCGAGGTAAAGGATCCCGACGATGCCGCACGGGGATATTACCTCGGGGCGCAGCTGCTCGACTTCCTGGCTCCCTGCGGCGGGCAGGAAACGCTCACCGTTCCCGTCTCCACCCAGATCGGGGAACGCAGGGTGACGGACGGTGTACTCGACCGCGACGTCATTCTCCGGCAGACGAAAGCCGCGCTGGAGATGCTGCGGGCGAGCGATCCCGGCAGGATCGTGACCCTGGGCGGGGATTGCTCCGTGAGCGTGGTGCCGTTCACCTACCTTGCCGCGAAATACGGCGGCGACGTGGCGATGGTATGGATCGACGCCCATCCCGACATCACGCTTCCGGGCGATCCCTATCCCGGCTACCATGCCATGGCCGTGACGGCCTGCATGGGGCACGGCGATGCGAAGATCGTGGCGGAACTGCCCGCCGCATTCGACCCGTCGAAGATCCTGTTCGTAGGGTTGCGCAACTGGGAGCGGGACGAGATTAAGGCCCGCCAGCATCAGTACGGGATAAAGCATCTCACCCCCGAAGAGGTGGCTGCGGACAGCGATGCGCTCCGGGCCTGGCTGAAATCGTGCGGGGCGTCGAAGGTGGTGGTTCATTTCGATATGGACGTGCTCGACCCGGCGGAGATCGTTGCGGCGGTCGGCACCGATCCCGACGGGATGAAAATAGAGGCGGTCGTCCGCGTGATAAACGATATTGCGGCTGAAAAGGAGCTGGTGGGCCTTACGGTCGCCGAGCCGATGCCCCGTACGGCGATCCGGCTCAGGGATATGCTGGGCAGGTTGCCGTTGCTGGAATAGCCGCCTTATGCGATACGCCGTCGAATCCCCGGGAGTTTCCTTCCCGGGGATTTTTCAAATCTTCGTCCTGCTGCACATCGCGCCTTTCCCCGGTTTACAGCCCCGTCCCGTTCGCAACGAGGATATAGGCGTTCAGATAGGTGGCGAAGAGGAGCCAGCAGAGGTAAGGGACGAAGAGCCATGCGGCGCCGGCGCGTACGTTTGCACTGCGGACGAGATAGAGAATCACCAGGACGTCGAGCGCCACGATGTCCACCATGCCCAGCAGGGGGCTGCGGCAGACGAAGAAGAGTATGCTCCACAGGAAATTGCACCCTAACTGGAGGAACCACAGCCTCACCGCACTTTTACGGGCGGGGGCTTCGGAGGTCAGTACCAGCCCGCCCGAGATACCCATGCAGAGGTAGATGATGCTCCATGCGATCGGAAAAACCGCATTGGGCGGTGTCAGCGTCGGTTTGTCGAGCAGCGGATACCATTCCTCGATCGCGTCTTGCTGCAACCATCCGGCAAGTCCCCCGAGAACGAAACACAGCGCTGTCGGGAGAATATAGGCCCATATCTTTTTCATGGCGTTATTGTTTTGTTCCGAATTTACAAAAAAAATGCCCGATGCTCCGTTTCCCGGCATCGAAATCGCATTCCAGCTATGCGCAGTTGCTTTGTTTGTCCCACGTTGCGATACGGCAGTCGCCCGGTGCCTTGACATTCCCGTCGAGGATGACCTCCCCGTAGCTTTCGGCCGTGACCGAACCGCTGCGGGGGTTCTTCACGCTGCGGACGGGGCCGTCTATGGCGGCCTGCAATGTCGAGTATTCGAACGCCAGGTCGCAGTCGTCGGCCATCGTACAGTTTTCCAGTACGAGATCCGTGGCGTAACACAGAGGCTGGGTGCCCGATATTTTGCAGTTGACCAGCCGCAGCCGCTTCGAGTGCCAGCCCAGGTACTCGCCGTTGATCTCGGAGTCGTAGACCGTCACGTCCTCGGTGTTCCAGAAAGCGTCCTTCGAGTTGATGACGGCGTTGCGGATCACCACGTTGCGGCAGTATTGGAACGAATAGTTGCCTCTTTGTGCGTAATCCTCTATGCGGATGTTTTCGCCGTGCATGAAAATGTAATCGCCCTTGTCGACCCGCACGTTGCGCAGCCGCACGTTGCGGCAGTGCCAGAGCGTTTCCTGCGCAAAAGGCAACCGTACGTTCTCCAGCCGGATGCCGTCCATCTCGCGGAACATCTTGGGGGCTTCGACCAGCGTGTCGCTCATCGTAAGGTTGCGCGAATACCACAGCGCCGCGCGTGCGCCCTCGGTGAAGAGGCAGTTCCGGACGACGAACCCGTCGACGTGCCAGAACGGGTATTTGCCTTCGAAACGGCAATCGACGGCTTCGATGTCCGAGCACTCCTTGAGTGCCGATTCGCCGGCCTGTATGGTTACGTGCTCCATGCGCAGGCCGTGCGAGGCGAACAGCGGGCGTTCGCCTCCGTAGGTGGCGTTTTTTATCTGCATCGTTCTTGTTTTTTAGTTTGAATTTACATGGCCGTATATCCGCCGTCGACGGCTATTGCCTGGCCCGTAATGTAGCTCGCTCCGGGGCTGCAAAGCCATACGACGACTGCTTCTTCCGCTCCGTCATGTCGGATTTTGTTCGCTATTGTTTTCCGGTGTTTCCCGTCGTTGCCTTTCGAACCGGACGCTAAGCGAGCCGGGGATGCTGAGGGCTTCGATTCCGTTGCCGTCGATGCGCCCGATTCGGATCAGGTCGTTGCTCCTCGACCCGTTTTTGTAGAATATGGCCACATTGCCCCACGGGACATAGATCGTGATGTCGCCCGGTGCAGGGGTGCAGCTGCGTGCGACCTTGGAGGTCGTCAGCGCCGGTGAGGGATAAAATATTTTCTCGGCGTTGCTGTAATCCGACAACGTCACCTCCAGCGGCAGGCGCGAAAGGAAATCCCGTGCGGCGGCATTGTCCTCCATCGTGGCGGTAATCGTGCGGCTGCCGACCGTGATGCCGATTTTCAGCGATGTTTCGCCCGGGTCGCCGCCCTCGTTTCCGCCGGGCGTCTCCGGTTGACCGGGGTGCCCTCCGGAAGGGGCGGGGTAGTCGCCCGATTCCCCGCATGCCGCCGGCAGTACCAGCGATAGCAGCATGAACGGCAGTAACAATAATTTTTTCATAGTCGTTCTTTATTGGTTTTACAGGTTGGTCGATCCCGGGTACGCGGGCGCCGGACAGGTGCGGCATCCCGGTGTGCTTTTGGCACTGTTGCCCGCGCAGCGGGATTATTTCAGCGCATCCCTGAAGAATGTTTCCAGTTTCCCGAACGGGATCAGGCCTGTCCGGTCGTAGAGGTCGACATGCCCTGCATCCGGCACGAGGTAAAGCTCTTTCGGCTCGGCAGCCAGGCGGTAGGCGTCCTCGCTGAACTCCCGCGAATGGGCGTTCTCTCCCGCGATGAAGAGCATCGGCCGCGGCGAGATGGTCTCGATGTCGGCGAAGGGGTAGAAGTTCATGAATTTCACGTTGCTGGTCAGTGTGGGGTGCGTAGTCGTGCGCGGCGTGGCCCCGTCGGGGGTGAACTCCCCGCGCGGCGTACGGTAAAATTCGTAGAATTCGCGCTCGATCGGCGTGGATTCGGCCGTCAGTTCGTGTACTGTGCCGCCGGTGTAAAGGGGTTCCCCGCCCAGGAATTCGGCATAACGCTGTTCGGCAGCCTGGGCGATGATCCGTTTGCGCTGTTCGGGCGACAGAGCGTGTTTCAGCCCGTTGCGGCTGGCTGCCCCCATGTCGTACATGCTGACCGTTGCGATGGCTTTCAGGCGGGGGTCGATCTTCGCAGCGCTGATGGCGAAGCTGCCGCTGCCGCAGATCCCGACAACGCCGATACGTTCCCGGTCGACAAAGGGGCGGGTGCCGAGGAAATCCACCGCCGTGCTGAAGTCCTCCGAATAGACATCCGGCAGGACGGCATTGCGCGGTTCTCCGTCGCTTTCACCCCAGAAGGAGAGGTCGAGTGCCAGCGTGACGAACCCGCATTCGGCCAGTTTCGTGGCGTACAGACCGGCGCTCTGTTCCTTGACTGCGCCCATCGGGTGCCCGACGATGACGGCGGGGGATTTTCGCCCTTCCTCCAGCTCCTTGGGCAGGAAGAGCCGGGCGCCTACTTTCATTTTGTATTGGTTGGAAAAGGATACTTTCTCGGTGTTTACCGAATTGCTTTTGTAGAAATTGTCTGCGTCGCCCTGTGCGACGGATGTGTTCGTGCCGAGTATCATAAGTATGGCTGTTGTCAGAATTAATGGTCGTTTCATGATCGTGTCGTTTTTTCGGGTTATTTATAGGCGGCCCGGTAGATGGCCGTGCATTCGTCGATGCTCAGCCTGTGCCGGTCTGATTCAAACAGTCCGGGCATTGTGTCGAATGCGTTGAACGTCATTTGCTGTAACTCTCCGGGGGTGATGCCGTAGTCGGACATCCTCAGGTCGGCGACGCCGCATGCCTGTTGCAAGCGGGTGAGCGCCGTGATGAAATCCCCGGGTTGTGCGGCCTGCTCCATCCCCATTGCACGAGCCATCCGTACGAAACGCTCGTCGCAGACGTGCCTGTCGATGAAGAACGAGAAGTAAGCCCTGCTGAGCATGATCAACCCGGCGCCGTGAGGCAGATCCTGATGGTAGGCCGACATGGCGTGTTCCATCGAGTGCTGGCTGGTCGTCGCGCTCAGACACATCACCATGCCGGAGAGGGTGTTGCCGAAGGCCACGCGGGTACGGGCTTCGAGATCGTCGCCATTGGCCACGGCGCGCGGCAGGTTGCGGGCGATGTGCTCGATGGCGGTCAGTGCGTACATGTCGCTTGCGAGGTTGGCGAATTTCGAAATGTAGCTCTCCACGCTGTGGAACAATGCGTCGAACCCCTGGTATGCCGTGAATTTTGACGGTACGGTCAGCATCAGCTCCGGATCTACCACCGCACTCACCGGAAACAGCTCATCCATGCCGCCGC
>OGOU01001780.1_pt1 | contig 16171 bp, 12 predicted proteins | sample 1552721 | NCBI WGS metagenome assembly OGOU01 (sample SAMEA2580176, study PRJEB22360) | human gut metagenome | biome: human gut; feature: human-associated habitat; material: faeces | place: Denmark | collected 2008/2010
TGAGGAAATATGAAAGAGAATGAAAGACGCTTTACGTTTTTAACGGGTTACCCGGATAGCGGTATTAATGATTGTAAAAAAACTCTAAATAAAAAAGTTGGTATCATTACTAAAGATGGTAAAAAAGGTCTAATCAATCAAAACGGTGGTCTAATTCTAAATACAGAATTTAATGATATTGAAGTAACTGAAAACTACACAGTAACATTACAAGCAGGAATAGTAAATATTTATAATAAAGACAACATAAAATTAACAAATAGTGAAATAAAAAATATTTATCAAGTACTACCACTAGAAAAAGATAATAAATTATACTTATATCTTACTGATGTAAATGCTTCTAAATCAGTAATAGAATATAACGCAATCACAAAAACATTTAGTTAAGAAGGTTATTCCTTCTTTTTTTTGTAAAAAAAATAGAGACAAATTAATATCTCTACTTATTCTTGAACTATTTCAAATTTAGCTATATATTCATTAACTAATTTAATAACTTTATTGTATTCAACAGTTAACTCTTCAAAATTAGAATTAACAAAGTTAACATCTTCTTCCTTACTCTTTAACTCATGTTGATAACTAATATCAGCTAACTTCATAAATCCTAAGTACTTACAATCACTCTTTAAAGAATGAACCTCAATTGCATAATCATGCATGTTAGCCTCTTCTTTATATTGATTAATTCTAGCCCATTTAGAAACAACATCAGATATAAAGTCTCCTAAAGTCATATTATACATTTCCATATCACCAAGTAATTCCAAAGACTTATCCATATCAACACCATTATCACGTAAGAACTTTTCCATAGCTGCATCACTCTTATCAGTTGAAACCTCTACCTTTACATCAGATTTTTCTTCAACTGTTTTTTCAGTAACAGACTCTTCTACCTTAGTCTCAGGTACCTCAACCTTTTCTTCGACAGGTTTCTCTGTAACAGGTTCTTCTACCTTAGTCTCAGGAACATCAACCTTTTCTTCGACAGGTTTCTCTGTAACAGGTTCTTCTACCTTAGTCTCAGGTACCTCAACCTTCTCTTCAACTGGCTTCTTAGTAACTGGTTCTTCTACCTTAGTCTCAGGTACCTCAACCTTCTCTTCGACAGGTTTCTCTGTAACAGGTTCTTCTACCTTAGTCACAGGAACATCAACCTTTTCTTCGACAGGTTTCTCTGTAACAGGTTCTTCTACCTTAGTCTCAGGTACCTCAACCTTTTCTTCGACTGGTTTCTCTGTAACAGGTTCTTCTGCCTTAGTTTCAGGTACTTCAGTCTTTTCTTCGACTGGTTTTTCAGTAGCAGGTTCTTCTACCTTAGTCACAGGAACCTCAGCTTTTTCTTCAACAGGCTTCTTATCAACAATAGACTCTTCTTCTCTAACGTAAGTCTTTCTTTCACCTACTACTCCAAGAGTTTTACCATCAAAGAACTTATGAATAATTCTATCAAGTTCTAACGTATCGATAGGCATTGGTAAATAAGCATCAAATCCTTCAGCTAAATATTTTTCTCCCATACCATTCATAACATTAGCTGTTAAAGCAACTATAGGTGGAATTTCATAATCATCTAAACGACGAAGTATCCTAATAGTTTCAATACCATCCATACCAGGCATCATATGATCTAGGAAAATAATATCATAATGGTTACCATACTTAAATTTATAAATACAATCTTTACCAGACTCAGCAGTATCAACCTTGAAGTTATACTTCTTAAGTAATCTTTCAGATACCTTTAAATTCAATGGACTATCATCAACTACTAAAGCTGTAAAATCAGTACAATCTAAGAAGTCTTTAACTCTAGTTATTGCATTAGACTGAGTAACACTACCAATTGGTGTTGGATCAATAACCTTTAAAGGAACATCAACATAAAACGTTGTACCAACTTCATACTCACTCTCAAACCAAATTTTGCCACCCATTAAATCAACAAACTTCTTAGTAATTACAAGACCTAATCCTGTACCTTCAATCTCATTAGAAACAGCATTATCAAGTCTCGAAAACTTCTCAAAAAGCTTCCCAAAATCTTCTTTTTTAATACCATAACCAGTATCAGAAATTTTAATATGTAAAAGTATAGAATCAACACCAGTCTTTTCTGATACCATTGATACTCTAATCTTACCAACTTCTGTATACTTAACAGCATTATTTGTAATATTTAATAATACCTGATAAAGCTTAGTAGCATCAGCATAAACCTTAGAAGGAATCTGCTCATCCATATCTACATATAACTTAACCGGACTATTACCCAATCTAGATTCAATAACACTAGATAAATCATTAACAATCTTAGCAACACTACACTCTCTATTAGCTAAAGTATCATTACCAGATTCAATCTTCGAAATATCCAAAATATTATTAATAATATCTACTAAGTTAGTACCAGCCGTAGCAATACTTTGAATATCAACTCTAGCATTTTCTTCATTAAACTCACTTGTATTAAGTAGTGAATCACTAAAACCTATAATAGCATTCATTGGAGTTCTAATTTCATGAGACATATTAGATAAGAAATCCGTCTTAGAGCTATTAGACTTATCAATATCAGATTTCAAATCATCTATCTCATCAGCTAAATGAATATCTGGATTTTCAAGAACAAAATATAAGAAGAATACTTGTAGTGAACAACTAATTACATAAACGCAAACTTGATTGACTAATATTTGTGCAACAAGTAAAATTAACATAACAAGCATTATTAAACTAATAACAATTCTCTTTTTAGCATCAGATATTTCTCTACAAGTAGTATACATAGAAATGAACACACAAGTACACATTACTGTTAAACATGCAAGAATCATATACTCAGCAATTCCAGAAATAAATCCTGAATTAATAGTATTAAAATCTGCCTTAGGTAAAACTAAATAAGTTATGAAATTTAATATAATTGAAATAATAATAACTAATATTACAGGACATTTCTTACATAACTCTTTTAGAGTTTTAGAATTTAAATCACATAAATAAACAAAACTATATATACAAAATATTCCTATCCATAAGATAAATCCTAACCGATGAACAATCGCTATAATATTAGAAACAATTGGAGAATTAAAATATCCTATAGAAACAATATAAAACAATTCTGAAATTAACATAAAAAGTACAGTAGTTAACATAGCAGCATATAGTCTACTTCTCATAACTGGTGGTCTAACTTTAGAATAATATATAGTAGCAAGGAAACCGGTGAATGCTAAACAAGTTAGAACAAAGAATAAACTAGCTGAAATATTATCTCCTAAATTAAATATACTAGTCATTAAAATCATTCACCATCACCTCCTAAGTACTTTTGCAAAATCTTATGCAAATCCTTATATTTAAATGGCTTAGCTAGATAATCAGTAAATCCTTCACTAATATATCTATCTCTAGAACCCGAATAAGAATTAGCTGTTAAAGCAATAATTGGAATTGTACAACCATCATCTCTTAAAATATGAACAGTAGCAATACCATCTAAATCAGGCATCATATGATCTAAGAATAAAACATCATAATGATTCTTCTTAATTAAATCAATACAATCTCTACCATTTAAACAACTATTAACTTCTAAATTAAATTGTTCTAATAAACGTGTAGCTAATTTAATATTAACAATATTATCATCAACTACTAATACTTTTTTACCAGATAAATCAAGAGGTTTTCTTTCAACGACACCAGAATTATCAAATGAAATAGCACCAACTTTCATATCATCAACAACTGCTTGATCAAGACTAATAAGATATCTTGTACCCTTTCCTTTTTCATTTCTAAAGTCAATTGTACCACCCATAATATCTACAAGTCTTTTAGCAACTATTAATCCCAACTTAACACTATCAGTACCAATAGAAGCACCCTCTTCAGAAAAATCTTCAAAACTCCTATTAAATTCAGCTTCAGTCATTTCATGACCTGTATTAGCAACAATTAAACTCAACTTATAATTCTCACCAACATAAGCTCCACCAACATCTAAAGATACACTACCGAACTTAGTATGACTAATAGCGTTAGCTAAAGTATTAACAAGTATCTTATATATTTTATCAGAGTCTCCCTTAAACTTAGTAGGAATATTTCCATCAACATTTATCTTAAAATCTAACACATCACGACTTACTTTAGCTGATGTAACACTATTAATTTCCATTAATAAATCTTCAATTCTATACTCTTTACTCTCTAAAGTTTCTTTACCAGATTCAATTCTAGAAATATCAAGAATATTATTAATAAGCTCAAGTAAATCACCAGAAGCCTGTTTAATATCCTTAACATCATGTTTAACCAAATCTTGTGTTAAATTCTTCTCTTCAAGTAAAGCTTGACTAAATCCTAAAATAGTATTCATAGGAGTTCTAATCTCATGAGAAATACTTGATAAGAAATCACTCTTTGCCTTATTAGCAATCTCAGCTTCACGACGACTTTCCTCAGCTTGAGCTAATAACTTAGTATCCTGACTTTCAACCGTAAAGAACAAAGCATTAATTAAGAATACATACATTATATAAATCATATTAAAACGATACTCAAATACTACAAATACAATTATTGAAAAGAACAAAAACACAACACTAAAGTAAGCTACTGGAACAGTTAACTCTTTAGGATTAGTTTTCTTATACTTCCAAATCATAATAACTGAAGCAATTGCTCCCATTAAAGATAAAATATATATAGGATACATTCCCGGTCCACAAATTAATAAATAATTAGGATTAATATTAGTGTGATATGCAATTGGTAACATAAAAGTAAGTAAATAAATTAACATATCAATAACTATTAAAGAAGCACCAAGTACTCTTCTAACTTTAGTATAATTCGTAATAAGTGCCTCATTTATTGTAACCGAATAAATATAAACTAACGATACCGAAGTAAATATTATATCAGCTAAAATATGCATCCGACATAACACTTCTGTAAAGACTGGATGCTTATCCATCCCCGCTATAGCAACAACACAACCTATATCAAGAAATCCTAAAAATACTAAGAATATTACTAAAATAGTAAAAAATAAATTAGCTACTTTTCTTTCACTTTTTACTCTTCTTTTCCATAAATATAGGCACATTATAACAATTGAATAACATAATCCGACTAAACTTATCGCAGAACTAAATAACACAAAGCACACTCCCTTTTATGTAGTTAAAACACCAAAATATCCTAACTTCCCATCTTCTATTATCTAAAAATAATTTTACAATAAATAGAATGAAAAGACAACCTAATAAAAGAAAAAAGAATAACAAATTTGCATTCTTTAATCTTTAATATCCCATTTCCAATTTTTAATATATGGCATATCTTCTCCATATTCTCTAATATAGTTTTTATGCTTTTCTAACATATCTAAACACCAATCAACTAAAGCCTTAGAAACATCTTTATATCTTGGTATTTCTTTTAATACTGCTATTACTAAATGGAATCTATCTATTTCATTTTGCACTCTTATATCAAAAGTAGTTGTAATTGTACCTTCTTCTTTATATCCATGTACATGTATATTTCTATTTTCTCTTTTATATGTTAATTGATGAATTAATGATGGATATCCATGGAAGTTAAATATAATTGGTTTATTCTTTGTAAATATAGCATTATATTCTTGATCACTCATACCATGTGGATGTGTCTCTGGAGATTGTAATTTCATTAAATCTACTACATTAACTACTCTAATCTTAATACCTTTAACAGTCTTTCTTAATATATCAACTGCTGCTAATGTCTCAAGTGTTGGAGTTTCTCCACAACAAGCCATTATAACATCAGGATTTCCTCCATCATTACTAGCAAAATCCCATACTCCAAGTCCCTTAGTACAATGTTCTTTTGCTTGTTCTTTTGTTAACCATTGAGGTCTAGGATGCTTAGAAGCAACTATTACATTTACATAGTTCTTTGTCCTAATACAATGTTCAAAACAAGAAAGTAAACAGTTTGTATCTGGAGGTAAATACATCCTAACAACATCTGCTTTTTTAGTAACTAAATGATTCAAGAATCCTGGATCTTGATGTGTATATCCATTATGATCCTGTTGAAAAACATGTGATACAAGTAAATAATTCAAAGACGCTATTGGTGCTCTCCAAGGAATCTGATTACATACTTTTAACCATTTAGCATGTTGACTAGCCATAGAATCAACTATTCTAACAAACGCTTCATAACTATGAATAAAACCATATCTACCAGTAAGTAAATATCCCTCTAACATACCTTGACATAAATGTTCAGACAAATATGAATCCATTACTCTACCAGTATTAGATAAATACTCATCATCTGGTCTAATAGTTTTAAAATTCCAAGTTCTATTTTCAACTTCAAATACATGATTAAATCTATTAGACAATGCCTCATCTGGTCCAAATATTCTAAAGTTCTTATTTTCTTTATTTAATACAAATACATCTCTTATATATTTACCAAGTTCCATCGTATCTTGTCCAACTATACACCCTGGAGTCTTAACATCAACTGCATAATCTTGCCAATTAGGTGTATTTATCTCTTTTAATAACAATCCTCCATTAGCATAATTACTAGCTCCCATACATTTACTTGGTGTAGGACACAACTCTCTAAGTTCTTTTATAAGTCTACCATTCGCATCAAATAACTCTTCTGGATGATAACTTAGTAACCACTTTTCTATTACTTTAATATTCTCAGGATTATCTCTTGTTATTGGAATTGGAACTTGATGAGCTCTAAAACTTCCTTCCATTCTCTTAGCTCCTACTTCTTTAGGACCAGTCCAGCCCTTTGGAGTAGTTAAAACTATCATTGGATAATTACCAGTTCCAGTTTTCTTAATTTTCTTTATATCTTTAACAACCTTTTCTAATGTCTCAGCCATCTTCTCATGCATCTTCATTGGATCAGATCCAGAAACAAAATATGGTTTCCAACTAAGTCCATAGAAAAAGTCTTCCATCTCTTCTTCACTCATTCTACCAAAGATAGTAGGATTAGCAATCTTAAACCCATTACGATGTAAAATTGGTAATACTACACCATCAGTCTTAGGATTTAAAAATTTATTTATATTCCAAGAAGTCGCTAAAGGACCAGTCTCAGCTTCTCCATCTCCTACAACACAAGCCGCTATTAAATCTGGATTATCTAAAACAGCACCAGCTGCATGTGATAAACTATATCCTAATTCTCCACCTTCATGAATAGATCCTGGAGTTTCAGGAGCAACATGTGATGATACTCCCCCTGGGAAACTAAATTGTTTACATAGCTTTTTAAGACCTGCCTCATCCTCAGTTATTTCTGGATAAAACTTAGTATATACACCCTCTAAATAATTATTAGCAATCATAGCCTGACCACCATGTCCAGGACCTGATAAATATATCATTTTTAAATCATATTTCTTTATAATTCTATTCAAATGCATATAAATAAAATTTTGTCCAGGAGCAGTACCCCAATGCCCAACTACATTAGGTTTAATATCAGTTATAACAAGACCTCGTCTAACTAAAGGATTATCTAACAAATATAATTGAGCAACAGACAAATAATTTAATGCCCTAAAATACTTATTCATTAAATTTAATTCTTTTCTAGATAACACCGGCATAAACACCCTCCTATTCTTAATATATTATAGCCCAAACACAAAAAAAGATAAAGATATTTTTCATCTTTATCTTATCGTCAAAGTCTAAATAATAGCTTTATCTTCATTACTACCAATAGTACTATTATTATTTATATCAATCTTAGGCTCTGGAATATTTTTTAATGAAACATCATTATTAACTACTTCTTTATTATCATCAACACTACTAGCAGCTGCTACTACATTATTATTTTCTACTGGGAAAGTATTAATATTTTGATTTGTATTATTAACTGTATCATTAACATTCTCTTGATTTACTGGACTAGTCTCTTTTTTACCTTTATTTTTCTTATTTATTACTGAGAAAATAACTCCTCCTATAACTACAACTCCTAAAACTACAAATATAATAATATTAGTTGTATTATATAATGCAAATTCAAACTCTAAGTTTTCTAAATCACTTGTCTTAGTTAAATCCCAAGTTAAATTCTTACCATCATTATCTACACTAGTTGCATTATTACTAATTGCTTTATATGGTAATTTAACTACAAACTTCATTTCCATATTAGACATATATTGTGAAAAATCATCTGAAGAAAAACTTCCATCATCATCTGAATCATCATAATCGCTATCTACATCAGTATAATCATCTTCTCTATAACTATAATCACCATCAGTTGAATCATCATCAGTATCACCTATATCTGAATCATTTGTATCAAACTTTATTTTAGCAGTATATTTATTTTTAAATAATCCTTTTTCTACATAAAATATTTTAGCATCTTTATCTTCATCTGTAAGTCCTGATAAATCATATAAAACATTTTTATCTGTACTACTAACTTTATTAATATCTAAATTACTAAGAGTAAGATTAACTCCCTCCATACTATCATCTGCATAATCTTCTACTTTAAAACCTTGTTCTTCTAGATTCTTCTTATCTTCATCTGTAAGTAAACTTTCTCCATTTAATAAACTCTTATTAACTGCATACAAAATATTATAATTGATTTTCCCATTCTTACTAATTTCCATTGTAGCATTGAATTTTACGCATCCTGTCAACGTAAATGCTATTATCGCTACAAATAGCACTTTTAAAATCTTAAAACTTCTTTTCATAACTCTCTCCTTATCTTAATACAAGTATAATCGATAAAATATTTTTATTCAAGAAAAAAAGCAAATGATCAAAACACCATTTGCTCCTTTACATCTATTTAGCAATTACTTCACAAATTAATGAACTAATCTCTGTTGGATTATCTATTGGAAGTCCTGCTATCATTTTAGCCTCTGCATATAAAATCTTTGTATATTTATCAAACTCTTCTTTATTACTTGAATATAAGTCTTTTAATTTATCAGCTATTGGATGTTTTTCATTTACTTCAAGTACTTGTTGTGCCTTAATTCCCATATCATTAGGCATAGCATCAAATACTTTTTGCATTTCTATTGAAACATCTCCCTTAGTAGTTAAACATACTGGATGTTTCTTTAATTTATTACTAAACTTAACCTCACTAACATCTCCAATAAGTTCCTTCATATGTTTTAATAAGTCAACATTATCTTCATTTACTTTCTTTAATTCTTCTTTTTCTTCATCACTTTCAAGTCCTAAGTCCTCATTTTCAACATTAGCAAACTTCTTACCTTCATATTCTTGAATAGCTGTAATTGCAAACTCATCTACATAATCAGTTAAGTATAAAATATCAAAGTCATGATCTTTTACTTGTTCAACATTAGGCATAGCATCAATTTTCTTAATAGATGAACCAGCTGCATAATAAATCTTTTCTTGTCCATCTTTCATATTATCAACATATTCTTTTAAAGTAACAAGTTTTTCTTCTTTAGCTGAATAAAACATAACTAAGTCTTTTAACTTATCTTTATCAGCACCAAAGTTATTATAAACTCCATACTTTAATTGAACACCAAATGTCTTAAAGAATGAAATATAATTTTCTCGATCATTCTTTAACATATCTTCTAATTCTTTACGAATCTTACTCTCAATATTTTTAGCAATTAATTTCAAGTTATGACTCTCTTGCAATACTTCTCTTGAAATATTTAATGATAAATCTTCACTATCTACAACACCTTTAACAAAACTAAAGTAATCTGGTAATAAATCAGCACATTTATCCATTATCAATACTCCATTAGCATATAAACTAAGTCCTTTTTCATAATCTTGTGTATAGTAATCATATGGTGCATGACTAGGTATAAATAATAACGATTTATAAGAACACATTCCCTCTACTGAAGAAGAAATTACTTTTAATGGCTTATCAAAATCATTAAACTTATCCATATAGAAGTTTTCATAATCAGCTTCACTTACTTCACTCTTATTTTTCTTCCATATAGGAACCATACTATTTAATACTTCTATTTCTTTTTTATCTTCATACTCATGTTTCTCTTCATCTTTTAATTCATGATGTGTAATTTCCATCTTAATAGGGAAACTAATATAATCAGAATATTTCTTAACTAATCCCTTAATTTGATATTCATCTAAGTACTTACAATAATCATTCTCTTCTGTATCTTCTTTAATATGTAAAACTATCTTAGTACCATTATCAGTTTTCTTTGCTTTCTTAATAGTATAACCATCTGCCCCTTCACTTTCCCAAGTATAAGCCTCATCACTATCAATTGACTTAGAAGTAACAGTTATCTTATCACTAACCATAAAAGCTGAGTAAAAACCAACACCAAATTGTCCAATAATATTAGTCTTCTCTTCCTTACTCATATTTTCTTTAAAAGCAAGTGTTCCAGACTTTGCTATTGTACCTAAGTTATTTTCTAACTCTTCTTTAGTCATACCACAACCATTATCAGAAATAGTTAAAGTACGTTTTTCATCATCTTTCTCTAGTAAAATACCTAAATCTTCTCTTTTAACTTTAACATCTTTATCAGTTAAAGATCGATAATATAACTTATCTAGTGCATCAGATGCATTAGAAATTAACTCTCTTAAAAATATATCTTTATTAGTATAAATTGAATTAATCATTAAATCTAAAAGTCTCTTTGATTCAGACTTAAATTCATGTTTCTCCAAACAAATCATCTCCTTAATTTTGTTCACAATTTATTTATAACACTATTTTTAGCAGTTGTCAACAGCGAGTGCCAATTTAAACAAAAAAAGAAAAAATATAAAAAAGTTATATCTTTCCTAATTTCTCATCTAATTCTAAATCACTATCCAATATCTTTATCAAACCATCATCATACAAACTCTTATCCAAAGTCTCTAACTTATCACCAGAAATAATTAAGAACTTATCCTTTTCTAATCCATAACATAAATAGTATTCAGCAACCCCTACTTCAAAATCATGCTTATCATCAACTACCATTAACTTATAAAATTTCTTATAACTTTTATTTCTAATTGCAACTAATACACTATAAATATAACTATCATCATCACTAGAACAATATAAATTAAGTATCTTTCTAGGATTGTATTCAACAACTACCAAAACATTATTTACTATTGCAAAATACTTTCCTCCAATAAACTCTAAAAATAAAACTTCATGTACTTCACTAGTATCAAATAATAAAGTACTAAAATCATCATTAACTAAATCAAAATCAATTGAATATTTATAATCAATAGCCTCATTAGAATTACTAAAAACAGCTAATATTTCTCTACATAATTCATTCATAAAAGATGGAATTCTTTCAAATAAAGTAACAATAACATCAAACATAAAAAGCCATTCACTTGGAATATATCTAGTCGTAACAAATTTATAATCACGTTTATTAATATGAGTATTAATCTCAATATAATAACTATTAATATACTTGTTAATTTTATTTCTAAAAATATCATTTCTAATTAATTTATCATTATCATTAATTGTATTCAAAATATAATTAACAGAAGAAATATCAATAAATTGATAGCAAACATAATCATCTATATATTTATTCTCACATACATCTAAAGGAACAAATAAAACCTTAAATTTCTCTATTCTCTTATTAAATACCAATGCAATATAAAAATTAGACTTATTATAATCTCTAATATATAAATCTAACAAAACACGTTCTTTTTTCTTTTTTAAATACTTTTGTATAACTAAAATACTATTATCCATAACAACCTTTCTATATACTACAAATTAATTTTATCAAAAGAAAAAGACTATTACCAGTCTTATTGTAAATTATTAGTTAACTTGTCGTCTACTAAGTATTTTTTAAGTCTAACTAAATACTGACATCAAAATAGCAGCTATAAAAAATGCACTAGATAGAATCATAATACAAGTTCCTACTACCTCAGCATATCCAAAATTATTTGAATTATTCTTAGTATTCTTCATAAACCATACCTCCGAGTCTACTACTATATATAAAGTATATCAGAAAAACATTTATTAGACAATTAGCTTTTTGAAAAGTCACACAAAAAAACAGTTTATAAAAACTGTTCTTTTCTATTACTTAACTTGTTCAATACTATAATAACTATATAAATTATCACTAGCTAATTTAAATGTATAAAGATACTTGGCTTCATCAACTGTTTCACCAGCTTTATTAATAACTTCTAATGATTCATATATCCTAATAGTATCTCCTTCTCTTTCTGCTTGATAAATATCATAATTATACTTGAAATCTTTTGAAAAGTTCTCTTTACTACTATTCTTTGAATATAAAACATAAGAATCTATAGTATCATCATAAACATAAGTATCATTTTCTGGATTAACTTTAATATTACCAGTACTCATTGTATACTGATCTCCAAACACTTCTTTATATGAACGTTCTACATCTTCTCTTTTTATAATTGTTTTATCACTACATACAAGTTTTCCATAACTATTTTCTTGTGTTAAAGTAGTACAATCATCTGCTTCTAAAAAATCAGACGCTTTAAGATTTAAATAAGCAAGTACCATTTTATTAGTTTCTGTCATATCAGCAATAATACTACTTCTTTCTCCTCCATACATCCAATAAGGAGAAGTTGACTTAAAATCATGTACACTAGTATATAAGCTCTGTACTAAACGACTATTAGTATCAAGTTTTTCTTCTTTTACTTCAGGCTTATTACCACCAAGTACACCCTTTAAAATAAAATATAAAACTAAAAATATCGTAATAGCAACAACAACAATAATCACAATTTTTAAAGCATTTACCTTTTTAGTAGCATTTTTATTAGAAATCATTTCATCAAATTTCATTTATATCACCATCTATCTATTTATTAGGATCAACTAATATTTTAACTGCATCATCAGTTCCAGATGTTAATCTTTCATATGCCTTTTGAACTTCATCTAAACTAACTATATCATCAACAAATTTTAATGTATCTATTTTTTTACCAGCCATTAAATCAATACATGTTTGGAATTCTTCTTTTGTATAAGCAATTGAGCCCATAACTGTTAACTCTCTCATAACAGCAACTACTGTAGGAATTGTAACTGTACCTAGTGATACTCCGACTAAAACTACTCTTCCACCAGGTCTAACTGCCATTAAAGCTGAACTAACAGCTGGAGAATTACCACAACAATCAATTACTACATCAAAACCTCCATTAGTCTTTGCTAAAACACGTTCTAACATCTTAGTATCCTTAGCATCATACCATTCATCAACAACACCTAATCGAATACTCTTCTTACCACGAGCATCATTAGTTTCAGATAAAGCAACATAACTTGCTCCTTCCATTTTAGCAAACATAGCAGAAACTAAACCAATAATTCCTCCACCAATAACTAAAACTTTTTCTCCTACTTTAATATTAGCTAAATGAACAGCATGTAATCCAACTGCAGATGGTTCAACCATCGCAACTTCTTCATCACTAACACTATCAGGAACTTTTAAAACCATATCCGGTCTAATTGCCATCCTTGGTGCTAAAGCACCTGGATTTGTTAAAGAAAGACCCGTAGCATGAGTCCAAGTTTCAGGACAATATTGGGGATTTCCTGTAAGACAAGCACTACAATGACCACATGGTGAAATTGGAAGTGCAGTTACTCTATCACCAACTCTTAAATCATCCCTAGCTCCAGGATTAGTAACAACACCACAATACTCATGTCCCATTACTAAACCAACAGGCTCACCAGCATCCCAATAATGAATATCAGAACCACAAATACCACACTTTTTTACATCTATTAGAACACTACCATTTTGTGAAACAGGTTCAGGTATGTCACCAATTTCAAATTTTTTAACACCTTTTATTTTTACACATTTCATAAAAGTCAACCTCCTATCATCTAATATAATGATACCATAAATTGAAAAAAAATAAATAATTTTACACCAAATTATCTAAAAGAAAGGAAAAAATATGAAAATTTGTGTATACACTATTTCTAAAAATGAAGAGAAGTTTGTTAAAAGATGGATAAACTCCATGAAAGAAGCTGATGAAATCTATGTTCTAGACACTGGTTCCACTGATAATACTGTAAAACTCTTAAAAGAAAATAATGTAAATGTAAAACAAAAAGTAATAACTCCTTGGCGCTTTGATGTAGCTAGAAATGAATCTTTAAAACTCCTACCAGAAGATACCGACATTTGTGTTTGTACAGACTTAGACGAAGTTTTTGAACCTGGTTGGCGAAAAAAACTAGAAAAGTCTTGGCAAGAAAATACAACGAGAGCAAGATATACTTATAACTGGAAACTAGATGAAAACAATAAACCTATAATTTCTTTCTATTCCGATAAAATACACATACTAAAAAACTATACTTGGATTAACCCCGTCCACGAAGTGCTAAATTCTACTACACAAGAAAACTTTATAACAATAGATAATCTAACTCTAAATCACTACCCTGATCCTACTAAAAGCCGTAGTTCCTATCTACCACTCCTAGAACTATCTATAAAAGAAGATCCAGAAAACGATCGTAATATGCACTATTTAGGCCGAGAATATATGTATTATGGTTACTGGAAAAAAAGTATTAAAACTCTAAAAAAACACTTAGAATTAAAGAAAGCTACTTGGAAAGATGAAAGATCAGCTTCTATGCGTTATATTAGTAGATGTTATAAAAACATAGGTAAATATGAAGAAGCCAAATTCTGGCTAAAAAAAGCCATAAAAGAAACTCCATACTTAAGAGAACCATATGTCGAAAGAGCTCTTCTTGCCTACTCTGAAGAAAATTATTTAGACGTTGAAACATACTGTTTAGAAGCCCTAAAAATAAAACATCATGAGAAAACATACATTAATGAACCATTCTGTTGGGATGAAACTATTTATGACTTATTATCAATAAGCAACTTCTACCAAAGAAAATATAACTACGCTATCTACTTTATAAATCTAGCTTTAGAAATATCACCTCATAATGAACGACTTCTAAAAAACAAAGAACTATTCATAACCAAAGAAAAAAATTAATCTTTAACATAAAGATTAATTTTTCCTTCTCTATAAGCTAAATAAATCTTATTCCAAATAACACTTTCTATATATCTAGCCTTCTTAGGATGCATTAAAAATCTAAGTACAAGTTCCACATGATCATCTACTATCTTAGTATAAATAATTGGATCAAACTTATTAAAATAAATTCTATTAGTAGTATTAACATCAGCTATTTGATTCTTCATCTTTCTTGGAATATTTTTAACTGTCTCCAAACTATTAACTATTTTATATATCTCTTTTTTATTATTAGCTAAGTCACAATCTAACTTAACTTTTATAGTCATTTCTTCCCAAATATATTTAAATCCCTTATTAATATTTTTTACAGGTCCCGATATAATAGTTGAATTAGGATAATGTATAACAACACCGGTAGACTGTCCATTATCTTCTTTAGTAGAAACTTCTAGTATTTCAAAACTAAATGATGAAATACTCATAACATCTCCCTTTATATCTCCAATCTGTATACGTTCTTCTACTTTAAAAGGTTTCTTAAACTTAATATAAATTCCACAGAAAAAATTAAGTATAAAGTCTCTTAAAGCAATAGTCATAGCTGCTGATATAACACTAATAAGAGTCATTAATCCCTTTATATAATCATCCCAAATAATAACTAGAATTAAAACTTCTAATACATTTAAAGTAACTTGATAAGCCTGATTAGAAACAAATTCTCTTCTACCAGTTGTAAGTTTCTGTATTACCTTTCTTCCTATTTTTTTTAATAAATAAAATATTACTAATACCGAAATAGTGGAAACAATAACATATATATATTCTTTATCTATAGTAGTAACATTTGAAATAACTTCACATACATATTTATAAAAATTCAAAGTATCCCCTCCAAACAGAATATAGATTATACCACAAAATCTAATTATTTTTAAGGACACAATTAATCATATGAGAAACTTTACAGAAACTTTACAAAAAAATGTCCTAAGACATCATTTTCTTATAAATATTACTACTAACAATCATTATAATTCCAATAACTA
>OGOU01001791.1_pt1 | contig 16106 bp, 18 predicted proteins | sample 1552721 | NCBI WGS metagenome assembly OGOU01 (sample SAMEA2580176, study PRJEB22360) | human gut metagenome | biome: human gut; feature: human-associated habitat; material: faeces | place: Denmark | collected 2008/2010
TGGTTGTTATTTAAATATTGAGGTTTTGTTTGAATATCTAGCACGGAAAAATTTTCAGATAATTTTCACATTACATGATTGTTGGAGTATGACTGGACATTGTGGACATTTTACAGAAATTAATTGTGATAAGTGGAAAACAGGATGTGTACATTGTCCACAAATTAAAAGGGAAAGGTTTTGGCCGTTTATATTAGATAGATCAACATATAACTTTAATTTGAAAAAGAAGTTATTTACGAATGTTAATAATTTAACGTTAGTTCCTGTGTCTTATTGGTTAGAAAGAGTTGTAAAAGAATCCTTTTTAAAAGAAAAAAGTATATATGTGATTTACAATGGTATAGATACGTCGGTTTTTAAGCCTAAGAATAATCTTGATGTAATAAAGCAAAAATATAATATTCCGTCAAAGTTGATATTGTTGGGAGTTGCTAATGTATGGGAAAATAAAGGGTTAGATGATTTCTTACTTTTGAGTAAAAAAATATCTGATGATATTGTAATCGTGTTGGTTGGTTTATCTAAAAAACAAATTAGTAAACTTCCTACAAAAATTATAGGGATTGAAAGGACTGAAAGTAAGGAGGAGCTGGCACAATTATATTCTTTAGCTGATTTATTTATTAACCCTTCTGTGGAAGAGACTTTTGGGTTAACAACAGTAGAAGCAATGTCTTGTGGAACACCTGTTGTTGTGTATAATTCTACAGCATCACCAGAGTTGGTTACAACTGAAACTGGTTTTGTTGTAGAGCCTCATGATATTGAAGGTATAAAACGATCTATAGATGTTGTATGTCGAGTTTCAAAGGTTCATTATTCCTGCGCATGTCGGGATCGGGTTATAAAATATTATTCTCAAAGAAATCAAAATAAATCATATTATTCTTTATATGAGGAAGTTTTAAGAGATTCAATTGAATAATTATATATATGGCTGAAAAATTAGGGGTTTTAAATAGAATATACTACAAATTACCTGTGTGTTTGCAAAATGTTATGTGTGGTATAAAAGGGTATTTGGTTAATAAGAGAAGGTATAATAAAAAGTTTTATCAGTATTTAAAATTATATGAAAATAAGAACGTTATCCCTGTAGATGAATTGAAACATTTTTTGCAGGAGGCAAAGAATGTTCCATTTTATGAAAAATTATTTTGTAAATGTGGTTTTGATATTGATGGAAAAAATATTTATGAAGAGTTACAGAAGTTACCGATATTGTCAAAAAACGATGTAGTTGAAAATCAAAAGCTGATTATTAATCCTAGATATGAAGGAGAGGTTATAGAGATTGGTACAAGTGGTACAACAGGTGCGGGGTTATTTTTTCCAATGGCAGTCGATGCGGAAGTGCGTCAATGGGCGGTTTGGTGGCGTTATAGAAGAAATCTAGGTATTCAAATAGGAACTTGGTGTGGCTGGTTTGGTGGGAAAATAATGGTATCTAAAAATCAACAAAAACCTCCTTATTGGAGAATAAATAAAGCGGCTAAACAAATAATGTTTAGTTATTTACATTTGTCTTTGGATACAATAGAATTGTATTATAATGAAATAAAAAACAGGTCATTACCTTGGTTACATGGATATGCATGTAATATTTATTTATTATCTTCTCTTATAAAAGAAAGGGGGTTACCTCCTCTTGACTGTGTTAAATTTGTAACAACAGGATCTGATAATTTGTTGGACTCCTATCGAGTGCTAATACGACAAATTTTTCCGAGAGCTAAAGTACATCAACATTATGGCTTAGCGGAGGAGGTTGCCAATTTTAGTGAGGATCGAAATGGCGTTATACATGTTGATGAAGATTTTGCTTATGTAGAGTTTATTCCATTGAGTGACAATGAACCTGATTTATGTCGGATTATAGGTACTGGTTTTTGTAATCCAGCTTTTCCATTGATTAGATATGATACCGGAGATATTGCTCGTGTTCAATATGATGAGTATGGTAAAATTCAGGTTTTGATGATTGATGGACGTAGTACAGAATATATAAAATTACCAGGAGGTAAAAGAATAGGAATTACGGGGTTAGACAATTTTGAATATTTGACAAAAATAAAGGCGGCTCAATATGTCCAAAAAACATTGAATTTAATAATTGTAAGGGTTGTGAAAGGAGAAGGGTATGATGAAAAAGAAGAGAATGCTTTATTAAATGAAATTTATACAAGAGTCCCACAAGAAGTAATAGTAAAGATTGAATATGTAGATGAGATAAAGCGTACGAAATCAGGTAAAATTCGATTAATTATTTCTGAAATATAATATGAAACAAATTATACAAGATCTTAAGTCGGGAGCGACGGTTTTGGAGGAAGTTCCGGTTCCACAGGTAAAGAGTGGCTATGTGTTGATTCAAACAACTAGAACGTTAGTTTCGTTGGGAACGGAACGGATGTTGGTTGAGTTTGGAAAGGCGAATTTGATTGACAAGGCTCGGCAGCAACCGGATAAGGTGAAACAGGTGTTGGATAAGATTAAGACGGATGGATTGCAACCGACTTTGGAAGCTGTATTTAATAAGTTGGGACAACCTCTTCCATTAGGATATTGTAATGTGGGGAAAGTTGTAGCTGTGGGAAGAGGTGTAACGGAGTTTGTGGTTGGAGACCGGGTGGCATCCAATGGAAATCATGCGGAGTATGTTTGTGTTCCCAAGAATTTGGTAGCTAAGATTCCGGATAATGTGACGGATGAAGAGGCTACGTTTACGGTGATTGGCTCTATCGGTTTACAAGGGATTCGTTTGTTGAATCCTCAACTGGGGGAATGTGTTGTTGTGGTTGGTTTGGGATTGATTGGATTGGTTGCGGCAGAATTACTAAAGGCAAATGGCTGTAAGGTGATCGGAGTAGATTTTGATCAACAGAAAGTGGACATTGCAAAAAATAAAGGCATATATGCGATTAATCCTAAGAATGGGATTGATCCTGTGAAATATGTTGAAGAGATAACCGGAGGTGTTGGAGCGGATGGAGTGCTTATTACAGCTTCAGCTAAAGGAGATGAGGTGATTCATCAAGCTTGTTTAATGTCTCGCAAGAGAGGGCGTGTGGTGTTGGTAGGTGTGATCGGGTTAAATATGAGAAGAGATGATTTTTATAAAAAAGAGTTATCTTTTCAAGTATCCTGTTCGTATGGTGCCGGAAGATATGATGACGAGTATGAAAATAAAGGACATGATTACCCGTTAGCCTATGTGCGATGGACGGAAAAGAGAAATTTTGAAACGATACTTGGTGCAATATCATCTAAGATACTGGATGTACAACCTCTGATTACGGAAGAGGTGGATCTGGCCAATTATGCGGAGATCTATGGAGATATGCGTAAACATGGATCGATAGCTTCAATCTTAAAATTTCCGGTGGATTCAACCATTGAGAGAGTTGTTCCTGTTGGGGAGAATCGTGTGATGGTTGGAAGTGGTAAGTTAGGAATTATTGGGGCCGGGAATTTTGCATCTGCAACAATTATTCCTGCATTGCAAAAAGTAAATGCTCCAATAAAATATATTGCCAGTGCGCAGGGATTGACAGCGAAAGTTTTAGCCAAGAAAGCCAAAGCGGAGAATGCGACTTCTGATTATCGTGTCATGTTGAATGATCCGGAAATAAATACGGTAATTATTACAACAAGACACAATTTACATGCTTCGATGGTGATGGAAACTTTGGAGGCAGGTAAGAGTGTTTTTGTTGAAAAACCGCTTTGTTTGAACGAGGAGGAATTACAAAATATAGAAAATGCGTACATGAAGGCGAACGACAAAATAACGTTGACCGTTGGTTTTAATCGTCGTTTTTCTCCATTTGCGGTAAAAATGAAAGCATTGGTTGGTAGTGGACCTAAAAATATCGTGGCAACAATGAATGCCGGATATATTCCGCCAGAAGTGTGGGTGCAAGATATGGAAGTGGGGGGAGGACGTATTATAGGTGAAGCTTGTCATTTTATTGATTTGTGTTCTTTCCTTGCCGATAGTAAGGTGATCGCTGTTTGTATGAATGCATTGGGAGAGAACCCGCAAGAGAATACAGATAACGTTTCGATTTTATTGAAATATGAAAATGGTACGAACGCCGTAATTAATTATTTTGCTAATGGGTCGAAATCTTATGCGAAAGAGCGTGTCGAGGTATTCTCGCAAGAAAAGGTGTTGGTGTTGGATAATTGGAGGAGACTGGAAGGGTTTGGCGTGAAAGGATTTTCCAAAATGACGGGGACGATGGATAAAGGACATAAACGTCAATTTGCTTTGTTGAATGAGAGGGTGCAGAAGGGAGGAGAGGCATTAATTCCATTTGAAAGTATTGTAAATACGACTCGTGCTTCTTTTGCTTGTATCGAAAGTTTAAAGAAGAAGGCTTGGGTTGAGATTAGATAATTTTGTCGGATTGTTCTTTGAAATAAATGTCAACTTTTAGTAAGATTGATATACTATGGAATACGGTTAAGTACTTAAAACCGATTCAGTGGCGTTATCGTGCTAAGTTGTGGTGGCAACGAGTCTTTCCACAAAATTTGCAATCATTAGATACGACTCCTGATAGGCAAATTTTGAATTTTGTACCGTCGATCCCGAATGAAATCACGTATTTAGGTGACAATACTTTTCAATTTTTAAATTTGCAGAAATCTTTTGGTGAGCAAGTTGATTGGGAATTTGTTGAGTTTGGAAGATTGTGGGGATATAATTTGAACTATTTTGAGTTTTTGAATCAAAAAGGTATGGACGTGAGGGAAGGGAAAAAATTGATTCAAGATTTCATTCAACATTTTCCGAAAGCCAGAATGGGGATGGAGCCTTACCCTTTGTCATTAAGGTCTATAAATTGGATTCGTTTTTTGTCGTGTAATGGTATAAATGATGTTGATATTGATGCAGTTCTATACGCTCAATTGAATTTATTAATCCATAAACTTGAATATCATTTGTTAGGAAACCATTTGTTGGAAAATGGTTTTGCATTATTATTCGGGGCTTATTATTTTAATGATCCGGTTTTCTACAAGAAGGCAAAAGCGATACTGATACCGGAATTGCAGGAACAGGTGTTGGGTGATGGAGGGCATTTTGAGAGGAGTCCAATGTATCATTGTATCATGTTATATCGGGTGTTAGATTGCTATAATTTGGTACGTAATAATGCTTTGTTCGGAAAGGAGTTGGAAGATACTCTGAAAGAAAAGGCAGAGGTTATGTTGGGGTGGTTGGAAAAAGTTGTTTATAGTGATGGAGGGATTCCACTACTGAATGATGCAGCGGTGGGAATAGCCCCGACAACCAAGGAATTAAATGAATATGGCCAACGATTAGGGATATTTTGTGGTAAAAAAGTGAGATTGAAAGAGTCCGGGTATCGGAAGGTTCAATGGGGAAAGTTCGAATTGTTTGTTGATGTAGGGGAAGTTGGACCGGATTATCAGCCGGGGCATGCACATGCGGATACATTTAGTTTTGAGTTATATATCAATGGCCGGCCTGTCATTGTCGATACCGGAACTTCCACGTACGAGGTAAATAATACTCGTTTTTATGAAAGAAGTACAGCGGCTCATAATACGGTGGTTGTATCCGGACAAAATTCCAGTCAGGTTTGGGCGGGACATCGTGTGGCTCGACGGGCAAGGGTTAAAGTCCTTTGTGATGAAGAAAAACGTGTTATTGCCGTGCATGATGGCTATAAACGTTTGGGATGTTTGCATGCCCGTAAAGTGGAGAAGATAAAAGAACATCTCCGGATTGTTGATGAAATTGATTGTGAGGGGATGGCTTATTTACATTTTATGCCGGAAGAGGATATTGTTTTAGATGGAGACAGGCTCATAGGACCGGATTATTGTATAGAGCTCAAAGGAGCACGTGAGATTGAACCATTCACGTCGATGTACGCTCCGGAATTTAATAAAAGAGAAGAACGACGAAGCTTTCGTATTTCTTTTGACAGGAGGCTAGAGACTATTATACAATGAAAATTTTATTCTTAACTTTTTATTTTGAACCGGATCTTTGTGCCGGGTCATTTCGTAATACACCGTTATTTCGAGAGTTATTACGCCAGATGGATGAGAAAGATTGGATTCATGTGATTACGACACAACCGAATCGTTATCAGTCTTTTCATGTCGAGGGGCAAGCAAGGGAAATTGGTGATAATTATAGGATAGATCGGATTCGTATTCCGGAACACAAAAGTGGCTTTGTTGATCAAGCTCGTTCTTTTCGGGTGTTTTATAAAGAGGTGTTGCGATTGGCGGGGAAAGAGCGTTATGATTTGGTGTATGCTTCTTCTTCAAGATTGTTTACTGCTTTTTTAGGTAGAAGAATTGCTGGAAAACAGGGTATCCCTTTGTATTTGGATATACGAGATATTTTTGTTGATACGATCAAGGATGTATTCAAGGGGAGGAAGATGATCCGGATGCCGGCTGGGATTTGTTTTGAATGGATTGAACAGTATACATTTTCGGGGGCAAAGCATATTAATTTAGTTTCGGAAGGATTTAAAACGTATTTCGAAAAATACAGCAAGCCTGTTTATTCGTATTTTACGAATGGAATAGATGATATTTTTCTTGATGTCCCGAAGTCTAAGCGGCAAGTTACAGAGATGAAAGTTATTACTTATGCCGGAAATATCGGGAGTGGACAAGGATTAGAAAAGGTAATCCCAATGGCAGCTAAAAAATTAGGAGATCGCTATTTTTTCAGGATTATCGGGGATGGTGGAATTAAGACATTGTTGAAAGATAGAATAAAAGAATTGGGAGTTCGTAATGTGGAGTTGTTAGATCCGGTGTCAAGAGAAAAATTGATAGGATATTATAATGATTCTGATTTTCTGTTTTTGCATTTGAATGATTTGGAGGCATTTAAAAAAGTACTTCCGTCAAAATTGTTTGAATATGCGGCATTTGACAAGCCTATTATAGCGGGTGTTGGTGGGTATGCTAGTCAATTTATTCGAGAGAATTTGAGTAATTATATATTGTTTGCACCAACTGATGTTGAGAGTATGGTGGAACAAATATTGAAATTTGACAGAGGAAATCAAGAACAGGGTGATTTTGTTAACAAGTTTGCCCGGAAAAATATAATGAAAGAGATGGCACGCTCTATTCTTGAGTGTCGTTAGTTTTATGGGTGTATATTTATGAATATTCTTATTACAGGAATCCACGGTTTCGTGGGTTCTAATCTTGTGTTGTCTTTAAAAGAGCGGCATGTTCTTTATGGTTTGGATATTGTTGCCCCGGAAAAAGAGGGGGTAATGAGGACGTATTCGTGGGAAGAATTGGAGAGAATAGAGGGGATTGATGCGATTGTGCATTTGGCAGGGAAGGCGCATGATACGAAAAATGAGGCGTTGGCGGAGACGTATTTTACAATAAACACGGGATTAACACAGAAGGTATTTGATTTTTTCATGAAGTCTTCGGCGAAGAAGTTTATTTTCTTTAGTTCGGTGAAGGCGGCAGCGGATTTTGTGGTGGGGGATAAGTTGACGGAGGAGGTGATCCCGACACCGAAGGGGCCTTATGGGGAGAGTAAGATTGCGGCGGAGAATTACATACTAGAACAATTGAAAATTGAGAATGGAGAATTGAAAATGCAGGGGAAGAAGGTGTATATTTTGCGACCTTGCATGATTCATGGGCCGGGGAATAAGGGGAATTTGAATTTGCTGTATAGTGTGGTGAAGAAAGGGTTACCGTGGCCGTTGGGGGATTTCGAGAACAGGAGGTCGTTTACTTCGGTGGATAATCTTTGTTACGTGGTGAATGGATTGATTGAAAAGGAGGTCCCGTCAGGGATTTATCACATGGCGGATGATGAGGCGTTGTCGACGAACGAGTTGATCCGGGAGATGTGTGAGGTGATGGGGAAGAAGGCGCATATTTGGCGGATGAATAAGGGGTTGATGAAGGAGTGTGCGGGGTTGGGGACTTTGTTACGTTTGCCGTTGAATTTGGAGCGGTTGAAGAAATTGACGGAGAATTATGTCGTCTCGAATGAGAAGATCAAGCGGGCATTGGGCATTGAGCGGATGCCGGTGACGGCGGTGGAGGGGTTGAGGAAGACGATAAGATCGTTTACGAATTGTAGATTTTAGATTTTAAATTGAGCGATTGTAAATGCTGGATAGTTGGAGATTATTTGTTCCAAACCTTCGAGTAAATATACGTGATATAGAAAAAAATCTTATATTTGTAGTAATAAATACTCAACAGGATGGAAACGATGAATTTGGATTCAATGCGGGTGAATATATTCAAGGAGCTGATGACTTTGGATAAAAATAATTTGCAAAAGTTATATGCTTATATATTAACTTTAACAAAGAGGAAGGAAACTGCAGAGGTGACTTTGTTGGAAGAAATGTTGGATGCTAATGCTGAGTATGCTTTAAAGGCCCACGAGAGAGGAGACGTTTACACAACCGAAGACGTGAAAAATTATATAGAAGACCAGCTTGGATGGAGGTAATTTGGACGAAAAAGGCAATAGAAAGTTTTAAAGAATTGGCTTTTTATTTAAATAATTCTTTCGGAAAAGATATTACAGCTTCTATTATTGGAAAAGTGACAAGGCGTGTAAATGATCTTTTGCGAAATCCTTTGTTAGGGAAGGAGTATGAGTCTAGTAATTTTTTGAAATATGAATTTCGGTTCTTTGTAATTAATAAACAAACCAAAGTTTTTTATTTTATTCAAGGTGAGTTTGTTTATATCGTGTTGGTGTTTGATGTTCGTCAGGATATCCGAAGAATTCATGAGATGTTATCTTCTATAAAATAAGTTTTCCTGTTTCTTTAATAAATTAAAATTGGAGTCTGTTTTATTATTTTAGTTTCCATGTTGTATTATTTGGTGGTATTTGTGGTGCTACTGGGGGTAGAGTTGCTCTATTTTCGGGTGGCGGACTATTTTAATATTATTGACAAGCCGAACGAGAGGAGTTCTCACACGAGGATTACGTTGCGGGGAGGGGGAATTGTGTTTTACGTGGGGGCATTGGTTTATTTTGTGGCTAGTGGGTTTAGTTTTCCGTGGTTTATGTTGGGGTTGACGTTGATTGCCGGGGTGAGTTTTGTAGATGATGTGCGGTCCGTGACGCAGCGGGTGAGGCTGGTAGTGCATTTTGTGGCGATGCTATTGATGTTTTACCAGTGGGGAATGGTGTCATTGCCTTGGTGGTACGTGTTGGTGGCTTTGGTTGTCTGCACGGGGATCATTAATGCTTATAATTTCATGGATGGAATTAACGGGATCACGGGAGGGTATAGTCTGGTGGTGTTGGGAGGATTGGCATACGTGAATGGATGGGTTGTTCCTTTTGTTGACGAGAAGATGATTTACACGATGATGGTGGCGGTGTTGGTGTTTGATGGGTTTAATTTCAGGCGGAAAGCGAAGTGCTTTGCCGGGGATGTGGGGGCGGTGAGCATTGCTTTCGTGATTTTGTTTTTACTGGGGCGGTTGATTTTGGAAACGGGGGATTGGAGTTATATTATATTTTTGGCGGTTTACGGGGTGGATAGTGTACTGACAATCATACATCGGTTGATGTTACACGAGAATATCGGGTTACCGCATCGGAAGCATATGTACCAGTTGATGGCGAACGAGTTGAAGATTCCTCACGTGGTGGTTGGTGTATATGGGGGTGCAAGCCGTGATAGTAGCGGTTTATCTGGCTATGCCGGGGATGCATTATGCCTGTTTGGGAGGAAGTGTTGCCGTATTGGGGATAGGGTACGTGTTGTTTATGAGAAAGTATTTCAAGTTACACTTGGTCGTGAAGTGATTTGAAATTTTGTATAAAGAATTGAGCCTCGGAAATTCCGGGGCTTTTTTGTTTATAAATACGATGAAATTCGAGGTGATTCCGAAAAAGTTGAAGAATTTTTGGAATTGATTCCGAAAAAGTTGAAGAATTTTTGGAATTGATTCCGAAAAAGTTGTATTTTTGGAGCAAATATAGAGCAATTATGATCAAACGGAAGTTACGGGATATTATAGAAAAAAGGCTTTTTGATGGTAAGGCGATATTGTTAATGGGCCCTAGACAGGTTGGGAAAACAACTTTATTGAAAGAGCTTTTTGAAGGTCGGGAGGATGTTATGTGGCTAAATGGCGATGAGTTGGATGTACAGGCGTTGTTTGAAGGGGTTTCGGCAACTCGTTTGAAGGCAATGTTTGGTCGTAAAAAAATAATCATTATTGATGAAGCTCAACGAATTCCTGATATAGGTTTACGTTTGAAGTTGGTGACAGACCAAATAAAAGATGTACAATTGATCGCTACAGGAAGTTCTGCATTTGAATTGGCGACCAAAACGGGAGAACCTTTGACCGGGAGAAAATGGGAGTACAAGATGTACCCGCTCTCTTTTGGCGAGATGGTAGATGAGCATGGATTACTAGATGAGAAAAGGATGATCCCGCATCGTCTGATCTTTGGTTATTATCCGGAAGTCGTGATGCGTCCGGGAGAAGAACGGGAGATTTTAAGATTATTGTCTGATAGTTATTTGTATAAAGATGTATTGATGTCGGATCAAATCAACAAGCCTGATAGTCTGGTCAAATTGTTACAGGCTCTTGCCTTTCAGGTAGGTAGCCAGGTTTCTTATAATGAATTGGCTCAATTGTGTAGCTTGGATTCAAAAACGGTGGAGAAATATGTTATTTTGTTAGAACAGTCTTATGTTATTTTCAGATTGAATTCTTTTAGTCGAAACTTAAGAAATGAACTGAAAACCAGTAAGAAAATATACTTCTATGATAATGGTATCAGGAATGCTTTAATTGCCAATTTTAATCAAATTGAGGGACGAGCTGATCGGGGTGCTTTGTGGGAGAATTTTTTAATATCAGAAAGAAAAAAGTTTTTGGAGTATAATCGTTTGTGGGGCAATTCATGGTTTTGGCGAACAAAAGAACAAAAAGAAATTGATTTGGTGGAGGAACGAGATGGAAAAATAACAGGATATGAATTTAAATGGAATCCTGATCAGAAAGTGAAAATTCCTCGTTTGTTTTTAGACTCATACGAAAATAGCGACTTCCAAGTGATACATCGGGATAATTGTGATTCGTTTTTGCTCGAATATTGAGGGGGAATGACACAGATGTGTGTTACACAAAGTTGTGCAATTGGGTGGAAAAAGTTACTTTTGGCTTGAAAAAACAAATGTGGTAAGTATGATACAAGAATATCAAGTTAGCGGTTTTCGGGTGAGGGAATACGAGGAATTGGGGTCCACGAACACGGAAGCAGAACGTGTGGGGTGGAGCGAGTTGGAAGATAAGATGGTGATTTTGACGTATAGGCAGACACAAGGTCGGGGACAAGTCGGGAATCATTGGGAGAGCGAGCCGGGGAAGAATATATCCATGACGGTCGTGTTTAAGCCGCAGGAATTATCGGCAGGACAACAGTTTGCCGTGTCGATGGTGATTGCCTTGGGCGCTTGTGATTTTATTTCCCGTTACGTGAACGGGTGTTCCGTGAAGTGGCCGAATGATATTTACGTGGGGGATCGGAAGATTTCCGGAATATTGATCGAACATTCCATCATGGGGCGTTACGTGGGAGGTTCTTTGTGCGGTATTGGGGTGAATATTAATCAGGAACGTTTCTTGTCGGATGCACCGAATCCGGTTTCCTTGTTTCAGTTGATCGGGAAGGAAATTCCCGTGAAGCGTGCGTTGGAGGATTTGCTGGATTGTATTGGAAAGCGATATGAAACAATATGGGATTACGAGGGGTTGGAACGTGATTTTTTGAAGGTGTTGTACCGTCGGGAGGGAGTGTATGATTGGGAAGATGAACGGGGAATGTTCCGAGCATCGATTCGGGGGGTAAACGAGTTCGGACAGCTGGTGTTGGAGGACGTGGAGGGGAATGAGCGGGTATATGGCTTTAAGGAAATCTCCTATAAATTTTAGATTTATGATTTACGATTTATGATTTTAAATTTTAGATTGAAGGATTGAAAGATTGATAATTTTGGATTGAATGGTTGAGAGATTTGAGGGGGTATGATGATGTGATTTCCTGATTCCGATTTTTAAATTAAGAATATGTCCCGGGTAATAACGCCCGGGATTTTTTATTATTTTAAATTTAAAAACTATGACAGAATTGTTTAAGACGAGGTTCTTAGCATTATTGGCAGGAGAATCGCAGGAGGAAATTACGAAAGAATGTTTAGAGGAAGAATTAGGAAAATTTGTTGAAGAGGTTGCGGGACTATGCGACTCGGGGGGTGATTATTTGGCGACGTGTCGGACGTTGAATTACACGAAAGCTCGATTGCAGGTGTTATCGGAGATGTATAGGGACTGTGATGGAGTGGGGGAAAAAAGGTGCGTGGCGGTTATGTTTTATCGGGCGAGGATTGCAAGTGGTTGAGGACGAGTGGCGGCTTTTTCATGAGAGGATGGATAATCCGGCGAGGTTCCTGAAAAATAAGGAGAAGAAGGTGTTGGTCTATTGGAAGACGGAAAATGTACAGACGAAGGTGATGGAATTGTTGATTTGTTTCGAGGCTCTTGAAGAATTTTATTCTCCGACTGGAAAGTTGTTGGAGTTTTGCGAGTTGGTGGCCATTGCAGAGCAGGTTTTGGGGATCCAGATCAAAAATTATCGGCAGTTGAAAAGCAGGGTATTGAAACGGTATAAGGAGGAGACGGTTTTGGATCAATTGGAGAGGTTGATTGAGAAATTGAGGGTACAGGTTTACAAGTAGATTAAAATTTAGAGTTTAGAATCTAGAGTAAAAAGTTGGTAAGATTTTAGGGTAGTAGGAGTTTAAAACACTTTTGCTACCCTTTTTTGTTGTCTTGAAAGTGGGGGGATGAGTACTTTTTTGAATGCTGGTAATCATTGGGTTGGGATTATTTTGTTTGACGGAACCGTGGCGTATACCAAGCGGGGAGTTGAAGTGTTGTAATATTGCATTTGGAAATCAACGAGAGTTGATGAGATAAAAATAGTATTCATTTAAAAAAAGAATTATGGCTTTAGTTCGTAATGAATTTGGAATAAGGGGGCGAGTCGGAAATGTCGTTTTCTGCAAGCTGAACGGGAAGTCTTATATGAGGAGTTTGCCGGATAGAATTGATCCTAACACGCCGAAACAACAGGAAGTGAGATCTCGTTTCCGGGTGGTCGTGCGTTTTTACAAGAAGATAAAGGAGACTCCTTTGAAGGGTATTCTGGCTCTTTCGGCTGACAAGATCTGTAGTAGTGGGTATGCGCTTTTTATGAAAAAGAATTTGAAGGCGTTTCGGGCAAACGGAAAGATCGGTGATTTTTCGCAATTGCATTTTTCTGCCGGGAAGCGACAACAGGCGTATAATCTGCAGGGGAGAATGGATGATCAAGGAATGGTCACGCTGGATTGGGAGAATGACGAGGAGGCGTACAATTTTGAGGCGGCAGATCGTTTGAAGGTTATAGTGCTTCCGTCGAATCGTTCATTTAGCCCGAAGTTGTTGGAGGGATTGGAGGTATTGCGGGCGGCAGAAAAGGCTACTTTCCCGTTAGAGCGTGGCAAGGAGGTGAAGATACATTTGTATTGTTTTTTCGAGTCCCCGGATGGGAAGCGATTCTCGAATTCGCAGTATATTAAATTGTGAACGGGGAATGAAACCGATAAGTGGAATTGTTAATTCGATCAGCGAGTTGATTGGTCAATTAACACTCCCTGCGAGGGAGAAAAAAGAGCTGGAAACCGGGTTATTGAAATTGATTCAGGAATTGGAACGGGAATTAGCACAGGCGAGAGCGGTCACGGTACAGGAGGAAGTGAGGGGGAATTGGTTGCAGCGATCGTGGCGGCCGCTGGTGATGTTGACATTTGTCAGTGTTATTTTGATCGGGACTTTTACTAGTTTACCGATTCCGGATGAAACTTCGCGGTTCTGGGATTTATTGGAGATCGGGTTGGGTGGGTACGTGGTGGGGAGAAGTGGGGAAAAAATGGCAGAGGCCATTTTTAAGATAAAAGGTAAAAACTAATCAATTTAAATTTTTTGTTATGGAGGTATTTTCAAGTTCTAATTCACCATTTTCAATTGTAAACCATCGTTTGGTGGGTGGTGGGGTAATTCATGTTGTGTGTGAGAAGAATAGGCGAGGATTGGGAGAGCCGGATATGATTATTTTACATTACACGGGAGGTACTAGTGCCATGTCTTCGGCAAAATTCTTGGCCAGGTCGGATGTGAAGGCGTCGGCTCACGTGGTGATCGGGCGGGATGGGCAGGTGATACAATTGGTGCCGTTTAATATCGAGGCTTGGCACGCAGGGAAGAGTAGTTACGGGGGAAGGAGTGAGCTGAATCATTATTCAATTGGGATTGAGCTGGATAACCTGGGACAGTTGCGACTGGAAGAGGGAAAGTTCGTGGCGGAGTGTGGGCGTGAAGTTCCCGTGAAGGAGGTGTACACGGAGGATTTGGGAGAGGTGCCGACGTACTGGCATGACTACACGGACGTGCAGATGCGGGTGTTGAACGAGGTGTGTGGTTTGCTGGTGGATACTTATCCTATCAGGGATATCGTGGGGCATTCGGACGTGACGTCGAGGAAAGTTGATCCGGGACCGGCGTTGAGGGTGGCGGACTGGATTCGGTATTATTGATTTTAGATTTTAAATTTTGGATTTTTGATACCAGTCGCACGGGCTGAGTTTTTGTTCTACATTTTAAATTCTACATTCTAAATTAAAATAAGTTTTTCGCATTTTTCGTGTAGGGCCCATGCGGGGAGTGCGGGATCATTTTAAGTTTTCTGATTTATTCATTTTTAAATTTTAATGTTATGGCAAAATTTAATTCTTATTTATTAGGTAAAGTAACGAAGTCGGTTGGTAACGTGACGATGTGTTACATGAACAAACAAAATATCGCAAGAGCAAAAATCTTTTCAAGAAAGGATAAGCCTACGCCGGAGGTGCTTGCACAACGGGCGAAGATGAAGGCTTTGATCGAGTTATCCAGACGTTTGCTTCCCGTGATTCGTAAAGGATTCATTGGAATCGGGAGTGGGACCACGTCCAATGCCTTCGTATCATTGAACTTGGGAGCTACGAGTGCGGATGAGAGTTATATGGTAACGATTGATTTTGCCCGACTTCGGATGGCATCAGGATTGATGTACACGCCCAAAGTTACGGTGACGTATAGTGAGGAGAATAAGATGTATTCTTTCGAACAGGAGATGCAAATGGCCGAGGAAGGTTATTCTTCTGCTGACGATCAGGTGTATGCCGTGTTGTACGAAACCGTGTTGAAGAGAGGTAAGCTTATTTTGTTGAGAGCTCGTGGAGAGAACGGGAACACGAGTGAATCCTTACCGGAAGAGTGGGATTCCACGAATGTGAAAGGGTATGCTTTTGCTACCACGAAAAATGGAAAGGCTGCATCGGATAGTGTTTGTCTGACGATAGCTTAATAAAAAAGTGAAGCCTCCTGAAAGGGAGGCTTTATCTTTTATTTTACGTAGTCTGCCATGCAGCTTTCACGAGTTCCGGTGATATCGAAGATCACTTGCAGGTGCAAGAGCTCAAATATTTTCAACACTTCCGGCGTGAGGTTGCAAAGTTTTAGGTTGGAGCCGACGCTTTTCGCTGTTTTGAAAAGGGCGATGATGCAACCGATGGCACTACTATCTACAAATTCAATGTCGTGAAAGTCGAAGAGCATTCGACAATCTTTATTATTTAACAAAGGTCTGAGTTCCGTTTTCACTTCGTCAGCCGACGCTAACGTGAAACGAGTCACGTCTACGAATTCGACAATGGTGATACCATTTTGTTCTGTTACTTTTAGAATCATTGTTCAATTAGTTTCTAAGGATTAATATGTAGTAAATTTATTCACAGTTGAATTGAACAAAAGTAATCATTTTTACCGAGATTGCAAATAAGTTAACGGGCGGTTTGTTTCTGATTTCGAAGATTCAATTGACGTGCTAATATTTTTTTAGAAAGGGTAGGCAAGAACAATAAAAGTTTTAACTTTGCGGAGTGTTATAGTTATACTTTATAATATAATGAATATTTAAACGA
>OGOU01001799.1_pt1 | contig 16072 bp, 15 predicted proteins | sample 1552721 | NCBI WGS metagenome assembly OGOU01 (sample SAMEA2580176, study PRJEB22360) | human gut metagenome | biome: human gut; feature: human-associated habitat; material: faeces | place: Denmark | collected 2008/2010
AGGCGCTGAAGTTGAAGTTAAATAATTTAATTTCTCATAAAATTATCCCGACGGATTTCCGTCGGGATTTTTTGCATTTATGCTCTGATTTTAAGAGTTATCCCACTGTTCATATGCAGTTTTGGGATTAATATGCTGTTTTATAATCACTGTTAAGCGTTGACAAGAAATATTATATGGCTGTATAATAATAAAAGAAATTAAGATAACAAGGTGGCATAATTTATGAAATTTTATATTTTACTTTCAGTAGTTATTGCCTGCACATTTATTTTTACAGGCTGCAGCACCTATCAGCAGATAACATCTGAACAGTCTACGTCTGCAACAGAAATCTCTACAGTAAATAACGATGATTGCTATACAGAGGTGGATAATGCCCTGTCCGACTTGTGTAAAAGTGATGAATTTAAAAACGCAACAGATGACGAAAAAGCAAAACTTGGAATGTCAATCTTAGAGAATCTCGAAGCTAAAGGGCTTATAATGAAAAATTCCATTACATACAGTAATCCTGATAACAGCAGTATTAGTTTCAGATATTCAAATGGAGCTAAGGGAGCGTTTTTCCTTAAAGAGTTTGACAAAAGAATGAATTGAGCCGACCAATATATACAGAAGCAGTGAAGATATTTATTTATTATGCTTATTGACAATCGGGATACGACATATCTCAGCCCAGTTGAGAAAGGATTGGTAATTGTTCGTGCCGAAAAGAACTGTACATATTTTTTTGCTGTCAGCATAGATTACAGCCGACTTTAGACCGGTTAATCTTATCTTAGATATCTCGCTATAGTGATAGCACTGATTTTTATAGTTTAAGCCGGTGCCGTCTATTGACGGAAATTTTTTGATGAGTAAGTAAAGTATTAAGAATGTAATAAATAAAATTATAGCGCCAAATAATGCAGTAAGAATAATTCTAAACAGATCAAAAGACAATTCTTTGTTTAATACTGCTGACGTTATAATAGGTTGAAGAATTAATTTAAGAAGCGGAAGAGCACAAATTCCTATCAAAGAAAGCAATATATAAATAAGTGAATTGTCAAAACTGATTTTAAACTTTGTATGGGATAGCTTTGACTCGAGCATTTCTTTTGTTATTTCGTTTTGATTTGACTTGATATCGTCAATCGAACCATTTATAATATTCGTGAGTGTATCATTATAGCTCATATTTAGTATCACCGTGTATATCATTAGTAACACACCCCCTGCGCAAAAGCAGGAGGTGATTTTTAAGTTTTATTTAAACTATTTTTAATTAATCAAAGAACTTAGCGTGAATAGCCTTAACAGCCTTATCAGCGTCGCTCTCATCAATAAGAACAGAAACCTTAATTTCGCTTGTGCTGATCATCTGAATATTAACCTGAGCGTCATAAAGAGCCTCAAACATCTTTGTAGCAACGCCTGCATGGCTTTCCATACCTGCGCCAACAATAGAAATCTTTGCTACGCTTTCGTCAACGAGAATCTGAGTACCGCTGAAGTTATCAATGTAATCCTTAAGAGCTTCGGCAGCTTCTGCACCTCTTGTCTTAGGTACGGTAAAGCTGATATCTTTTTTGCCGTCGTGACCGATAGACTGAAGAATTATATCTACATTAATATCCTTTGCAGAAAGCTTTGAGAAGATTTTAAAAGCAAGACCAGGCTCGTTAGGAATACCTGTTACAGAAATTCTTGCAACATCTGTATCTTTAGCAACGCCGCTGATTAACATTTTTTCCATTTTTGTTTTCTCCTTTACTATTGTTCCCGATGCTCTTGTCATACTTGAGAGGACTTCAAGCTCGATGTTATATTTTTTAGCCATTTCAACCGAACGGTTATTAAGTACCTGTGCGCCGAGTGTTGCAAGCTCAAGCATTTCATCATAAGAAATCTCGCTGAGCTTTCTTGCATTTTCTACCTTCCTCGGGTCGGCAGTATAAACACCCTCAACGTCTGTGTAAATCTGGCAAAGGTCTGCGTGCATAGCAGAAGCAATGGCAACTGCGCTTGTGTCTGAACCGCCTCTGCCGAGGGTTGTAATATCGTCAGTTTTAGAAAGTCCCTGGAAACCTGCAACAACTACAATTCTCTTTTTGTCAAGCTCGTGACGAATACGGCTGGGGTCAACCTTTTTGATTCGTGCGCTTGTGTGCATACTTGTAGTTTCAAATCCTGCCTGCCAGCCAAGAAGTGATACTGCGGGGTATCCGAGCTTTTCAATAGCCATTGCAAGCAGCGAAATAGAAATCTGTTCGCCTGCTGCAAGGAGCATATCTCTTTCTCTCTTTGAACCCTTCGGATTAATTTCTTCGGCTTTTGCTATGAGGTCATCTGTGGTGTCGCCCTGTGCAGATACAACAACTACCACGTCATTGCCCTTGGCATAGGTATCTGTTACGATTTTAGCAACATTCATTACACGCTCAGCATTTGCTACGGAGCTTCCGCCGAATTTCTGAACTATCAAACTCATGTTCTCTTACTCCTCTTCAATTATAAATCACCTATGCGGATTTTTGAAATTACCTTTGCACCCTTGCTTTCAAGAGCTGAGATTTTTTCAAGAATTTCGCCATAGGGTAATTGCGCTGTTACAAAAGCGATTTCTCCCTCAGGAGAATCAGCCTTTTCAATTTTATCAATACAGCCGAATACTTCACGGGCAGCTTCTAAAGAAGTGTTTGCTCTGATGTACATAGCTGTTACGGACTCCTCGTAAGGGATAATATTGTCACCGTTGCCGTCTGTCCAGAACAGATATTTTCTTGTTTTCAGATGCTTGCAGCAGTCAACAACATCGGCTACAACTGCGCTTGCTGTAGGCAGCTTTCCTGCGCCCTTGCCGTAAAATACTACATCGCCTGTGCAGTCGCCTCTTACCATAATGCCGTTAAACTCGTAGTCAATATTTGCAAGCTGACTCTTGTTCGGAACCAGCATAGGAGCAACAATAATATCAATTTTGCCGTTGTCAAGGCGCTTAACCTTACCGATAAGCTTGATTACGCAGTTGTAAGCCTCAGCGTACTTTACATCCTCAAGTGTGATTTCTGTAATGCCCTCGGTATGTACTGATTCAGGATAAACGTGCTTGCCAAAAGCCAGTGACGCAAGAATACAGATTTTGCGGCAGGCATCGTGTCCCTCTATGTCAGCGGCAGGATTTCTCTCGGCAAAGCCAAGCTTCTGTGCAAGCTTTAGGGCTGCGTCAAACTGCATACCGTCCTCAATCATTTTTGTGAGGATAAAGTTTGTTGTGCCGTTGAGAATACCGGCGATTTCATCAACAATATTTGCAACAAGGCACTGGCTGATTGGGCGGATTATAGGAATACCTCCGCCAACTGACGCCTCAAATAAGAAGTTTACATTTTCATCCTTTGCAATCTGCAAAAGCTCTGCTCCGTGAGCGGCAACTAATTCTTTGTTTGATGTAACAACGCTCTTACCTGCCTTAAGGCATTTCTTAACAAAGTCATAAGCGGGGTTAAGTCCGCCCATAACTTCAACAACTACTCTGACCTCAATGTCATTTAAAATGTCATTAAAATCCTTGGTAAATCTGTCAGCCAGAGGGCTGTCGGGAAACTCTCGCAGGTCGAGAATGTGCTTTACATAAATTTCCTCTCCAATGCTTGCAAAAAGCTTCTGTTTGTGTGTTGTAAGAATTTCGGCTACGCCTGAGCCTACAACACCGTGGCCCATTATTGCTACTGAAATCATATACTTAATCCTTTCCTTTCAGTTTGGAATTAATAACTCCTATTAACCTATATACTTTATTGAAGCAGCTGCCGATTATTGGAAGCTGCTTTAGATTTTATCTGTTAAGCTGCCGGAGCAGATGGTTCTTCACCGCCGCCTTCGGTTGGCTGAGGCTCTTCACCGCCGCCTCCTTCAGTAGGCTGAGGTTCTTCCTCTCCACCGCCGCCTTCGGTAGGCTGAGGTTCCTCACCGTTGCCGCCCTCGGTTGGCTGAGGTTCTTCACCGGATGGGGTGTAGTTGCTGTCGCCACCGGAAGAAGACGATGTGTCGGAATAATCCCAGTCATTGTCAGAATCACTTGAATCGTAGTAACCGTCCCAGCCGCCGGTGGACGGCATATTGTCCTCAGTGTAATAGCCCACATATTTGCCGGAAACATTGTCGGTTGAAACAATAAGACCTGAATACGGATTGTACTGTGCGGCTATAAGGTTTGACGGGAACGAATATTCCTTGTGCTCCATACCGTTCAGGTACGAGCTCATAACCTTGTTAAAGGTGTTGGTTGCTACGTTTGTATTGGAAATTGTGTGCGGATAGTCGAATCCCGTCCAGACTGCAAGCGTTGCATACGGCGACATTCCGCAGAACCATGAGTCCTTATCGGCGTCAGTAGTACCTGTCTTGCCGATAATATCCCAGCCGCTTATCCTTGCAGAGCCTGCGGCAGTGTTTACTGAGTTTGTTACGTTATAGTGGAGAAGCCTGTTCATAATAGCGGCTGTTGTTGGTGAGTAAGCCTGCTTTGGAACAGCGTTTCTGTTATCAATAATAACATTGTCCTCTGAGTCTGTGATGTAGTAGTAGGTGTACGGGTTGTAGTAAAGACCGCCGTTGCCCATATAGCAGTATGCCGCAGCCATTTCACGCACGGTAACGCCGCCCGTAAGGCCGCCGATTGAAAGTCCGCCTGAGTTGTAAGCGTCCTGCTCGTCAAGGTGAGAAAATCCCATCTTGGTAACTACTTGCTCATAGGCTACGCTCGGGCCGCCTATCATTTTCATAGTCTGGGCAGCCGTACCGTTTGAAGAAATTTCAATGGCGTCAGGCAGGAGCATTTTGCCTTTGTAGCCCGAGTACCAGTTTTTAGGTCCTGATACGAGTTCGCCTTCATCATTATATTCATATTTTTCAAGAGGTGCGTCCTCTACCTGAGATGAGAAGTACAGCATTTTGTTGTCGATAGCATAGGGGTAAACTACAACGGGCTTAATTGAAGAACCCGGCTGTAATATAGACTCAGAAGCTCTGTCCCATTCAAGAGCACCGGTCTTTTTGGTTGAGCTGCCTACAGTTGCAATTACTCTGCCGTCAAAGCCCATCAAAGTCATAGCAATCTGCAAATCCGGATCGCTGCTTTTGTCAATGTTCTGTGCTGCGTTTTCAATCATTTCCTGCGCCCTAACGTCCATTGCGCAGTATATTTTAAGACCCTCTGTGTAGAGCTTATCGGAAGCGGCGTCCTCGCTGATGTTGTAGTACTGAGCAAGGTCTTTCTGAGCGTCATAGAAAAGCTCGTCAATGTACCAGTTTTGAATATAGTCGTTTTCCTCGTCATCATCGTCATGGTCGCTTTTATATCCTACAAACGTCATATCTGCGGATTCCTTCATAGCTTCCTCATACTCTTCTTTTGTGATTTTTTCCTGATCGTACATTTCGTTGATGATGATTTCACGTCTGATTTTATTGTTTTCAGGATAATTGAGAGGATTCCATTTTGACGGATTCTGAGTTATTCCTGCAATAGCGGCACACTCTGCTATTGAACATTCGCTTATGCTTTTGTCAAAGTAAAGCTGAGCGGCTGATTCAACACCCTGACAGTTGTTGCCGAAGTTTACTACGTTGAGGTAGGCTTCAAGAATTTCGTCCTTAGTGTATTCGTTTTCAAGCTTTAAAGCCTTGCAAATTTCACGCAGTTTTCTTGTGATTGAAACCTCGTTGTCGTCGGTGATGTTTTTAATAAGCTGCTGTGTGATGGTAGAGCCTCCGTATGAATCCGTGCCGGAGGCAAGGTTTACTACAGCTGAGAGGGTTCTTGCCCAGTCAACTCCGTGGTGGTCCTCAAAGCGCTTGTCCTCAATGGAGATAACAGCGTCCTTCATAGCTTTGGGAATATTCTGATTATCAACCCAGATTCTGTTTTCGGTGCTGTACAGTGTTTGGTACTGTTCAAAATTACCGTCCTCGTTCTGCACCATAATAAAGCTTGTCTGGTTCAGCGATTTTGCCCTCAGGTCAATGCCTGTCGGCTCGGAGGCTATGCTTGCAATATATATTCCCAGTGAAATTACCGCAATAACACCTGCAACAAAGCAGACGGAAAACACGGTGAAGATCAGCTTGCCCAACGCCTTGAAAAATCTTTTTACGGGATTTGTCTTATGCACCTTGGTTTCAAGCTCAGGCTGAATGTCCTTATATTGACTGATGTCAGTTTCTCGTTTGTTACGCATAATATCTCCTTCTTCGTCAAAAACAGAGTTTATATCTCAAGTATTCTATTCCAAATCAAAAAATATCAGTTACTGTTTATTATACCACTTGATAACAGAAAAATAAATATAAAAAGCCAAATTTTTCTTAAAAAATAAGCCTTTTACAAAAGAAAATTTTATATAATTTAATGTATTATATGTATAATAATACAAATAAGCGGAAATAAATAGCTGTGAGCAGGTGAAGCAGTTCTGAATGTAGTTTGCTTCAAAAATGTGAAAAATATCAGAATACGGGGAGTTTTTATTGTGAAAAAGCTTATTTGTGCAACAGGAATAATATTAATTGCGTGTACCGTTTCAAGCAGCCTGTTTTCAGGCAGTACAGATGCGGCAACGCAGACCGTACAGCAGAGCACCGAAGCTACAGTTTGCGAGGAGGACGTGTTTATCCTGAAAATTGAGGACGGATATCTGAAGGTTTACCGCAAAGACAGCGGTGAAATATATATGCATACCGACACAATGTCCTCAAATTTGCCGAAAAGTGATGTTATGCTTCTTGAAAAAGGAGTTGAAGTAAAGGGCAAGGCTGCGCTCAGAAAAGCCGTGGAGGATTATTGCAGCTGAGTAGGCTCACAAAGCTGTTAATACTCTATTGTGAATTAATGCAGAATAAAAGTAAAAAGCAGTCGGTGTGCTGCACTCGTTCGGGTAAAAAGTATAATAAAAACGGACTGTTATGACCGACTGCAATCCGGAAATTTTTTGAAAACTTAAAAAGTAAAGCCATACTATTTGCATTATTCATATTGACAATTTATGTGATTTGAGGTAGTATTTAATCAATAGTGTAAAACTGAATTTATGAACAAATGTTGTTTTGCGCCCTGCACTCAAATTGCAGTATAAGGCACAGAAACACAAGAAGGAGAATGTACATATGATTTCTACTGTTATTGATAAATCTCTCGGTCTTGAATTTCCGATCTTTCAGGGCGGTATGGCCTGGGTGGCAGACGCTTACCTTGCATCAGGCGTTTCAAATGCAGGCGGACTCGGCCTTATTGCTGCAATGAACTCAAACGGGGAGCAGCTCCGTGAAGAAATCAGAAAATGCAAGGAGCTTACGGACAAGCCCTTCGGCGTAAACATTATGCTTATGAGCCCGTTTGCAGACGAGGTTTCCGATGTTGTTATTGAAGAGGGAATAAAGGTTGTCACCACAGGCGCAGGCAACCCCGGAAAATATATGAAAAAATGGCTTGAGGCAGGCATTAAGGTTATACCTGTTGTGCCGAGCGTTGCACTTGCAAGAAAAATGGAAAAATCAGGCGCATTTGCAGTAATTGCAGAGGGCGGCGAGTCGGGCGGTCATGTAGGCGACCTCACAACAATGGCTCTTGTTCCTCAGGTTGTTGACGCAGTTTCAATTCCTGTAATCGCAGCAGGCGGCATTGCAGACGGCAGACAGATTGCTGCGGCATTTATGCTCGGTGCGGTAGGCGTTCAGGTCGGTACAAGATTCCTTGTTGCTACAGAGTGCACTATTGCTCAGGAATATAAGGACAAAATTATTAAGGCTAAGGATATTGACACAGTTGTAACAGGCAAAAGACTCGGTCATCCTGTTCGTGCTATCCGCAACTCGTTTACCCGTGAATATACAAAGGCTGAGTACAACTCGTCTGAGGTAAGCGATGAGGAGCTTGAGAATATGGGCATCGGCAGATTAAGACTTGCAGTAAGAGGCGGCGATGTATCTAACGGTACCGTCCTTGCAGGTCAGGTTGCCGCAATGGTAAAAAAAGAACAGCCTGCAAGAGAAATCATCACAGAGATGTTTGCTCAGGCTGAAGATGTATTGAATGGAGCTGCAAAATGGGTAAAATAGCATTTGTTTTTTCAGGACAGGGCGCACAGTACAGCGGTATGGGCAAGGAGCTTTACGAGGCTTCTCCTGCGGCAAAGGGCGTTTATGATATGGCGGACAGTATCCGTCAGGGCACTTCAAAGCAGTGCTTTGAGGGCACAACAGAGGAGCTTTGCAAAACAGTAAACACACAGCCCTGCGTATTTACTGCCGATCTTGCGGCTGCAAGATTTTTGGAGGAAAAGGGTATTAAGGCTGACTGCGTAGCAGGCTTTTCGCTTGGAGAAATTGCCGCACTTGCTTTTTCGGGCATACTTTCAGACGAAGAAGCCTTTAAGCTTGTGTGCAAAAGAGGCGAGCTTATGGACAAGGCTGCAACAGAGAACCCCGGCGCAATGGCTGCCGTTATGAAGCTTGCTCCCGAAAAGATTGAGGAGATTTGCAGGGATTTTGACAAGACCTATCCTGTAAATTACAACTCACCGGCTCAGACGGTAGTAGCCACTACAAGCGAGAACGCAGATGATTTCTGCGAGGCTGTAAAGGCGGCAGGCGGCAGAGCAAAGCTGCTTGCAGTAAGCGGCGCATTCCACTCACCTTTTATGGCTGATGCGGCAAAAGGACTTTCAGAGTATATGCAGACAGTTGACTTTGCACAGCCAAAGGTAACAATTTATTCCGACTACACAGCAAAGCCGTATGAGGGCGATTTTAAGGAGCTTGTGAGAGCACAGGTTGAAAATCCCGTAAGATGGCAGACTATTGTTGAAAATATGATTAAGGACGGAGTTGACACCTTTATTGAAATCGGCGTCGGCAAAACCCTTACAGGTTTGATTAAAAGGATAGATGACAGCGTTAAGGCGTTTAAGGTAGAAACACCGTCAGATTTTGAAGCACTTGACATTTGATTTTGGAGGATAATATGAAATTTGAGAATAAGACAGCCGTTATTACAGGCGGTTCAAGAGGAATCGGTCTTGCAATAGCTAAAAAGCTTGCAAGTCAGGGCGCAAACATTGCAATTCTTTATGTCGGCGACGAGAGCGAGGGCATTGCAGCCAAAGAGGCGCTTTCTGAGTACAACACAAAGGTTGAGCAGTATTTCTGCGATGTTTCAAATTTTGAAGCATCAAAAGAGGTTGTCGATAAGGTTATCGAGGACTTCGGCGGAATTGATATTCTTGTAAACAATGCAGGCATTACCCGTGACAAGCTCGTCCTCAATATGGACGAAAAGGATTTTGACGCTGTAATCGGCGTAAATCTCAAGGGTACATTCAATATGATAAAGCATACCTACAAGCACTTTATGAAAAAGCGTTACGGCAGAATCGTAAGCACCTCATCAATCGTAGGTATCATAGGCAACGCAGGACAGGCTAACTACTCAGCTTCAAAGGCAGGCATTATCGGTATGACAAAGTCTGTAGCCAAGGAGCTTGCAGGCAGAGGAGTTACAGTCAATGCAGTTGCTCCGGGTTATATCGGCACAGATATGACAAATGCACTTTCAGACAAGGTTAAGGACGCTATGAAGGCTCAGATTCCTGCAAAGAGAATCGGTACTCCGGAGGATGTTGCAGATGTAGTAGCTTTCCTCTGCTCAGATGACGCTGCTTATGTAACAGGCGAGGTTATCAGAGTTGACGGCGGACTTGCAATGTAATCGGAGGTGCATTATGAGAAGAGTAGTTGTAACAGGTATGGGCGCAATCACGCCCGTAGGAAACGATGTTGAAACAATGTGGTCAAATATGCTTGCAGGTGTAAACGGTGTTGAAAAAATCACGGCGTTTGATACCTCCGAACTGAAGGTTCACCTTGCAGGAACAATCAAGGGCTTTGAGCCTGAAAAATATATTGAAAAAAGAGAGCTGAGAAAGCTTGACCTTTACAGCCAGTATGCCATTGCAGCCGCTCAGCAGGCTGTGGATGACAGCGGTATTCTCGGCAAGGTTGACGAGGAGCGATTCGGCGTTTACATAGGCACAGGCATAGGCGGTCTAAGCACCTTTGTAACCAACGTAACCGCTATGAATAACGGTGGCCCGAGAAAGGTATCTCCTTTCTTTATTCCTATGATGATCGGCAACATTGCAACAGGCAATGTCGCAATTCGTTTTAAGGCTAAGGGTGTTTCGCTTTCCGTTATGAGCGCCTGCGCAACAGGTACAAACTCAATCGGCGAGGCATTCCACGCAATTAAGAACGGCTATGCTGACGCTATTATAGCAGGCGGTGCTGAGGCTGTTGTTGAGCCTCTTACAATCGCAGGCTTCCAGAATATGAAGGCGCTTTCTACAAATGACGATCCCGATACAGCTTCACGTCCGTTTGACAAAAACCGTGACGGCTTTGTAATGGGCGAGGGTGCAGGTATGCTCATTCTTGAGGAATATGAGCACGCAAAGGCTAGAGGTGCAAAGATTTATGCTGAATTTTCAGGCTACGGCAACACCTGTGACGCTCACCACGTTACAGCTCCCGATCCTGAGGGCGCAGGTCTTGCAAACGCTATAAAAATTGCCGTGGCTGAAGCCGGACTGAACAGTGACGATGAATTGTACATCAATGCTCACGGCACATCTACCCACCTCAACGACCTTACCGAAACAATGGCTATCAAGTCTGCCCTCGGACAGAAGGCTTATGAGGCTAACATCAGCTCCACAAAGTCTATGACAGGTCATATGCTCGGTGCAACAGGCGCAGTAGAGGCTATAGTATCTGTTCTTGCACTTCGTGACGGTGTAATCCCGCCTACAATCCACTTAAACGAGCAGGACGAGGAGCTTGACCTTAACTATACGCCAAACGAGGCGGTAAAACGCAATATCAACGTTGCCGTATCTACAAACCTCGGCTTCGGCGGACATGATGCTTGCGTAGTATTTAAGAAAATCTGATTCGGAGGGGCTGTACTTATGTTTTCTAAAAATGATGTTAAAGAACTTATTGAAATGCTTGAAAGCTCATCGCTTTCTGTGCTTGAAATAAAGAACGGCGACGGCTCTGCTGTCCGTCTGGAAAGAGCAGCCTGTGCCGCTCCTGCCGTTGTTATGCAGCCCAATGCTGCCGCTCCTGTTAAGGAGAATGTTACTGCTGCTCCTGCTGAAGCCGCAGCACCGGTTACTGAGGGCAAGGCTGTTAATTCTCCGATTGTAGGCGTATTCTACGCCGCTCCGTCACCTGAGAGCAGTCCGTATGTGACTGTAGGATCAAAAATCAAAAAGGGCGACACAATCTGCATAGTTGAGGCTATGAAGTGTATGAATGAAATCCAGTCAGAGCTTGACGGCGAGATTGCCGAGATTCTTGTAAAAGACGGCGACCTTGTTGAGTACGGTCAGCCTCTGTTCATTGTTAAATAATAAGGAGAAAAAATGAATCAGGAAGAAATTAAAAAAATACTCCCTCACCGTGATAATATGCTTCTTGTAGAAGAGGCTGAGAGCGTTAACGAAAATACAGCCAAGGGCAGATATACAATTAAGGGTGACGAGTTCTTTTTGCAGGGACATTTTCCGGGCAATCCCGTTGTGCCGGGCGTTATCCTCTGCGAAATGATGGGACAGGCGAGCTGCTGTCTGCTTGCAGACAAGGTTAAAAACTGCACGCCTTTCTTTACAAAGATGAACAATGTAAAATTCAAAAATCAGGTAAAACCCGGCGATACGCTTGAGAGTGTATGCACTCTCACAAGAAGCAGAGGCGCATTCTATTTTATAGACGCCAAGGGTTATGTTGACGGCAAGCTTTGCGTAAGCGCCGAGCTTTCGTTTGCACTTATAGAAAATAAATGATTTATTGCAAATTTTCTTTTGGAAGTGATTAAATGTTTTCAAAAATACTTATAGCCAACCGAGGAGAAATTGCAGTAAGAATTATTCGTGCCTGCCGAGAAATGGGCATAAGTACGGTTGCAATCTATTCTGAGGCTGACAAAAATTCAATGCACGTTCAGCTTGCCGATGAAAGCTACTGCGTTGGCGGCAGCAGGGTTGCCGACAGCTACCTTAATATGCCGGCTATACTTACGGTTGCCATAGAAAGTGGTGCACAGGCAATTCACCCCGGCTACGGTCTGCTCTCCGAGAATGCAAAGTTTGTTTCTCTTTGCGAGCAGTGCAACATCAGCTTTATCGGTCCTACATCAGAGATGATTAAGCTTCTCGGCGATAAGGACAACGCAAGAAAAACCATGAGAGCCGCAGGAGTACCCGTTACTCCCGGCTGCGATATTATAGAAGATCCCGCCGAGGCGAGGGCAGAGGCAGAAAAAATCGGTTTTCCGCTTCTCATAAAGGCAAGATCAGGCGGCGGCGGAAAGGGCATACGCAGAGTTGACTGCATTGAGCAGTTTGATGAGGCTTTTGCCGCAGCGTCTTTGGAGGCTCAGTCGGCATTCGGTGACGGCGCCTGCTATTTGGAGAGGTTTATTCATCCGGTAAAGCACATAGAAATGCAGCTTTTGAGCGACAAATACGGCAATACAATCTGTCTGGGCGAAAGAGAATGTTCTGTTCAGCGCAAAAACCAGAAAATGATTGAGGAAAGCCCAAGCCCTGCTCTGGACGACAGAACCCGCAAGGAAATGATGAGGGCGGCTGTAAAGGCGGCTAAGGCTGTTAATTACGTCAATGCAGGTACGGTAGAGTTTTTGCTTGATATGGATAATAATTTCTATTTTATGGAAATGAACACCAGACTTCAGGTTGAGCACGGCGTTACCGAAATGGTAACAGGTCTTGACATTGTGCAGTGGCAGATAAGAATAGCCGCAGGCGCAAAGCTTACAAGAACTCAGGACAGCATTTTTACCCACGGAAACGTAATTGAATGTCGTATAAATGCCGAAAACCCATCTAAGGATTTCAGACCGAGCTGCGGCAGAATTACCCGTTTACATATTCCGGGCGGTTCATTTGTTCGCTTTGATACAGCGGTATTTCAGGATTATTTTATTCCGCCTTACTATGACTCAATGATAGGCAAGCTTATTGTGCAGGCAAGAAGCCGTGAGCTTGCAATAAGGAAAATGAAAATGGCTCTTTCTGAGCTTACTATTGACGGAATTGACATAAACCGTGACCTGCTTGCCGAGATTTTATCGGATGAGCAGTTTGTCAGCGGAGAATATACTACGGACTTTATGCTTGATTTTGAAAAAAAGCATAAAGACGGAAAGAAGTAATAGGCTATGGATTTATTTGCTTTTGTAAAACCTAAAAATGAGCTTGAAAAACAGCCTGAGGAGCATACCAACGTCCCCTTTGTTCCTGAGGAAATGTGGATAAAATGCCCTAAATGCAATACAATGCAGCTTACAACGGATATGGAGGAGAACTTCCGTGTTTGCACAAAATGCGGTCATCATTTCAGAATGAACGCAAAGCAGCGTGTAAAGCTCCTTGCCGACGAGGGCAGCTTTTGCGAGCACGACGCTGATATGGAGAGCAAAAATATTCTGGATTTTCCCGGATATAACCAGAAGCTTGAAAAAGCAAGGGCTACAGGCTCCAAGGAATCCGTAATGTGCGGCGAGTGTAAAATTGGAGGAATCGACACTATGCTCTGCGTAATGGACTCTGATTTTATGATGGGCAGTATGGGTACGGTTACAGGTGAAAAAATAACCCGTTCCTTTGAGTATGCCACGGAAAAATCACTTCCCGTTGTTGTTTGCACAGTTTCCGGCGGCGCCCGTATGCAGGAGGGAATCCTCTCTCTTATGCAGATGGCAAAAACCTCCGGTGCGGTTAAGCGTCACAGCGACAGCGGACTTTTATACATAACTGTTCTTACCGACCCAACTACCGGCGGAGTTACCGCTTCGTTTGCTATGCAGGGCGATATTATTCTTGCCGAGCCTGACACCCTCGTTGGCTTTGCAGGTCCAAGAGTAATTGAGCAGACTATTCGCCAAAAGCTTCCAAAGGACTTTCAGACTTCGGAGTTTGTGCTGCAAAAAGGCTTTATTGACGCAGTTGTAAGCAGAAATAAGCTTAAAGAATCATTGGTTAAGCTGCTCAGAATGCACGGCTATGGGGAGGTGTCGGAACAATGACTGCATACGAAAAGGTTATGGCGTCAAGAGATGCCAACAAGCTGACTACTGTTGACTACATAAGCCATATGTTCGGCGACAGCTTTTTTGAGCTGCACGGTGACAGAAGATTTTCCGATGATAAGGCAGTTGTTGCAGGCATTGCAATGCTGCACAATATGCCGGTAACCGTAATCGGACTTGAAAAGGGAAGAAATACCAAGGAGCGTATGGAGCGAAACTTCGGGCAGGCTCATCCTGAGGGCTACAGAAAAGCACTCAGACTGATGAAGCAGGCTGAAAAATTCCGCCGTCCCGTACTCTGCTTTGTTGATACCAGCGGCGCTTATCCGGGCATTGGCGCAGAGGAAAGAGGACAGGGACTTGCCATAGCCGAAAACCTTATGGAGATGATTGCGCTCAAAACCCCCGTGCTCACCATTGTTATCGGCGAGGGCGAAAGCGGCGGCGCACTTGGACTTGCGGTTGCAGACGAGGTGTGGATGATGGAGAACTCCGTTTATTCAGCAATTTCTCCCGAGGGCTGTGCTTCTATCCTTTGGAAAGACAGCAAAAAAGCTCCCGAGGCGGCAGAGGCACTCAAGCTTACTGCTCAGGATTTGTTTGAGCTTGGAGTAATTGAAAGAATCATCAGAGAGCCAAAGGCTGATAACGGCGCAATGTTTGAAAGCTTAAAGCTTCTCATTGAGAGAACCTTTGAGAAAAACCTTGCCCTGACCGATGAAGAGCTTACCACCGCCCGTTATGAAAGATTCAGAAGAATCGGCACAAATTTATAATTATAATTTACCTGAACCGTCTGCAATGCAGGCGGTTTTTTACTTATAATTGTTTAAACGAAAAAAGAAAAATTGCTTTTGTGGTATTATAAAAATAATATGATTTTTACGGGAGGACGAATTTCTATGTCAGGCGTAATCAGAATTTTTGTAGAAAAAAGAGATGGCTTTAATGTTCTTGCAAAGCAGACCTTGTGGGACATTCGCCACAACCTTGGTATGAGAAATGTTACCGATCTCAGATACATTATGCGATATGATATTGAGGGACTTTCAAAGGAGGAGTACGATGCCGCAAAGGGCACTATTCTTTCCGAGCCAAATGCAGATGTAATTTATGAAGAAACACTTCCTGTTGAGGACGGCTGGAAGGTATTTGCCATGGAGTATCTTCCGGGTCAGTACGACCAGAGAGGCGACTCAGCCGAGCAGTGCGTTCAGCTCCTTACTCAGGGCGAAAGATGCAAGGTGCTTACTGCAAGAGTAGTCGCTGTTACGGGAGATATTTCAGACGAAGACCTCAAAAAAATTGAGGATTACCTCATCAACCCCGTTGAGAGCCGACTTGCCTCTCTTGACAAGCCGCAGACTCTTGACATTGCAACACCTGTACCCGCTGACGTAAAGCGTGTAGAGGGCTTTATCAGCTTCAATGACGAAGAAATGGAAAAATACTACGGCTCAATGGGCTTTGCTATGACTTTGTCAGATTTAAAGTTCTGCCGTGACTATTTCAGAGATACAGAAAAGCGTGACCCGAGCGTAACCGAGTTAAGAGTTATTGACACCTACTGGTCAGACCACTGCCGTCACACCACCTTTCTCACAAAGCTTGAGAAGATTGAGGTTGAAAAGTCTGCTCTCGGCGCAGTAATTGAGGAAGCTCTTGCCGAGTATTATGCAACCCGTGACGAGGTTTACGGCAAGGATACAAACAGAATCGTTTCCCTTATGGATATGGCTCTTATCGGTATGAAGTCGCTCAAAAAGAAAGGTCTTATTCCTGACCTTGACGAAAGTGAAGAAATCAACGCCTGCTCAATTGAAGTTCCAGTTACCATTGACGGCGTAACAGAGCAGTGGCTTGTTCAGTTTAAAAACGAAACCCACAACCACCCCACAGAAATTGAGCCTTTCGGCG
>OGOU01001800.1_pt1 | contig 16071 bp, 18 predicted proteins | sample 1552721 | NCBI WGS metagenome assembly OGOU01 (sample SAMEA2580176, study PRJEB22360) | human gut metagenome | biome: human gut; feature: human-associated habitat; material: faeces | place: Denmark | collected 2008/2010
GCGGTGATGGCACTGTCCTGATCCGCTATTGGGCTTACGAAGAATGATCTGCCGTTGAAAAAGATGAAACAAGATATTAACGACTAAAAAATAGGAGATAAAGTCATGAGAAATAATTGTTTACAAATGTTAACGGGGGGGGGGTAAACACCTCTTAACTAAAGTATCTGACCGACTTTCGGCGGAAAGGAGGTTGGTATGATAAGATCGATGATGGGACGAAAGAAAGGTGGTATGGAGATAGAAGGTGCACCTAATGGAGTTTACATTCTAAGGACAGATAATCGGTTATATACAGAAAAGATGTGGAAAAAGGAGTGGAATAGTGATGCTGTGGGAGTTGCATTTATCAGCAATGCCTGCAGATTTGTAATTGCTCCGACAGAAAGTGAAACAGAGCTATGGTGGAATGTTGATGCACCCACTATACCCGGTGTAATAACAACTAATGATTGGGATACAGCTCGGATAGATTATGCAGGCGTAGCTAACTCAACAGCCATGATAAAGGCACTCGGCAGAGAACGGAGCCATGCAGCCGGATGGTGTAACCAATATTTGTTCAAAAATGGGAAAAATGGCTACTTGGGGGCTTGCGGGGAGTGGGATTATGTTGATGGATATCTTACTGATATAGGATATTATATGTCTCTTATAGGAGGAGTTGAGCACCTTTTCTTATTGGACCAGTACGCAATACGATGACATAAGCGCTTGGACGTATTTTGTAGGTAATGGATATGCTGATAGCTACGTACAGTATGGTAAAGCCTTGGTTCGTGCTTTTGCGCCTTTATAACCGATCATAAAACAGCCTCCAGGCTATCACAGATTGGAGGCTGTAAAAAAAGAAAATTAGGGGACCGAGGGTCTCCGGAAACAAAGTTAAACAATAAAGTTTGAAAATCATGTTATTATTAATTATTTCTTTTTTGGTTATCGCAGTTTATACGGCAGCAGTTTGTATAAAGGCAAAAGGTGTACCGTACTCAATTAGTGCGACGTATTATACTCTTGATCATAAATTGATCTTTGGAGCAAGCATGGCACTGACGGCTATGTTCCTATTCCCGGTCATTTGGGAAATGAGTACAACCTTTACTATGCGGTTGCTGGCGATCGCAGCCTGTATCGGTTTGATTGGTGTCGGTTTGGCTCCTGATTTCAAAGACACTTGGATAAACCGCATTCATTGTGGATCGGCGGCATTGACGTTGCTTTCTTCTCAGCTATGGGTTGGCTGCACGTCTTTCTGGTGGGTTCTTATTCCGGTGTGGCTGGCTTTTATCGTTTACACGGTAATAGACATGAGTAAACGGTTGAGTGGTAATATATGGCAGGACTTTGTATCAACGAAGCCGATGTTCTGGTGTGAGATTGCAGCGTTGTCTACGACTTTTGGCGCGTGTGGACTTGCGCTTTAGAAATCTACCATAAACAGAACATCTGCCTTATATATTAAAACACGACAACCGGTAAAATGTCATATATCCGGTTGCCGTGTTTTTTATTGCCTAAAAATAAGTAGGTTATTTAGCAGTATGGAAATAAAGCGCGGAAATACGGTAGTCTGTGATGTCTATCTGAAAGATAACAGTTATACGGTCGAAGAGATCATGGGAGAGGACACTCTTATCCTGAATTTTCTTTCCCGTAATGTGGTAGAGCTTCAGATCAACGACTATATAGACTTTGAAGGGACAAAATACAAGGTCCGGCATAACGAGAAGGTGACGAAAAGGGAGACATCTCTTGGTTGGGAATATACCGTTCAGTTCTATTCAAGTCGGTATGACCTTTTGGATGCAGAGTTTTTCCTTCATGGTACACCGGAGCGGAAAAAGAACTTCGACTATTACACCGGTACCGCCCGTGACTGGCTAACCCTATTTGTCAAAAACATGAACCGTACAGGATCTGGTTGGGTGGCCGGATCCTGTATCGAATCCCGGATGATTACCCTTTCTTTCAAAGATAAGAAAGTCGGGACGGTACTTGACGAACTCATTAAAGAATTGGATACGGAATACTGGATATCCGGCCAGACAATAAATATCGGCAGGAGGGAGTATTCAAGCAACGGCCTTGTCTTGGCACAGGGCGAAGGAATGGGTTTTACCGAACTGGAAGTGTCCGCTGTTGATGATACGCCACCAGTAACGGTTCTTTATCCATACGGTTCAGATAAGAATCTCGGTCCCGATTATGGCGCGGATTATCTTCTTCTGCCTGATGGTCTGCTTTCTATCGAAAAGAATGTAGAGAAGTACGGCCGGATAGAAAAGTCCATGCAATTCGACCATATCTTTCCGAAAGGAGAGTTTGCCGTAACAGAAAAGATCGACGATTACACTCTGAGAGCTTCCGGTATGGATTTTAATCTTACCGATTGTCTGTTGGACGGGGTGGAAGTGATCGTTACATTCCAGGATGGCGGCTTGGCCGGCTATGACCTTGCAATCGTCGAAGATAGTTGGGACAATGACTTGAAACAGTTCAAACTAAAGCAGAATGACCAGGAAAACGCCTTGAAAGTCCCCGGTGACATTAATTTTTCTGTCGGTGACAAGTTTATCCTTACCGGCCTGAAAATGCCGCAAAGCTACAGGGATAACGCTTCATTACAGCTACAGGAAGAGGCGCAAGCATGGTTGGATGGCAAGTGCGAGAAACGCATCCAGTTACGAGGAAAATGTGATGAAATTGTTTTTCGTTTGCAAAACATCTTTATCGCCTGTGGCCAGATGGTTGGCGTATATTCCGAACAGTTAGATATCGATCGAGAGATTCGTGTTACCAAAATAAAAAGGTATATCGAGAAAGACGGTACACCTTCATACCGGTATGAACTTACCTTGTCCGATTTCCTTGAATCGAATGGTTTTAAGGATCTGGTGGATGATGTGAATAAAGTGCCGGAAGAGATTGAGGATGCGGTTAAGCCGGTTCGGGAACATACGAAACGTTCATGGCGGGACGTGATGGAAACTTTGGGCATGATGTTTGACCCGGAAGGGGATTATTTTACCGAACTTATCAAGCCGTTGGCCGTGCATACGGCGCAACTTATCGTCGGTACCAATTCCCAGCAGATGGAGCTTATAGGAATGAAGTTTATTCCGAATGCGGACAATGATGCCAACTATTTCAAGAATACGACAGGAAAGTTAGTACACTTTACCGTTAGCGAGGAAATCCGTGAATGGGCTATTCCGGCGGCTTCTTTCCGGCTGAATAATTCGCTTGCCTATTATGTTTATGCCAAATGTCCAAAAGAAGGAACAAATGGCTCAATATATGTCAGTGAACGGCAGATAAAGTTAGAGGATGAAACAGGGTTCTATCATTTCTGGGTAGGGGTGCTCAATACTCCGGAGGATGGCGTACGCTCTTGGCTTCCGAATTATGGATACACTGAGATAGCTGGTCAGACGATTACGACAGGGTTGATAAAGGACAAGTTAGCCCGGTTGGTGATTGATCTGGTGAATGGGACTATAACCGGACCTGTGATATTCAAATCTGGAACATCCGGTTATAATAACATTTCTGACCGTCCTAATCTTCAACCGTTGTATGATGGGATAAATGATGCCCTGACAGAAGCTGAAAATGCTTCAAATGCGGCTAATAATGCCCAATCGACAGCCAATAACAAGGCAAGGGTATTTTATCAAACGACGGCTCCAACATCGGGTATGAGGACTAATGACTTATGGGTGGATGGTGTGAATATTTATAGGTATAGCGGTTCTTCATGGGTTCTTGCCTCGAAGTATGACAATACGATAACGGAGATCAACGGTGGGCTCATAACAACAGGTGCAATCGCTTTTGGAAGCACAGGTGGAATGGCCGCTTCTGGTACGATCCGTATTTGGTCGGGAGGAGCAGCTGGGGCTAATGGACAACCACCTACTGATCCAACTTTTAGTGTTGATAGCTCAGGTAATGTGGTTTCAAATGGAACTATTACAGCGAATGACGCCATTTTGTTAAGAAATGGACAAGCAGGGATTACAGGATATGGCACATCTAATAGTTCTATAAGATTTTGGGCTGGAGGTTTAGTTCCAGAAAGTGCAGATTTTAGAGTTGACCAAAGTGGAGATGTTAATGTTAGAATGTTAAATGCTATAAGTCTCAATGGAGGCACATCTAATTTTTCAAGCATTTATTTAACCGACAAATCGTGGAATAATAACTATGTTAATCTGTTTGCAGCAAGAGAAGCTCAAGGTATGGAAATTCAAAGAACTTATCAAGGTATTTTAGGTAATATCGGAAAATTTATTGTAATGAAATACAATCCTGATGCAACGGCTTATCGGGAAATAAGTTTTTTTGTCAGACATTTTAAATCTGATGCCTCATGGGTATTTAGGACTTGTGTAAAAGCAAGTTTCTTACCAACGTTAACCCAGATTAATGATTTAGATACATCTGGAACAAAATATAATGTAAAATGGGATAGTGCAACAGGTTTATTATATATAGAATAAGAAGATGAATTTAACATTGAAAGACAGAGTATTAATACTCAACACCGTGTTACCACAGTTTGACACGAGAAAAAACATGGAACTGAAAGTATCGATAGACAGTAAGATAGCGATCTCGGAGGTTGATCAGAAGCGTATCGTTATCAAGGATATGGGGAGTGGTCAAATCAACATCGGATTTACTGATGCAGCGGCCATAACGGAAACAACAGATATAGCTTTGACTGATGAAGAACTTCAATACCTCAAACAACGTGTTGACTTCATAGATCGCAACGGCATGTTCTCTGAGTTCACGATGCCGACGTATGTCAAAATTTTGGATGAACCGCTAAAAGAGGAGCAACCGGGCGAATAATATAAAAATCCGCCTCCCATCTATCACAGACCGGAGGCGGAGAAATAACAAACACTGCCTTATGGCAATGAAAAAACTCGTAACAAAGATGATCAAATAAAAACGGAAGGAGGTGTAAAGTGAATGTAGAATTAACCGATATATTAACAATAATCGGGACATTGGGAGGATTCGAGGCGATAAAATGGGGGATTAGCTTCTATACGAACCGGAAGACAAACGCCCGTATTGAGGACGCCCATGCCGATGTAGAGGAGTTCAAGGCTTTACGTGAGTATAACGAGTTCCTGCAAAAACAGCTATCAGAAAAAGAAGAACGCTTTGTAGAACAAACCGGAAGGCTTCGACAGGTACAGGATGAGCTTTTTACTTTGAAAGAGAGCTATTCGGATGTCAAGCTTGAACTTGCCATGAAAAGATGTGAGAGAAAGAAATGCGGTGATCGTGAACCGCAGAATGGGTATTAATAATAGGAGGATAAAAATGAAAAAGAATAATTTACCAAGAGGTTTAAGAAATAATAATCCCGGAAATATCCGGATTAACGATGATTTGTTTCAGGGAGAAATCCGTCCAAGCAAGGATAAGTCGTTTAAGCAATTTACAACAATGGCTTACGGATACCGGGCTATGTTTAAAATATTGTCTAACTACTTCAAAAATTACAAGCTCGACACTATCCGTAAGATGATTACCCGTTGGGCCCCGCCGGAGGACAACAATCACACGGAAGCCTATATCAAGGCTGTCTCAGACTATGCCGGAATCCCGGCTGATGATCCGATCAATGTAAATGACCGAGAGCAGATGATCCGTATTGTGGCCGGGATGAGCAAGGTTGAGAATGGGGTAGAAGCCGATATGCTGGATGTTATTGCCGGGTGGAATCTGTTGCAATAAAAGACTACTTGTCTATAATCGTTCTTTGACATTGTGGGGAGTGCTGTTTGTGAAAAAAAATTAATGTGGAAGTTAAAGTCAATGCGTTGTTTCTATCACGAAAGAAAAAATTCCATATTTGCATCGTGTATTAACTTTAAAGTTAAGAATGGAACGATATGAAGTCGAATTAATAGAGCAATATGACAAACTGAATTTATATTCGATTAGGATAGATGGACATGAATATACAGAGTTTGAGGAATTCGTTTTAAGGTTCTCAGATAATGATGAATATAAAGAAGATTTGGATATTGTTTTATCATGGTTAGATAACATAATTCGTAGAGGGGCGTTGGAAAGGTATTTTCGCCCTGAATATAGATATGGAAGTGGTATTTCCGCTATACCAATAGAGACAGCAAGATTCGTCTTTACTGTGTCAGAATTTCGAACAAGATTCTTATTTTAGGAAATGGAGGAATAAAAGACGCTGATAAATGGCAAGACAGTCCATTATTGTCATCTATAGTTAATAGATTGGTTGATACTGAAAGATTCATTCAATCACGAAAGCATAGTGGAAAAATATGTATAAATGAATCGGGTGAACTTATAGGAAACTTAAAATTTACAAGGAACGATGATGAAACGAAGTAAAATATTGGAGAAAAGAAGAACTATGATTTCCGAGGAAACACGGGAATGGGTAGATTTTTCTTTTAAAATAGCGGATAGGATACATTGTGTTTTGGCCTCGAAAGGATTAACTCAAAAGGATTTAGCAACTAAATTAGGAAAGAGTGAAGCTGAAATAAGTAAATGGATGCGTGGAACCCATAATTTTACGATATCTACAATAAAGAAAATAGAGGTTGCACTTGATTGTGAAATCTTGTCTGTTAAAAAAACATTAGATGGAAGTGTTTTTTTTCTTTACAACTCATCATATACAACTTATCCGATAAGCAAATCTGTAAAAAATGCTGATACAATAGTCAATGCGTCTAACGGATTAAAGATGGTTTATAATGGAAACTGAAGTTTTAGAAGTAAAAATATGGGATATACAAGAGGAATCGTTTTCTATCAACTCTGAGATTCTTTCATCGTTGGATCAAACGGATAATACGGGAATTGAATTTTTTATTTCTTTTAAGTTGAATAAAAATGAAAGTGTCTTGGTATCGGAAGCATCTTTGACATATCTTATTGAAAAAGAAGAAACGTCGGAAAAACTGGCATGTATATCATATTCTTTTGTACTATATATAAAGGGCTTGAATAATTATATAGAAGATGATAAGGTGAGACTTCCTGATAGATTTATGGAAGAACTCATTTATGATGTATATTCAACAGGTCGTGTAATAGCTAAAGATAGACTTATCGGAACAAAACTTAAAAATGTATATTTACCTTTCGGTGGAGCTTCTCAGATATATGAGTTGTTTAAGAAATCTCCAAAAGTGAAAATACAAAATTAGTTTCGTCTTATTTTCTTAAGAGAACAGAAGACGGCACTCCTCATGTTAATTTGAGATGTGCCGCCTTTTTCATATCCGGGCGGCCTCCAAATACGGGTATGGCTATGAAATATTAATCATGAAAACTTGGCATGTAATACTGATTTTGATTCTCTGCCTTCTTTGCTTCTTGGCCGGCCGGCACACGAATAGGATAGGGGATGAGCTTGTTGGAAAAACCGACACGTCGACTCTGCGTGACACGATTCGAGATAGCATTCCTTATCCTGTCTATGAAACGGTGATCCAGACGGTTCCGGAACTGTTCCCTGTCTACATCACACTTGAGGGAGATACAGTGAGAGAGCCGATTTTTGTACCTATCCCGGTCACACAGAAAGAATACTTGACGGATGATTATCACGCTTGGGTGTCAGGATATAATCCTTCGCTCGACAGTATCGATGTGTTTCAGAAGACAATTTACATAACAGAAAAAGTGAAAACTCGTCGGTGGGGAATAGGCCTTACGACTGGTTATGGGATAGGAAGAAATGGCCTGTCTCCCTATATTGGTATAGGTGGGTTTTATCGTATTTGGTAGATTTTTTTTCGTTTTATAGATTTAATGTTAGTATTGGCCGCTCTGCCAGTGAAGGTAGGGCGGTTTTTTTGTTTCAAAACAGAAAATAGTTGAATTAAAATTTTGCATATATGGTTTAATTTGTATCTTTGCTGATGTTGAATAATTAAACTATGTGTATTATGTTGTTGATAAATGATATTTGTAAGGAGCAAGGTATAACTCAAAAAGAACTTGCAGAAAAGATTGGGATAACACCTGTTGGATTGAATAAAGCTATCAATGGAAACCCAACAAAAACTACATTGGAAAAGGTGGCAAAGGCTCTTAATGTAAAAGTGTCAGATTTATTTGCAGAAGATGAAGAACCCAAAAAAGAAAAAATTTTAGTTGCAAAATTTGGTTCGGACAAAACCCCACTTCATTTGGGAAATTTAGAAATACCTTGTTATGTCTTAGAAGATGGTACTAGAGTATTTTCAGGAAGAGGAATACAAAAAGTATTGAATAAAGACAGAACGAGTGCAGCATGGTTATCTCCATTCGTTAATAAAGCTCCTTTGACAATGCGATTTAGCGACGGTGAAAATAGTGTTATAGAAAGAATAAACAATCCTATAAAATTCAAAAGACCTGGTGCTGGTGGCTCTCAGTCAGTGACTTATGGGTATGAGGTTACTATACTTATTGATATATGTTCTGGGATAATTGAAGCAAATCGCGACGGAGAGTTTGATGATGAAATAATCGTAAGAAACGCAGATATAATAATTCGATCTGTTGCAAAAACTGGCATAATAGCTCTTGTTGACGAAGTGACAGGATATGATAAAGAAAAAACAAGGGCGAAAGATGAACTTCAAAAATTTTTAAAACAATTTATTTCACAAGAAGCTTCAAGATGGGTAAAAGTCTTTGATGATAGTTTTTTTGAAATGATATACAAAATGAGAAATTGGACATGGACTCAAACAAATAAAAGGCCTGGTGTTATTGGTAAATGGATAGATGATATTGTATACCAAAGAATCGCCCCTCTTATTTTAGCCGAATTAAAAAAGGCAAATCCAAAAAATGAATCTGGTAATAGGAGTTTTAGGCATCATCAATTTCTAACAAAAGAAGTTGGCTTGCCCAAATTGAAAGAACATTTAGCCGCCGTTCAAGCACTTGGGAGAGTTTCTGGCTATAAATGGGATGTTTTTATGAAAATGTTGGATGTTGCCTATCCTAAACAATATCAACAGATGGAAATAGATTTTGATTTTGATGATGTAGAATTAGTTAGTATTGATGATAAATAATTTTTATAGTAGTTCGTGAATTTTCATAGATAAGGCTGGGCGTTCAGATAGTGATATCCGGACGCCCCTTTTTATCAAAACAGCAACCTCCCATCTTTCTTATCCATCACTGCACTGAAAACACTTTTGTAAACTTCATACAACTCCTTCCTGTTTTCCGGTCCCGGCCAATCCGCGAAAGACTCTCCTGCAAAGAATTTCCAAGCAAAGATCCGTTTGGCTTTTTCGGATAAGCTTAATTGATCGATTATGTTCCGGATATCCTGCATACGTTCCCGGATATATTCGGTACGATCCGGGCTGTCGTCGGGTTCGTCGATGATATTCAGCCGTCGCCAATCTACATTCTCATCTACCGGAATGGGCTTGTATTTATGCCGGTATGGAGACGTGTCTGAGGTAACGTTTAGCTTTATCATTTGCAGGATATAGAAGTCAAGTTCAGTATATTTACCCTGTTTGGCTTCCATTAATCGGGAGAGATGCTCCAGGGGCTTTTGAAGCAGCATACACATTACCTCGTTCAACACGTCAATAGCTTCGTCTGTCATTCCGGCAAGTGAGCAGTGATACTTAGCGTAATCCAGCCACCTGTCGTAACGTTTCTCAATATATTTATTCAATGCCTCACTTGCCATAGTCGTCTTTATTTGATATATTTGTTGTTGATTATGAGTGGGTGGCGCTGTGAGGCGCTGCCTTTCTTTATTTAAAATATTTGTACCTTTCTTTTTCGCTAATCGAGTAACAAAATAGAATAGGCATCCTAATGATTTTAGAATAATCCATATAATAAGAAACAATTCACCTATACATATTAAGATAATAAAAGGAGCGGTTAGTAATGATGCTATGATTCTTATATCTATTTTCATGCTTATTCCTCCTCTTCGTTCGTATCAAAAAGATTGGCTACCATATCGACAATATTTGTCTGGATATTATCTTCAGCCCCCAATACGGCATTACTGATGTGCTTTTTCTCTTCGATGATCCGATAGAGCTTTTGGTCGATTGTCCGACGGCCGAGCAGGTAGTAGCAATTCACAGAGTCTTTCTGCCCGATGCGATGGGCACGGCTTTCTGCCTGATCACAATCTGCATACGTCCAAGGTAGCTCAATAAAGGCGACATCGCTGGCTGCTGTGAGCGTAATACCGGCACTGGCCGCTTTAATGGAACAGATGATAACGTCCGTCTTCGGATTCTTTTGAAAGGCATCGACAGAAGCCTGCTTCTCCTGCATATTCTGTCGTCCGGTGACGCAGACGGCGGAAGGAAAAGCTATCATCAGGCGGTCTACAATTTCATGCAGGTTACAGAACAGGATGATCTTTTTCCCATTCTCCCGAAAGTCCTTCACGAAGTCGATAACCTCTTTCAATTTACCGCGTGCAGTAATATCTTTCAGAATACCAATACGAACCATCACTTCCCCTTTCAGTGACTTTTGGATTTTTTCATCATCTGCTTCCTTGTAGCGTTTCAGGTAATCGATCAGATCGCGCTCCGCATCCATATATTCCTTGCGGTTCGTTATCTCACAGGAAACAATCTGACGCACTTTATCCGGTAGTTGGGTGAGTACTTTCGACTTTTCTCTGCGGAAGAAGCAGTGTTGCCATAGCTTATAATTTAGCTCCTTTAGATTGCTCGCTTGGTTAGGACCGGAACAGTACCGAAGCATAAAACCTTTCCATCCACCCATATCGATCATGCGATCCATAATACCCAATTGTGCAACCAGATCCTTTGGTTTGTTGACAACAGGTGTCCCAGTCAGCAAGATGATATATTCTTTCCCGGATGCAATGCCTTTGCAAAACTTGGTCTGCTGGGTGGCCGTTGATTTGACTTTATGCGATTCGTCGATTATCACGGACTTGAACAGTTTGATCGTGTTGTGAAATTCGACATCTTTCAATGTCCATTTCTCTGCTTTCATGATCCGCCGGACAAAGTATTTTCGTAGGCTTTCGTAGTTTACGATAAAAACCTGGTTCATGCCTGTCTGCCAGAAGAAAGGCCAGCTATCGCGGACGGAATCGGTTAATACCATCGCTTTCTTGTCTGTAAACTTATGCCATTCCCTTTGCCAATTGATCTTGACAACATTCGGGCAGATTACCAGGCAGGGGAAGGCGTCGGCCTTGTTGATAGTGGCGATGCTTTCAAGTGTATTGTGCGTTACAATATAATTGTTTGTCAGATACAAATGATCCGGAGCGGTTACGCTTATACATACGGAATCTTCCTCTCTAATATATTCGATAGACGAGATATACCGTGAACAATAGTTCGTCTTTTTGATGTTCCATTCGGCAGCTTTCCGTTCGAGGTAGAACGGGCAAACCTTGATCCTCACGTTTACTTGAAACTCCACGCCTTTACCTTCATTTCGCCTGTCGTACCTGCGTATGATCGCCTGTCCTCCAAGGGAACGTACCAAAAGGGCAATGTCACGTGCCATGCCATAGGAAAGGGTACTGTAGGTGATCCTGTTTTTCTTTCCCGATCCATCTGTATCCATCAAACCGCGTAAGAGGTCGATGCGCTGTTCCACCGATCCGTGCATGTATTCGTATGGTATGAATTTCTCTACACTCGGTTTGTCTGCTTTGAGCCGTTTGATCTCTTGGTAAAAACGATTTTCGTGGACTGTCGGATTCTTTGTAATGTTGTATCGCGGACACGTGGCGTAATCGTCCCGTATCAATAGCATGTCGCCGGGTAAAAGTTTTCTTACCCTTTCGGCAATAGCCACATCCATATCCGGTGTAGAGAAAGACAGTTTTCCGTTACCACCGCAAAGATGGCCGTCTCCCAAAAGTACCCCCATGATGTAAGGATGGATGATGTATAATCTTTCCTTGTACTTCACAGGTTCACACATTGGGATTTCCCATTTCCGTCTTGTATGGTTATGGCCAAAACCTTTCAGGTTGTAGGTTACGCCGGAATCCATGATCTCCTGTGTTGTCTTGGTGATCCATCCTTTCCCCTTTCTTCTACGGTTGACATCTCGGACACACCACAGATGTTCTGGCCCGCATTCACAGGATACGCCATCAGAGAACGTAACTTTGAACACGCGGCGTTCTTTTTGTGGAAACACGCCGCTTACGGCATATACATTTCCGTCCCTGCCGAATATCTCGTCTCCAATTTGTAACTCTCCGATCCGTCTGAAGCTGTTTGGAGTAGCCACGTAACTACTGACCGGTTGTTGTTTACCAAGTCCCATATCGTCTCCATTGATAAACCGTTTCAGTTGCAAGCCTCGTGCAATTCCTTGCAGTTGATAGGGGTAAGGCTGTACTTTCAGTCCATGTTCTCCGTCTAGTTCCGGCATTTCCGGTATTTGAAAAGCAACATCCTCCTCTGTCTGTGATTGTGCAATCGTTCCCCATTGTACCGGTTCGAAATGGCGGACGTAATAAGTCAATTGATCCAATTCTGCTTTGCATTTGTTGGTTGCCGGAATCAGCCATGCGCCCGTTTGTTTGTCCCACCAGCGGATGGAAACAGAGCTTTTCAGCTTGTCTACAACCTGCTGGCGGTATCTGTCAAACTTCACCGCATAACATTGCCCTTTTTCTGTATTTTGCAGTGTAATTGTCATAGTGGTAGGTGTTATGCAAATTCGTCAAACGCTTTTATCTCTTCGGTGACATCCTCCATTTCTGCTTTTTTCTTGCGGCCGCGTTTCTTCGGCTTCGGCTCTGCTTCTCCGGTAATATCTGCTTCTTCGGGAACATCGAAATCGAACGATTCTTGTTTGATTCCATATTTTCCGCCGAACAGGTAAGCGTCCACTTCGTAGTCAAGTCGGCTGACCGCCTGTTTTAAAGCATCTCCATACGGATATCCCTCGCCGGATTCGTCTTCGAATTTTGTAAACGGGACGGAAAGGTTAAGGACTTGTCCGCTTTTCAATAGCTTTTGTGCCTGGATAGAAACACCGGCCGATTCGTCTGATCCACCTTTGCTATACCCCGTGACAACGATATTTTTCAGTTTCTCATTCAGATCATCATCCGAAGGATTTTCGATATTTACAACTCCGGCTTCTTGCATTTCGCAAATCTTGACGGCATGAGTCTTTAACAAACTCATGGCATATAACAGGTCCGGATGAACGAATTGCTGGGATGATTTGGTTACTTCGTTCTTGTAGTTTGCTTCTACAAATCGCTCTGTATAATCTGCCGTTACCTGGTTGTTCTTGAGCTTAACTTTTTGAATTTCATACACAGGTTGTTCTTTTACTAATTCATCTTCCATACTTTTTAAAATTTAGGATTGTTATAACTTTGGGGCGCTAAGGCCATTTCTGCTTTTGCTTTACTGATTACAGTGCGACACCATTCCAGTTGATGAGTCGCGGTCCGGTTCAAACGCTCACACCAATCGACAAGATATTGTTCATCTTTGCACAGACTGTCAATGATAGCATTTACTGCCTTGGAGGTAGCCCCGGCACGTGAGGCTGTTTCCCGTAACGTATCGAAGACTTCCGATTTCTTTTTCCCGTTCAGATGGTATTTGGCATCTGCTAACAGTTTCCCGGTCCGGGCGATATAGACGGCAAGGTCGTTTCCACGTAGGACAGCTTCTTGGACTTCTTCACTCATGGTAATATTCAGATAGGAATCAATAGCTGCCAACTCGTTGGATATTTTATCTATGGGTGTGATGTTTAAATTCATGTCTGTTTGTCTTTAAAATATATCTTCCGAAAAAAAGGATATCCTATTTATTTTCAACCGAACAGCATCCACCACCGGAAGGCAAGTTCTTCGTATTTTTCTTTACCTTTCTGGTAAATCGTATCGCCTCGTTTAATGAATGCTTTGAACACTTTTTGATTTTTCTTGGAGATACCATAGATGAAATCCTGCCGACTGCCTGCGATATCCATATACCAGGCGCGGGAACGGTCCCAATCGAAAAAGTCAATAGCTTCATCGAATTGTTTTTGTGTGCTGGCAAAAGTGCTTTTCAGGTCTCCCCCAAATCCGTAGGTCGGAAGCCACCAGTCCCATTTGCACCGGGTATCGAGCGTGTATTTGAAGTTGCCATATTGGAAACATTGGTTCTTATTGACCATGAATCGTTGAGTTTCCGCCTTAGCAAGCACTTGGGCCAGGAAAGGATCGTGTCGGGCTTCCATGCGGAGGGACTTCTTCATGGCTTCTGCCAGTTCCCAATCCTCGCCGGAATACAATATATCGTCCACCATGCGTTTGTCATACCTGACCCTTTCCGGTTCGGTAATCATCGCATCGATTAGGCTGCCGAATTTGAAGGCTTTCTCCTTATCCCCGTATTGGGTACGGGGATAGAGGAGGTTCTTTAGTTCCGTAAGGTCCGAGTTACTAACCTCCGACCGTTGGTAATACGTATCTTGCATCTTCTTCCTTGAGTTTTAGATATTCAATGACTGCAAAGTCAAATTCGAAATTGTAGGTGTTATCCATCAGCCACCGGAACCATTTGCGGCCCTCTTCCGTATCGAGAATCTTTTTCAGAATACTTGGCTCGCGTCTGTATTTTCCGAAGTTTATCCATGAGGACAGATAGAGTTTCTTTTTCATATCATTTGGCTGTTACATCATCGATATACTTTACATATGCGGATTGGATTTGCTCTCCGTCCTTATTCACAACTTTCTCGCAGTAGGTAATCATCTTCTTATGTACCTTCTCTAGATCCTCCATGCTCATATTGATTCCTTCGCGCATGAACCACATCTGATATACCTGCATGAATCCTTGTGGATTGGTTATCTGGATCTTCTTCTTGACCTTGGCTTTCGTTGGAGTAGGGGACATGCTGGCTGCTGAGAAATCAAATGCTGCCTGTACTTCGGCAGCAGACTTTTCAGCAGCCGCTTTGGCCTTAGCCTCTTCTTCCCGGCGTTTGCGTTCTTCTTCCTGCTTTTTTCTTTCTTCCGCTTCCTGTTGTTTTCGCTCTTCTTCCATACGGGCAGCTTCAACCGCATTGGTACGGCGTAGCTCTTCCTGTTCTTCCAGTTGTTTGCGGAGGCTGGGGAGTTTGTCGATCAAATCCTGCTTTGTACCCTCTATTTCAAAACGGTAACGTTCTGTAAAATCTTTCTTCTTTTGTATAGCGACTTCATTTTTTATTGCTTTACGGGTTTCTGCGTCCATATAGAAGGTTTGTTTGTTGTCAGAAACGTTTTCTACAAAAGCACTCCAGGAGAAATTTATACTTGTTTCGGATATTCGTCGGCATACATCGTTGTAGGTAGCGAGAGTAGTGCGGTTGAACATGCTGTTTAGTGCATTGATATGCTTTTCAACGTATGCGGCATACGCTGTATCCAACATGACAGAGATATCCGATCGGTATTGAGCCTTTTCGTTCTCCAACATCTGTTTACGGCGAGCTTCCTCTTCCCGTCGTTTTTGTTCGGCAATCTTCTTGGCCGCGTATTTGTTACGGGCCTGTTGGAGCTTATAAGGAATAGTGGTGACCGATTTGACGTCGATAGCCGATTCCAAAGAGGTAAAAGACTTGCTGACCGTAGCCAGAAGTTGCGTCAATGGCTTACGACGCTTGTTCATGTTTTCTATTGTTATTTTCGTCTTTGCCAAATACTCTGAGACCTTCGCATCCAGTTCATCCGAGCTAATACCTCCTTCCGCTTCAATGGTGTCCAGAAGTGTTTGTCCGGCTTGGTTACATGTCGATACGGAAGTTTGGTTGCGTTGCAAGGTGGCAGGAGCCGATTGCATGATCTGATTGAATTCTTCCACTTTAATAAGAGAATTGTTAGCTTGTGTATCCATTGTGATAAATTTTTAAGTGATTGATCGAGTTTATTAAAATCCGGCGTCTTCATCTTCCTGTGATATTGGGGTTGTTATACCTGATGCGGGTACCGGTTCCGCTTGTGGTTGCTCTCCGAATTCCTGTAAAGGGTTTTCCGATTGAGGTTGGGGCAAACCCGTC
>OGOU01001815.1_pt1 | contig 15989 bp, 11 predicted proteins | sample 1552721 | NCBI WGS metagenome assembly OGOU01 (sample SAMEA2580176, study PRJEB22360) | human gut metagenome | biome: human gut; feature: human-associated habitat; material: faeces | place: Denmark | collected 2008/2010
TGCACAAAGTTACGGCTCGAAAACCCCGGGACAGGGGGAACTGCCGTTTTGCATCCATGCCCGTTATGAAACCCAGCGTGCTATCCTGACCGACATCGTTGCCTCGCTCCACACGCAAGGCATCCGCAAAATGGTTATTGTCAGCGGTCACGGAGGCAATAATTTTAAAAACATGCTGCGCGACCTCTCGCTCGACTATCCCGATTTCCTGATCGCCACCACCGACTGGTTTGCCATCGTCCCCACACAAGGTTATTTCGAAGCTCCCATAGACGACCATGCCGGGGAAACGGAAACTTCGGTCATGCTGCACTATCATCCCGAACTGGTGAATCCGGAGGAAGCAGGCAAGGGTGAATCTTTCCCCTTTGCCATCCCGGCCCTCAATGAAAAAATAGCCTGGGTTCCCCGCCATTGGGACAAAGCCTCCCGCGACAGCGGTATCGGCGATCCGTCGAAAGCCACCGCAGAAAAGGGTAAACGCTACGCTCAGGCCGTAACGGAAAAATTATGCAGGCTATTCGTTGAAATGGGTACGCACGAACTGTACTGACCCGGCATTTCCCGGCGGCAGGACTGCCCGGAAACGGCGGCTTTAATCCATAAAAAATCCCGGACAACCAGCTTTCGCAGTCGTCCGGGATTCTTTACACAAATTTAATATAACAACATAAACAGTCCGTAAACTGCCTATACTTCCGGTCAGTCCAGACAAATTTCCACTTCGTCGGCCAAACGGGGTTTGGCAACCTTAGCGGTAAACACGTTCTTGCCTTTCTCCAGATTCACTTTCTCCCACACGAACATGCCGTATTCACCCTTCCGTTTCCCCTGGGATTTCCCGTTCACAAACAATTCCACTTCATTGCAGTTAGAATACACCTTCACGGTCTGTTCCGGCTTTTCACGGTGGGTTAAACGGCGGTCGGCAATATATACGAACGGTTCGTTCTTATTCCAGTTCGCTTTATAAAAATAGAAAGCATCCTTTTTAAACTTCCGGTCGAAAGTCACCAGACCTTTATCGTTCTTTCCGGCAATTTCCCCCTCCGTACGGTGGGCTGCCCCGAAATCGAACATATTCCAGACAAAAGTTCCCCAGATAAACGGACGCTGGTCGATGGCTTTCCAATGCTCTTCGTGGAAATAAGTCTGCCAGTTTTCAGGATGCCAATAGCTGTTGGCCACCGGTTTCTTCAACTCTTCCTGCTGGTGTTTTACGCTGGCTCCCGCTCCATACTCGCTCACACCGATACCGCGGTTCGGATATTTCTTGTGCGTGGCGTCCGCCCATTTCCCGATAGAGGAAGGATCGCCGCCATACCAGCCGAAATACTGGTTCCACGCAATCACGTCGGTCAGCTCGTTCAGCTCGCCGCCCTGATTGCTGGCAGCCGTCGTGATACGGGTAGGGTCTTCCTGATGTGCCAGCACATTCAGCTCCCGGATATAATCGCACGGATCGTCACCCACCTGCTTCAGCTCATTGAAAAGTCCCCAGAAACAAATAGAGGGGTGATTGAAATTCTGGCGGATCAGCTCGATCAACTGCTGCTTACCGTTCGCGCGGAAAGAAGGCTGATCCACAAATCCCTTATCCCGGTAACCGCCGGGACCGATAAACGGAATCTCCGCCCAAACCACCAATCCGTATTGGTCGCACAGATCGTAAAAATATTTATCCTGCGGATAATGTGCCAGACGGACGGCATTCACGCCCATCTCCAACATAATCTGCATATCGTCGTCATGATGAAGCGGAGCCAGTGCATTCCCGATCTCAGCCCGGTCCTGATGGCGGCAAACGCCTCTCAACTGCAAATGCTCCCCGTTCAGGAAAAATCCCTTATCCGGGTCCACATGGAAATAACGGAAACCGATTTTATCCGTCACCCGGTCGGTCACTTTCCCGTCCTTCGAAACGGATACTTCCACATCGTAACGATACGGGTCTTTCACGCCGTTCCACAAACGCGGTTTCTTCACATCCAGCGGCAACACCACTGTGCCGTTCCCCTGGGCATCGATCTCTGCCACAGCTTCCTGCCGGGCTACCACGTTCTTTTTATCGTCTATCATTTTCAGGCTCACCACCGGCTTGCTGCCTGCCGTGCCCTTCACTCTGATTGTAGCATCCACATGCGCTGCATCCTTGCTCACATTCGTTTGTTTCAGGTAAACCCCGTTCGAGCCGTAATCTTCCAGGGAAACATGCTCCGGCTCGGTAACGATCAAATCCACATCCCGGTAGATCCCTCCGTACATATTGAAATCGCCCAGCAACGGCATAATATCCAATTGCAACGCATTGTTCACCCGCACCATGATTTTATTTTTCTCCCCGTATTTCACCCGGTCGGTAATATCCACGGTGAAAGCCGTATAGCCTCCCCGGTGTTCCGCCGTATGCTTACCGTTGATAAAAATATTGGCCACGGTGTTTACTCCTTTGAAACGCAAAAAAAGCCGTTTTCCTTGCCAATCGGCAGGAATTTCCAGTGTTTTCTCATAATTCGCAAGTCCTCGGAAATAATCGGCTTTTCCAGCCAAAGCATCCGTATTCCAGGTATGGGGCAGAGTGACCTCCGAATAAACGTTAGACCGCACTTCCCATCCCGGGGTAAAACGCCACGAACGGTTCAGGTTCACGGTTTCCCGTCCGAACACACTCCCTCCGGCCAACAGCAAAACAAGTAAAAAAGGTAGAAAAAAAATTCTCATACAAGCAATTTTATTGAAGTGAATAATAAATCCGGTACAACTCTAAACGCCACAAAAGTTGTCCACGCAATCGATTGTTCAAAAGTATAAAAAATATTCTACAATCAAAAATGTTCACAAAAAACCCGTCGTTTTTTTGTAGTGCAAAGTTTTCTACTATTTTTACATTCATAAAAAATTTATATAAATTTGTAAGAACGAATTACATAGGTGCATGCGTACAAATTTTTTTTCCACTTATAGAACAAACGGGATCTTGTTTTACCTGGTTCCTGTTGCCGTATTTTGTTTCTGGCTCTTCGTGTATCCCTACACGATGATGAATCAGGAATTATTTTCCTTATTCCTCATGACGCCGGACTTTTTTCTGGAGCAGTTGAAACACCCCGGCGGCCTATCGGATTATATCGGCTGGTTTATCGTCCAGTTTTTCCGTTACCCCTGGCTGGCGGCAATCTGCCAAACGGCGGCATTTATCGCCGTCTATTTTCTCACGTCCCGCATTACCCGGCGGCTCGGACTGCTGGCCGGAGCGGTCGGCATACTCTACCTGCCCGCCCTGACTTTATTGGGACTGCAAATGCAATATGAATTTCTGTTTTCGGAAACCATCAAAGTCGTCGGTTATCTGGCCATCTTCTACGGGTATATCCATATCGCCAACCCTAAAATCCGGCTGCTGCTGTCTTTGGCCGGCTCTCCTTTGTTCCTGATGTTGTTAGGAGGAGGCATTTTCATCTGGCTTTATGTTTTATTCGTGATCTACGAACTGATATTCGCGCCGAAGCGTATTCCCGTCGCCGGGCTGGTGAGCTGGCTGGTCATCGTTCCCGCCCTGCCTCAGATTTACAAGCGGATAGCCCTGATTCCGCAATCGGAACTATACGCCTTGTTTCCTAAACTTACCGAATGCAGCTTTCCGCCGCTATCGACGATTATGTTCGTCTGGCTCCCGGTGTTCCTGCTTTTAGGCCGGGGAATACAAAAATACTATACCGGAAAATTATCCTTCGGAAAAATCACGACCGTCGTGTTCAACCTATTGGTGATCGTCGCTGCCGCCTGGATATTGAAAGCCAATTGCTATTATCCCCATGTGGAACAGCAATTTCACCTATACCGTGCCGTAACAGAAGAAAATTGGGACGAGGTGCTGAAGGTAGCCAAAGATTATAAAGGCGGACGGTATTCCGCCATCGTTCTCTACAATATCGCTTTGGCACAAAAGGGACGGTTGGCGGACGACGCCCTCGACTATCAGCAGGTAGGGATGGCAGGATTGCTGCATCCCTGGGAAGGAAATTATTTCAGCCATCTTTACGGCTCGGAAGTTTTTTACCGTTTAGGGGAAATGAACGAAGCTCTGCGCTGGGCATTCGAAGCGGCGGTATGTAAAGCCGACGCCACCCCGCCCCACCTGACGAAACGTATCGTGGAAATATTGATTCAACTGGAAAAATACGAAGCGACCCGGCCTTTCCTTTACCGGCTGGTGCAAACGTGGCATTATGCCGACTGGGCGAGAAAAACCCTGCGTACCTTGCCTTCAAAGGCCGTTCCCAGTCCGCCTACGGCAGAAACCGATTTTATCTGCGGTTCGTTCGGGCCGTTTTTCGACCTGACCGGGATGTTGCAGAACCATCCGGCAAATACCAATCTTAGAGACTACCTGCTGACCGGTTTGTTACTGGAAAAAAGAATCGAGAATTTCTATGCCGATTTTTGTGAGTATTTCCGCCCCGGTGTAAAAACGGTGCTGCCTAAAATATATGAAGAAGCCCTGATTATCGTCTATCAAAAAGGGATCGACCGCGATGTGTTTAAAAAATATAGCATCACCCAGGAGTGCGGCGACCGTTTTTCGGCCTATTCCGACGGCATAAAAGCTCATGGGCTGAAAGATCCGGAAACTCCTAAACTGCTGGCTCCGAAGTTCCGCAACACGTATTGGTATTATTTCCATTTTACCTCTACCAGTTCGGTTTCCTATTAAAAAGATAAAAATTAAATTCATATACACCGACCGATCATGAAAAACTATTATATCGCTTGTTTCATTTTATTGCTGCTCGGCAGTTGCAAGCCCAATATCACGTCTTACGAAGACATAGGCATCGATCCGCCTATCGTGCCGGACTATGCCGGAGTGACCATACCTAAAAATATCGCTCCCCTGAATTTTTATGTCGATGACTATTGCCAGCAGATCGAAGTGCGCTTTATGCTCGGAGACGAGGAGCAGTTCGCTTTTTACAGTAAACATTTCACCGATCTGCCGCTGAAACGCTGGAAATCCCTGTTACAGAAAGCCTATGAGCAGAAACAGCCCATACGGATAGAGATCGCCAAAGAAGTGAAAAAGCAATGGCTGCGATACAACCCCATCGAAATCCGGGTGGCGGAGGAAATCGATCCATACATCGCCTACCGCCTGATCGAGCCGGGATATGTGGGCTGGTATATCATGGGTATCTATCAGCGAAATCTCTCTAATTTCGACGAAAGTCCGATTATGGAAAATACGCTCACGGAGAAAAACTGTATGAATTGCCACGCCTTTTCAAACTATAGCCCCGACCGTTTTTCTTTCCACATGCGTGGAGATCTTGCCGGGACGGTAATCGCCAAAGACGGAAAACTTACACTGCTCGACACCAAGACAGACCTCACGTCCACCACATTTACCTATCCGGCCTGGCATCCGTCGGGAAAGCTCATTGCTTATTCCACCAATAAAACCTGGCAGCTTTTCCATGCCCTGAAAGAAAAGCAGGTCGAAGTATATGACGAATTTTCGGACATCGTCCTGTACGATGTGGAGAACAACCGGGTTATCGTCGATAGCATCCTTTGCTCTTCCTCGAAATTCGAAACTTATCCTTCGTGGTCGCCGGACGGACGGACACTTTATTTCTGCACCACCGATTCGACTTCCACACCCGAAAATTTCGAACAGTTACAATACACGATTTGCAGCATCGGTTTCGATCCCGCCACCCTGCAATTCGACGGCAAAATCGACACGGTTTACAACCCCGGCGGTAGCAATGTATTCCCACGCATCTCCCCCGACGGGCGTTTCCTGCTGTGCACGCACCTGGATTACGGTTGTTTCCCGATCTGGCATAAGGAAGCCGACCTCCGGATGATCGACCTGCAAACCAAAGAGGAAATCCCCGGCGAAGCCAACAGCGAAGATTCGGAAAGCTATCACTCCTGGTCGTCCGACGGAAAATGGGTGATGTTCACCAGCCGCCGGAACAGCGGACTGTTCACAAAGCTCTATTTTTCTTACGTCAGTCCCGAAGGCAAAATGCACAAAGCCTTCCTGCTGCCCCAAAAGACGTTCGATGTCAATGCCCCGCGCCTGCAATCGTACAACGTCCCGGAATTTATTTCCGGCAAAGTGAACATATCCCCGTACGCCATCGCCCAATGCGCCCGGAGCACCCCTGTTAAAGTCCAGGCCGAACCATAGGCCGGATAAAATACTATTCAGGCTAACCATTGAATATATAAAGCAAACCGGGGAGAGCAGCATAAAACTGCTTTCCCCGGTTTATTTTATCCTCCGTCCGATTGTCGATCGAACCATCACCCCAAACGGCTATCGGGTACTATCCCTCATCCGTAAACTTCACGCCACAAAAAAAGCTGCCTTGAAAAAAGCAGCTTTTTTATTTTATTTCTGTTCGGCCAAACCGTTCAACGATTTCCTTTCTTCCGGCCATTTCGTTTCAGCGAGTTTCTTTTGGATCTTCCCGCATTCCTTAATGACCAACCGGAGCCCGCTGACGTAAGCGATCAGGGAAATCCCGGCGATCAGCGCCACCCTGAACGGATACACCGCAGCAGGAGAGGCGAGGAACAGCAGCAAGCCTGCAAATAAAAGCAAACTGCCTGCATGATTCACCCGTTTGAAAGGGCTGAACAGCACCAGAACATTAGCGGCAAAACAAATGGCGGCAAAAACGGCAAAATAATATTGCACGGTAAGCCCCCACGCAATTCCCCACGTCACAGGAGAGGCACTCAGGGCATAAGCTCTAAAGGCCAGGAAAACCCCGCCCTGCGCAAATAAAACCTGCAACAGGGCCATCCCCGAAGCCACCGCTATTTTGGCTAATACCGATTTCATGCCGCCGGACGGTAACAGGCTTATTTAAAAACCTCGGTCACCGGACGGGCAATCCACACCTGCGGGCGTTTCAGGCCGAAAATATAAGCGATCGTAGCCGCTGTATCGTACTGCATCACCGAAGAGGTGATCTGATGCCCGACCTTTACGTTCTTTCCGCATACGATAAACGGAATCTGCATTTCTTTCATGGTCTTCCCGCCGTGTCCTTTATCCACTCCGCCGTGGTCTGCTGTCAGGATGAAAATAGTTTCATCGTAGATACCCGCTTCTTTCACGGCATTTACAATTTCAGCGATATAACCGTCCAATTCTTTCAATTTGGCATAATACTCGTCCGTATCGTGTCCCTTACTATGTCCGGTTCCATCCGGCTCGTCGAAAGCGACCATCGTAAAAGTCGGTTTCTTAGCCTTGATATAATCGGCTGCATTCTTTGAAGTTCCAGCGCCTTTGGTCTGTACGAAATGATCGACCGCCGCTTTTTCACACAGGTTGGCCATACCACCCCATTCATAGATATAACCGATTTCAGCATCCGGTTTCTGGTCGCGTAGCAAGCCGATCACCGAGGGGAAAAGTCCGTAATGGGTAAGTTCCCGCGAAGGCAGGTCGGGTTTCGTGCTGCCCCAGGTGGTAAACCCGTGCAATTCAGGCCCTGCACCCATAATCATCGAAGCCCAGTTACAAGCACTCGAAGAGGGCAGGATACTCCGGGATTCCAGCGTATAGCTCCCGTCTTTCATCAGGCTTTTCACGGTAGGCATGTCCGCTTTCGGCAGACTGTATGCCCCCCAGCCGTCCAATCCGATTAAAACCACATGCTTTACACCTTTCACACCCTTTTCTTTGGCAGCCATCGTTGTCAGGCAAGCAACGAATAAACAAACCAACAACAAACTTAATTTTCTCATACTATCTTATTTTAAAATTTAATACGTTCAATCGAATTTCGCCTCTTCCAGCCAATATTTCAAATTACGGTTTTCGCTCTCCCCTTCCGGATAATTCGGACTATACAAACGCGTTTTCTTCAACACCTGCAACTGTCCGTCCTTCACATATTCTTCGCCTCTTTCCGATAAATGCGCCACCATACGCCCGCGCCACAATTCCAGCGCTTTCCGGTATTTTTTATTTCCGGCCAGATTCACTTTCTCGCCCGGATCTTTCGTCATGTCGAACAACTGCTCTTTACCGTCGTGGAATCCCCACACATATTTCATCTTGCCATCCGTCAGCGCACACCAATAATTATTGGCGCTGTAACAGGTGGCGTGTTCCAGGTCGATGTATTCCCTCCATTGCGGCTTTTTGCTCTGCACCAAAGGCAGCACGGAAGCCCCGTCCATGCCTTCCGGCACTTCCGCTCCGGCAGCATCCAGAAAAGTAGGCAGAATATCGCGCAGCTCCACCGGATAAGACAAATGCGCTCCCGGCTCCACAGCCATTTTCATCCATTCCGGCAAACGCAGCAGGAAAGGCACATGGGTAGAGCCCTCGTAAGGATAAGTCTTGCGCCAATGATAATGGTCGCCCAGCATATCCCCGTGATCCGAAACGAAAATAATCACGGCATCGTCATACAGTCCCTTGTCTTTCAATGCCTGAATAACCTGCCCGATCTGATCGTCGATAAACGTGATATTGGCATAATAATGACGGCGCGATTCCACGGCATGTTCCACACCGTAATCCCCGAAAGCCGCATCTTTCTTTTTCGGGTAATTCGCAAAGGAAGCCGCCCATTCCCCGATTACCGGTTCGGGCACCTGCACATCTTTGTACATATCCAGATAACGCTGCGGCGGATCGTACGGGCTGTGCGGGCGCGCAAACGACACTTTCAGGAACAGCGGTTTATCTTCATTATAGTTTTCGATAAATTCCACAGCGGTTTCGCCTGTCCAGGCGGTAGGATGCAAACGCTCTTCCAGCGGGAAAACCCCCGAAGCATGATCGTTCCAGCCGATTCCCAGCTGATCGGGATTTTTTCCCGGAGCCTGCAATTTAAACCAATCGCGGTAGTCGCTCACAAAACCGTCCTGCTCGATACGCCCGCTTTCGTCCACCAAGGTACCGTGAAAACCATGCAGCGATTTTTGGGGAAACCAGTGCATTTTTCCGATACCGAACGTGTAATACCCTGCCTGGCGGAGCATCCGGGGCATTTCGAATTTGTATTTCCTCGCCACTTTCCCATAGCCCAGCATCCCGTGATGCCAGGGCGACATTCCGGTGAGCAGGGCGGCGCGTGCCGGCGTACTGCTGGGAGTGGTGCTGTATCCATTGTCGAAACATACCCCCTCCCGGGCAAGCGCGTCCAGATTCGGGGTTTTCACCGCCGGGTTCGTCACCCCGATACAATCTCCCCGCTGCTGGTCGGTCATAATTAAAATAACATTCGGCTTTTTCACAGTTTGTGCTTCCAGCGAAGCCAATCCGGCAAATAGTCCGGTCGTCAGCAAAAATGAATTTTTGATATCCATACTTATATTCTTAAATGTCTTGTCAAACCCGTTTAAGCTATTCCAGCTTCAAAACCTCACCGCCACATCGCTTACAATACCACGTCTTTCAATACCTCTCCAGCGGGATTCAGCACTTTCAGCCTCAGTTCTTTCCCTTTTTTGGTAAGCACCATCACCGTCGCCCCTTTCATGGAGTAACCACCGCCCACCACTACCGGGAAGCCCTGGCCGTCCTCTCCCGCCGGATGGAAAGCATAGCGGTGGGTGTGAGCGTTGAGCGCCACGTTAAACGGCGCTTTATCCAACAGTTTCCCCCATAATTCGCGGCAAGGGTTATATCTTTTACTCGCACTTCCATAAATGGGAATATGGTGGATCAGTACCCGCTTATCCGCTTTCTTAAACGCCTTCGAGGCCAGTTCTTCTTTCAGGAATCCCACCTGGTCGTTCCGCAACTGGGTAAAATCGTTCAGCCCGTAATACACCCAAGTGCTATCCGGCTTATCTTCCCCGCAATCGAGCATCACAAAGCGGGTATCGCCCCAGGTGAAAGCGCCGTAAGTCTTGTCGCCCACATAATCGAACAACCCTCTCAATCCAATGGAATAAGCATTCCGGATTTCGTGATTACCGCGCAGATAAAACACGGGCACCCGGTCTGCCCCTACCTTATTGTTAAAATAGGAAAGCGAGAAAACGGCTTCGTCCTCGTTATTGGGATCGTCGATACAATCCCCGTTGAAAAACACAAAATCGTAATTTTCACCTTTCACCTGATTGTACAGTGCATCGAATGTCTGGTGCTGCTTATGAATGTCGTTGAAAATCACCGCTGTGAAGTCGTTACCCCCACCGTTCGGCATGGTAAACGTCTGAAATTCCGTCATGGCCGTTTCGCCGAACACTTTGCTATAAGCCCGGTAAGAAAGAATTTCTTTCGAACACACCCGGTAGTAGTAAGTTTTTCCCGGCTCAAGCCCGTCCAGGCGGATTTTATGGATGAAATTATTACAAATCACCTGACCGTCCACCAGCGTATGGGCCTTTTTCAGGTTTTCGCGATCAGTGCCGTATTCCACCCAGCTATATACCGGAACATAGGTCAGCCAGCTTACCGTGATTCCGTTATCCACAGGATTCTGCAAATAAGGACGGGTGCGGAATATATCTTTCTCCGGCGTTTTCAGCCGTACTTCGGCAAAGACGGGGCGATGGTCGGAAGCCACCGGCTCGTTTCTCACGCTGTTCGACAGACTGGCGAAACCGGGATCGTTTCCGGCATATCCCAAAATATAATCGATACATTCCTTCGGCTCGTCCGCCGGGAAAGTCGGAGTCTTCACATTGGTCAGCACACGGAATTTTTCGCGCAACGCTTTTATCACGGGAGAATCCGGATGGGCGTTCAGGTCGCCCGCCAAAAACACGGGTTTCTGCATTCCTTCGATTTCTTTCAGAATCAACGGGATCGATGCCAGCTGATCGGCTTCGGTCAGCGAAAAATGAGTGGCGCAAAATACATACTTCTCAAACTCGGCCACCAGCAACACCCGCTTTTCTTCCCTGCCGGGCAACGGCACGAATTTATAGTTCAGCGGTTTCTCTTTCGACAGCAATCCGATGCCGTATTTACCGCCCTGGTAATCGATGGCAGGAGCATACACCCGGTGCATCAAGGTCTGGTCCGACAGCTCCCGCAAAATATCCACCCCGCCGGAACGCCTCGTCGCGCTGTCCAGCTCCTGCAAGGCCACCACGTCCGGCGACATACGCAAAACAGCTTTCGCAATACGGGCGTAATCCCGCTTGCCGTCCAGCCCCACACCGTTGTGGATGTTATAACTCATAATCCGTAAAGTGGTCTGCTCCGGCCGGACAGACTGCGCCCGGCTACCTGTGATTCCCCACAGGAACAGGAAAAGAAATAAAAAAGTGATCCTCATATATACTTATTTTACAACGCAATCGATTGACCAAAGATGCAAATTATCCTTTTTAAAAGAAAATTTTTTACAATCTTTTTCAGAAAAACTTACCTTCCGGTAAAACGTAAATCACGTGTCATCTACCGGACTACCGAAATAGCAGGGAAAACCATTCCGGAACCTCCCCCCCTCCGGCAAGTTTTCCATAAAATCCAAAACAAGGTCACCCGTTTTTTAGGTGACCTTGTTTTATTGGCATCCATTCGGAAAAACTCCTGCTTTCTGCGGGAATATGCCGTCAGGAAACGGATCGTCCTTCCCTGACGACTCCCGTTTTAAAGTCACACCGGGAACATTCGCCCTCCCCCTGTCCAGACCGACCGCCTCCCCCGGCACGATATGTAAAATTTCAATTTTCCGCTTCGTCGATAGACTGAAGCGTTTTCAGGTCGCACACCTGCCGCTGGTAATAATTGATCATCCGGGTGACATAGCTGCCCATCTGCGATATTTCAGACACCGATCTCATCAGGTCGGCAGTCAGCCTAAATGCCCGCTTATGCGCTTTCTTTCCTTCTATCCGTTCCAGATACAATACGAAACTCTCGTGCAGCACCGGGATATATTTGTACCAGGGCAACTGCATAAATGCCAGCACCGCCATCATCTTTTGGGATTGGTTCAACAAATAGGCTTCCGGATCGTCCGATTCCGGAGGCCCGAACACTTCCATCAGCCGTTCGGACTGCCGTTCGAAATACGAATTTAAAACTTCACATTCTTCCGGAGAAAAAGGTTGTACGGCCTGCCCGCTCACACCCTCGGCAAAGACGGGCACAGGGTTTGCTTGTTCACACATATTTTCTAATGTTAAAAAAGGCAGGAAAAAAAAGAACGGTTCCTGCCTGTCCCGCTTGTCCAACACCTAACGGTATGCGAGGTGCATTAACACACTCAGCGGGGGTACAGGAACCGCCGTATCAAGGAAAAAATGACAGGCATTGTAACAATGCCTGCCATGTGTGGCAGTCTCCCTACCGTTAGTTATGTTGGACACCACAAACATATAACATTTTTTTCAATTACAAGACAAAAACAAAATAATTTTTCAAATATTAGATAAATATTTTTCATATTGGAAAACACTACTCTATAAAAATAAAACTTATTCCGATGTAAATCAGTATAAAACATCTATTTTTACATCTCGTTCCGCACATACAAAAATAATATGGAGTACTTACATTTCATTGCCGATTTTATCCTGCACATCGATACGCACTTAAGTGAAATGGTCGCCCAATACGGCATTTGGGTATATGCTATTCTTTTTTTGATTATTTTTTTGGAAACCGGGCTGGTCGTTACCCCCTTTCTTCCCGGCGACTCCCTGATGTTCGTGGCCGGAGCGCTCGCAGCCCTGCCTGCCAACGGGATCAATGTGCATCTCATCGTGCTGATCCTGATCGCAGCAGCCATTTTGGGCGATGCCTCGAACTACACCATAGGACGATTGTTCGGGAAAAAACTGTTCAATAATCCGAACTCAAAAATATTCAAACCGGGCTATCTGGAAAAAACACACGATTTCTACCGGAAATACGGAGGCAAAACGATCATTCTGGCGCGTTTCGTCCCGGTCGTCAGAACATTCGCCCCATTCGTCGCCGGAATGGGACACATGAGCTACCGCCATTTCGCCTCTTATAATATCATCGGGGGACTCGTTTGGGTAATTCTGTTCACTTATGCCGGCTATTTCTTCGGCGGACTGAGAATCGTACAGGAAAACCTGAAATGGCTGATCCTCATTATTATCGTGGTATCCATCCTGCCTGCTATCATCGAAATCCGGCGTGCCAAACGCAAAGCGGGAAAAGAAGCGAAGCGCGATTGATTTCTCCGGAACAGATGCCGTCCGGAAAAAAACAGCCTATAAAAAAACGGTTTCCGCCTGTCCCGTTGTCCAACACCTAACGGTATGTGAGGTGCATTAACACACTCTACGGGGGTGCGAAAACCGCTATATTTTAAAACGCAGGTACGCGTCAGGTTACAAATATACAAAATTTTTTATATGTTTCCTTTAAAAGGAAAAAAAATCGAAGCCTTACGAACAAAAAGCGGCAAGACTACCTCCTGAAGCACTATGACACAACTTCATCGCATAGCCCGCCACTTCCCGTAAACCGTCTCCCGGTTTCCGTCCGGGTTATTATTTTTCCAACAAAATAAACAATCCCTTATTCCCTTCCACCTCGATCTTCCCGCTCAAATCCACCTGCCCGGCAGCCTGAACACCCGCCATTTCAGGCAGGCTCACTTTCGACGGGGTGAATCCCAGGCCTTCGGTATCCAGCGACAAGCGGCAAGCGGCCGGACGATCCGTCCAATTCGCCACCACGATCACCGCTTTATCCTTCTTCACATAGATCGTCGGCAAAATCGCTTCATTATCGCTTCTCAAAGGCGAATCCGCATTCCAAAAGCCGTACATCACAGCTTCCTCCATGCCGAAATCGTCATACAGTTCCCACAAGGGGCGCGGGTCTCCGCTCCACGGCAGGCGCGGTGTCATGCAAAACGTCATCCCCCGCCAGTAATTCCGGGCATCCAGCGTCTCGCTCATCAGTCCGAAGGGAATACCGGACATTTCCACCAGCCAGAAATCGGGCGTATTCGTGTATTTGAAACCCTCTCCCAGCCAAAGGCGGTCGGCATAAGGCAGCAAATCCGTGTACATCAGCAGCGAATTGGCATACCCCGCCCACTGATTCATGTGGTTCCAGCTATGCATATCCACCGTCCGGTGCTTTCCATCGGCATCCAGTAGCCGGCGGGCACGTTTCAGCGTTTCACGGTCGAGCGCGCTATCGTCGATATACACCCCGTCCAGCCCGATATTCTTCACCATCCAGTCCAGCCCTTCCAGATAATAATTATTCCAGCGCGAATCCGGTGTCGTAATCACCGATATATCCATATCCCCCTTGTATTTCCCTTCCCGGAAAGCATTATACCAGGCCGGGATGAAATGCGAGCCGAAATTTTCGTTCAGCCAGGGATTCGGGCCGTTCCTGTGAATCAGCGTCCGGGCGTCCTTTCCCGGCCCGTCCATAATCACCTCTCCGCCCAGGCTGCGCAAGGCCCAGATTTCCGGAATCTTCACGGTCAGTTCCCTCGTAGTGTAATATGTTCTCACTTTCAACCCTTTGCTGTGAGCCTCTCCGATAAACTTTTTCAGGTCGGGCAGCGAAGCATCGTAATACGGATAATTGATAAACGGATATATATCTTTCTTGTGATGCACATTGATCATATTCGCCCCTTTTTCCAATGCTTCCGGGATATACTTCGCACTGACATCCGAATTGGAATGATAGAAACGGTCTTTCACCTGATGTTCCATATCCAGCGGCTTCACCGGGGTAATCAGCAACTCCATATCGTAATGCAGGGTATCTCCTTTCCGCATCACCTTCTCATCGCCCAGGATATTGGCAATCGCTCCCTTTTTACCGGGAGGAAGAATCAGAATCCCGGCCTCTTTATCCATAACCTGCCGGGCCGTATTCCCCCAGGACGACGGCTGCCGCAGGCGTCCCAGCGCATAATATACATTCACCAGCGGACGGCGGTAATTTTCATCCTTGAGCTTGATCTTCAGCCCGGCATTCACATTTCCTACCCAAAATTCATCCTGATGCCTCGTCGTGTCCCAAGCCCAGGCAATTCCGCCGGAAGGGAAAAATCCGCCCTTTTCCCCCAATCCCATAAAATAGCGGGAAACATAGGGTGTATAAGGAATCACCAGATTTTGTATATCCAATGTAATATCTTTTTTTGCAATCAGGCTCATGCGGATATGGGCAAAGCCGTCGAACTCAAAACGACCCTCGCACAGCAATTCCAATCCGTTGCCTTTTACTTTCGATGTCCATTCGGCCCTACCGTCCGACACTTTCTTCAACACCAGTTTCCCTTTTTCAAGGTCGAGCACTTCATCCTTTCTCCCCACTTTAAATTGCATCCCTTCTGCCAGCACATCGTTCTCCACCTTCCGGTCGATGGCATTGCAGGAATTGTAATTCGTCACGATCCTTTCGGGCAATCCCCAGGCATTCAGCACCATTCGTCCTCCGAGGTAATGTATTTCATTTCCTTTCACTTCCACCGGGATATAAGGGCGGGTAGGCTCTTCACCTTCCCCTGCGCGGGAATCCAGCCAGCGCAGGCGCGAATGCCGCCAGCCTTCGTCGTCGCCCTGGTTTTTCACCGCTTCCCCGCCGACGCTCAAGGTCACGCCGACCATAGTTTTCGGCACACCATCGGCCACTATCGTCACTTTCCCTTCATATTCCCCGGCTGCATCGGCGGGCACACTCACCCCCACCCACAGCGCTTGCAGGCTATTTTGCGGCACATCCACCCGCTTCACAAACTCCTGCCCGTCTTTATTCACGCCTCCGGTGTTGAAACAACGCATTCCCCTGGCCCCGATCCGTTTTCCCTGCTTGTTTTTCAGATCGGAAAAAACAATCCTTACATTCCTTAAATCTCCCTTCACCGGGTAAACGGCCAGCTGGTAGGTGTAAAACTCTCCGGGCTGCGCTTTCCCGGTAAAGCGGGCACGCTGCTCCGGTGTGGTCGCCGCCCAGCGCTGCGGCACAAATTCCGTGCTCCGCATCGCCAATTCCCGGCCCTCCGGAAAACAGAAATATCCGCAATCCGGCT
>OGOU01001816.1_pt1 | contig 15986 bp, 14 predicted proteins | sample 1552721 | NCBI WGS metagenome assembly OGOU01 (sample SAMEA2580176, study PRJEB22360) | human gut metagenome | biome: human gut; feature: human-associated habitat; material: faeces | place: Denmark | collected 2008/2010
ATGCGATTTGAGTCTTGCCGAGCGGTTGCCGTTTTTATATTTGATGAGTATATCGATGGCCCGTATGAAAATCGGATTGCAAAAAGTCTCATTGAACCCGTATGATTTTATGATTCGTACGTCGGGGGATATAACTGCACGGGATTTGCTGGAAAAAATACTCTTTTATTGGCGTAGTATTGATATAAAAGATAATAATTTATAACTTTGAGCCCTCAAAATAATATTTTTTGAACAAGAATATATATGGCACAAATAAATTTAAAAGGAATGGGGGTAGCTTTGATCACGCCATTCAAGGATGACGAATCGATCGATTTTGACGCTCTTTCCAAATTAATAGAATATCAGATACAAAACGGTATAGATTATTTAGTAGTATTAGGGACTACAGCTGAAACACCAACTTTGACCGAACAAGAAAAAAATGAAGTACTTTCTTTTGTTATCGAGAGGGTAAAAGAACGGGTTCCTATAGTTTTAGGGTTAGGCGGAAACAATACAAGAGGAATAGTGGAACGTTTGAAGACAGAGTCTTTTCAGGGTGTAGATGCCATACTGTCTGTCGTACCTTATTATAATAAACCTTCTCAAGAGGGTATCTATCAGCATTATAAAGCGATTGCTTCGGCGACTAAACTCCCTGTTATTCTTTATAATGTGCCCGGTCGTACCGGTGTGAATATGACAGCGGAGACCACTCTGCGTTTGGCCCGTGAATTTGATAATATCGTGGCGATCAAGGAGGCATCCGGAAATATAACGCAGATGGATGATATAATCAAAAACAAACCGAAAGATTTTATGGTAATATCCGGAGACGACGGTATTACTTTCCCTTTGATAACGTTGGGTGCTGTCGGGGTAATATCGGTAATAGGGAATGCATTTCCGAGAGAATTCAGTCGCATGGTGCGTTTGGCTTTGGAAGGAGATTATGCAAATGCGTTGTTGATACATCATAAATTTACCGAATTGTTTGAACTGCTTTTTGTCGATGGAAATCCGGCCGGAGTAAAAAGTATTTTAAGTTCTATGGGATATATCCGTAATCGGTTACGGTTACCCCTTGTTCCCACCCGTATTACTACGTATGAAAAAATACGAGTTGTTTTGCAGAAATTAAATATTATGTGTTGACAATACAGGTCTTATTTTGAACTAAATAGAGTACGGACCGTTATGGTGTCGTATTTTGTAATAGTAAATATTTTTATGGCATAGGGGTGTGGTAGGAAACTCCATGATAAAATCAATATTTTTAACTATGATACAGCGTATTCAATCTTTTTATCTTTTTTTAGTCGCAGCATTGGTACTTTCCATGCTGTTTATGCCGTTGGCCGGTTATTCTAATGCCGATGGAAATTGGCAATTTTTAGCAATGGGAGTTTATACAATGGCAGATCCTGCACAAATGGTGTTGCCTGCTTGGCCTATTGCTATCTTGATTGCATTAATGGGACTATTGGCCTGTATATCTATATTTTTATATAAAAACCGTATCTTGCAAATGAAATTCTGTTTGTTTAATGGCTTAATGCTACTTGCTTTTTATCCGATATTTTTCTTGTATCTGTGGGTGAACGGTAAATCGTTGGCTGCAACCTCATCATTGGCAGCAGCATTAGTCATTCCTTTGGTTGCAGTTATTTTGGAATATATGGCGTATCGGAAAATCAATCAGGACGAGCAATTGGTGCGTTCGGCCGATCGTATAAGATAATGCAAAAATAAATTTATGAAGAAGGCGCTGTAAGCGCCTTTTTATTTATCCGATCAGAAGATCTGATTTTTGATGAATGACATGATTTCACTTTCTTGTTCAGGAGAAAACCATGTGATTTGAGGGTCTCGCTTGAACCAAGTCATTTGTTTTCGGGAATAGACTCTCGTATTTCGTTTAATTTTTTCTATAGCTTTTTCAAGACTCCATTCACCGGAAATATATGCGAACATTTCTTTATAACCAACTGTATTTAATGAATTGAACTCTCGGTGAGGATAAACTGACCGGGCTTCGGATTCGAGCCCTTCTGAAATCATTTGCTCTACTCTTCGGTTAATACGTTCGTATAATTCTTCCCGATCTCTGGTCAATCCTATTTTTAAAATACGAAACGGACGTTGTTTATTCGAATGCGTACGTAATTCAGAATACGGTTTTCCGGTCATATAACAAATTTCGAGTGCGTGGATGACCCGTTTATGGTTTTTTAAATCTACTTGTTCATAATGAATAGGGTCGAGTCGTTTCAACTCGTTGCACAGGCTTTCTAATCCTTCATTTTTATAACGTTCGATCATGAGTTTTCGCACTTCGTCTGATACGGTAGGTAATTCGTCTATACCATTGCAAACGGCATCGATATACATCATGGATCCTCCGGTCATTAAAACTACATCGAGATCGGAGAAAAGACGATTTAAAAGGTTTATAGCATCTTCTTCATAGCATGCAGCGCTATAATAGTCTTGTAGTTCCAGAGTCCCGACGAAGTAATGTTTGACCCGTTGCAACTGTTCTTTAGAGGGAGCTGCTGTTCCGATTTCCAGACCTTTATACAGTTGTCGGCTATCACATGATAATATCGGACAATGAAGTTGTTCGGCAATTCGGAGGCTGAGATCTGTTTTCCCGACTCCGGTAGGACCAAGCAAAACAATCAAAGTTTTTTCGGACATATTGATTATACAGATATAAAAAAATTGTATCGAGAATGTAGCTTGCTGCATACTGATACAACTTTTATAGTAGTTTGTTTAAAGCCTCTAAGGGCCTGTCTAAGTTTTGTACGGGTCACATCTTAGACAGACTCTTGGATTTAATTATTTTTCTGCAGCCAGTCGAGCGATTTGTATAACGACATCACGGGCTTTTTCCATGGATTGTATAGGTACGAACTCATATCGTCCGTGAAAATTATGACCGCCTGCGAATATATTGGGGCACGGTAGTCCCATGAATGAAAGCTGAGCTCCGTCAGTTCCTCCTCGTACCGGTTTTACGATAGGCACGATCCCGACCTCTTTCATCGCTTGAGAAGCCAAATCGACAATGTGCATAACCGGTTCTACCATTTCACGCATGTTGTAGTATTGGTCTTTGATTTCGAGGCTTGCACAATTAGGAAATTCTTTATTGATTTTGCGAACCAGATGTTCGAATTCCTTTTTGCGGCGTTCGAAACGGTCTCGGTCGTGGTCACGAATAATATAAGTCAATGTAGTTTGCTCGACAGTCCCTTCACAAGAAATTAGATGATAAAACCCTTCATACCCTTCGGTATGTTCTGGTGTTTCCCAGCGAGGTAGCATAATGGCATATTGATTGGCGATGCGTAATGAATTGATCATTTTATGCTTGGCATATCCCGGATGAACATTGCGCCCTTTAAACAAAATTTTAGCGATAGCAGCGTTAAAGTTCTCATATTCCAATTCACCTATTTCTCCTCCGTCGAGAGTATAAGCCCATTCTGCTCCAAATTTTTTAACATCAAATTTATGAGGACCTTGTCCGATCTCTTCGTCCGGAGTAAATGCTACGCGTATTTTTCCGTGTTTGATTTCCGGATGTTGTATCAGATACTCCATAGCCGAAATAATCTCGGCAATTCCGGCTTTATCATCAGCACCTAATAACGTTTTACCGTTTGTGACGATAAGATCTTGTCCTATATACTTTTTTACTTCCGGAAAGTCTTCGGTACGTAAGATAATATTTTCCTCAAGGCATAATGGAATGTCATTGCCGTCATAGTTTTTTATGATACGAGGGGTAACATGCCGCCCTGAAAGATCGGGACTTGTATCGAGATGGGCGATAAATCCGATGACAGGAATATTTTTGGTTGTATTGGGAGGAAGGGTTGCCATCAAGTATCCGTTCTCATCGAGCGATACTTCGGTCATACCTATTTTTCTTAATTCTTTCTCGAGCTCTTGTGCAAAAATCATTTGTCCCGGAGTACTGGGAGTCATGTGTGTCAGTTCGTCCGATTGTGTATCGAAACTTACATAGTGCAGAAAACGGTCAACTAAATTCATAAAATTCTCAATTAAGTTCGTCGTCTTTGAAACGTTTATATTTTTATGTTGCAAAGATAGAAATTTTTAAAACAAACTGCTTGGTAATTGGCTTGTAAATATAAAAGCCCGTTTAAATTCTGTTCAAGATTATTTTGAGGGATCTTTTCAGGGATATTTTATATTATCGTTAAACTTATTAATGTTATAACAATAAAATATTAAGACATTAACAATGTCTTTTAATCACCTCTTAATAATAATGTATTATTAATTTCGGACATTTAGTTTTATCAATGTCCAAGAACTTTGGCGAGTCTTACCAAACCATCGATAAGAAGCTTTCTGGGGCAAGCAATATTTAAGCGGATAAACCCTTCTCCACCTGGACCGTATAATGTACCGGAATTAACCATTAGTTTCTGTTTGTTCTGCAAACATGAAGTTATGTTGTCTGATCCGATTCCGGCGGCTCGGCAATCGATCCAGACCAGATATGTACCTTCAAGCGGAAGTACAGAATATTGAGGTAAATGCCGTTTAAAAAAGTAACGAACATATGTGTAATTTTCCCAGAGATATTTTCGTAAGGCATCGAGCCATTCTTCGCTTTTCTCATAGGCCGCTATTGTGGCGATGACACCGAATGGATTGACGTCGCACACTTCATTGTCGTTGATCGCTCGGTCTATCCGGCTGCGGATATTGCTGTCTGCTGCCACGATATTAGCAATCTGTAAACCTGCAAGATTAAAAGCTTTGCTGGGTGAGATGCAGGTTGCAGAACGCAATCGGAATTCTTCGGATAGAGATGCAAAAGGGGTATAATTGTGACCTTCATATGTCAGTTCGCAATGTATTTCATCTGCAATTATAAATACTCCGTTTTGCAGACAAATATCACCGATACGCTGTAATTCTTCTGATGTCCAAACTCGTCCGACCGGATTGTGCGGATTGCATAAAATCATCATCGTGGTCAACGGATCAGCTAGTTTCGTCGTCAAATCGTCCCAATCAATCGCGTACGACGCGTCACGTGCCACTAAGTCACTACTCAAGGTATGCCGGCCATTGTTTTCAATTGAATGATAGAAGATATTATAAACCGGAGCCTGAACTAACACGTTATCGCCAGCCGCTGTCATTTTACGAACAATTGATGAAATCGCCGGAACGACGCCGGTGCAGAACATCAACCACTCAATTTGCGGACGGAAGTTGTGTTCCGTTGCCCACCAGTCTGCCACGGCTTCATAGTAAGCCATGGGGACTTCTTCGTAACCGAAGACGCCAAACTGGGCGCGTTTTATCAACGCTTGCTTGATAACTGGTGCCGTTTCAAAGTCCATGTCAGCGACCCACATCGGCAACTCATCATCCGCGACGTCCCACTTAACGGCATTTGTGTGCCGCCGATTAAGCACGGTCTCAAAATCAAACGGCATGGGGTGCACGGCTTTCATGGTCAACACTAATCAGGGTCTGATGAGGATCTACTTCAGGATCATCCATGATGATTTCACCAATGGCTTGCGCATGAATCCGACCACTAAGCGGATTTTTAACGCTATCAATCGTTGAAACCACGTCAGCGTCAATGTTACGACAATATTCAAAAGCTAAGTCCGTATTGAGTAATGTACAGTTTTCCAACTTAACATTATCCATGTAACACAGGCCCTGATCGCTCTCAATCGTACAGTTGACGAACCGAATATTCTTCGAATTCCAGCCCAGGTACTCACCAATGATTTGTGAATCATAAACGGTAACATTTTCACAATTCCATAGCGCATCCTTGGTCATCAGCGTTGCATGATGAATTTCAACGTTCTTAGCACCGTCAAAGGCGTAATTACCGACGAGGCTGAAGCCATCAATGCGAATATTCTGGCTATTCATTCCAAAATAATCACCAGCTGCTTGAACATCATTCAACGTAATATCTTGGCAGTTCCATAACGTTTCTTCCGCATCTGAAAAGTGAACGTGCGCTAACTTAACTTGGCTGGCCCGCCGAAATAGCTTAGGTGCCTGTAGCGTACTATTCGTAATTGTAATATCCTTGGTGTACCAGATGCCAGAGCGAGACATTGTCTCAAACAAGCCTTGATCCACAGTCACATGTTGACTGTACCACAAGGGATATTTCCACTTAAAGATTGGCTGCTTCAACGTGACATTGCGACTTTCCTTCAGTGGTGATTCACCATCAGCAAACGTTGTAGTGTCGATTTCAAGGTCGTGAGCTTTAAAGAGTGCCCGCTCGCCCGTTAAATACTGTTGTGTGATTGTTTTCAATTTAATCTCAATAACTCCTTTATACTGAAACGTGGACCTTTAGTCGCACGATAGGATCAGTGTATTACTTCAACTGCACGTTAAGTCAACTAACTTGTTCGCTTACTGTCCGGAATACTGATTCCAATTATTAGTTCGTGACCGGTTAAGTGCCATCACGCCCTCCAAGTCATGGGGTTGGTAAGGGGTTTCCAAGTACTGTATTTCCGAAGCGGTTAACGCCAACCCCGCTGCCTCAGCCACTGCATCTAAATGATGCGGCTTAGTTGCCCCAATAATCGGCGCCGTTACTCGTTGTTGTAGCCAGGCCAAATTAATGGCCGCCATTGAAACATGATGTTGGTGGGCCAGTTCCTCAACGCGATCAATAATTGGTTTATCCATCTCGCTGGTAGCTTGGTATTTGGTATCAGCAAACGTATCTTGTTGTCGCCGAGGAGTCTGGGTGCCAAAAGGATGTGCCAACCGGCCACTAGCTAATGGACTATACGGCGTCGTTGCCAAACCGTTCTCATGAGCATAACTGAACAGTTCCCGTTCATCCTCGCGATAGACCAAATTATAATGACTCTGGATCGAGACAAATTGTGGGTAACCATAACGAACCGCTAGCGCATTGATCTGCGCAATCTGCCAGGAATAGGCGTTAGAAATCCCAATGTAACGAACCTTACCGGCCTGAACAGCTTCATTAAGTCCAGCCATGATTTCAGCCATTGGTGTTAACCAGTCCCAGATATGATAAATATATAAATCAACATAGTCTGTCTGTAAATTCTGTAGACTCTGGTCGAGGGACCGCAAGACGTGTTCACGCCCACTGACATGATTTTCGATTTCTTGGGTTGTCCGATTCGTAAACTTGGTTGCCAGTACCAATTGATCTCGCTGAAATTTCTTTAGTCCTTGTCCCAAGACACGTTCACTCGCACCCGCTTGATAGACCGGCGCCGTATCAAAAAAGTTAATCCCCAGTGATATCGCGCGATCAAGTACCTGGTTCGCCTGCATTTGACCAACTGCCCACGAGCGCTGATTAAGTGCCGTTCCAGTCCCCGCACCAAAGCCCATACACCCAAGTGCGATCGACGAGACTTTTAAATCGGATGTTCCTAACTGTCGATATTGCATTGCATCACAACTCCCTTCGTTAACTCATTACCCTCTTTATTAAAACGCGATCCGTTGGCAGAGTAAAATACCTAGTTCAAATAATCAATTATAACCATTCCGTATAGTTATCCGTCATCCAGTCGTTTTAGGAATTAATGACCGTTATTAGTCACCAATCATTATTTTCAATGTGCCTGGCGACATCCAAGCGTGGCACCGTACTCCAGGTGTTGGGCCAAAAATGAACAGCACGTTTGCAACCATACCAGGCCACATCCTGCAGTGAGTGTCACCGACCGATTTTAAGGTCGAACCACTGATAAACCGGTTTTGTGGGCACCACCACAACTCACCGTGACCACCTCCGCCAACTCAATTTTCCAACACAAAACCGACCATTCTGGAAGTTACACCTTTTCCAGAACGGTCGGTCATGACAACTGATTGAATCGCCGTAAGCATCGCTACCGACACGACGACAATGTTTATTTCAGTTTTACCTTAATTTTTAACTTTTTAGGCGCTTGATGGCGCGCTAAGATTAATTGCCAGCCCACTTTAACCAGCGTACTAATAACAGTCATCACGACCATTAACGATAATTTTCGACGCATTCGGCATCACCTCAATTAATTTAAATCGAGCATACCACACTTTAATCGACGTGAGCGGAATTTTGCAACTGAATCATATCATAGTAGTAACCATGCTGTTGCAATAGCTCGTCGTTGGACCCGCGTTCAACGATTTTCCCCTGATTTAAGACCAGGATCAAATCAGCATTTTGAATCGTGGACAAGCGGTGGGCAATCGCAATCGTCGTGCGGTTCTCCTGAATCCGATCCAAACCAGTCTGAATCATCTCTTCGGTCTCAGTATCGACGTTCGCCGTGGCTTCGTCCAAGATTAAAATCTTAGGGTCAGTCACAATCGTCCGCGCAAATGAAATCAATTGCCGCTGTCCTGAAGAATAACTGGCCCCGCGCTCAATGACGCGTGACTGATAATTCTCAGGTAAATCGTTGATGAAGTCATCGGCCTTTACAAACCGTGCCGCTGCTTGAACTTGTTCATCTGAAATCTGATCGTTAAACATTCGGATGTTGGAATTAATATCACCATAAAACATAAACGGTTCTTGCAAGACCAACCCCATCTTCTGTCGCAATTCCTCAGCCGGATACTCACGAATGTCGCGATCATCAATTAAAACTTCTCCTGACTGAAACTCATAAAACCGCATCAAAACATTAATCGTCGACGTTTTTCCACTCCCCGTCTGACCAACTAGTGCCACCGTTTGGCCTGGTTCAGCCACGAATGAAACGTCTTTTAAGACCGGATGCTGGCCGTCATAGGCAAAGGTGACGTGCCGAAATTCAATCTTACCGCGCGTAATCTTAGCCGTAGGATCGACGTGTTGGGCCGGGGCAATCGTTGGATCATCCATGACCCGTAAAACCCGTGATCCGGCGACGACGCCATCTTGAAAGTCTGACAAATTATCCATCATCGACGTCATCGGATTATAGAAGTTATTCAGGTACGTGATGAACGCATAAACGACCCCGGCAGCCACATAACCATTGAGTCCACGAACCCCGAAGATTCCCAGAACCATGACCGTCCCTAACGCATAAAACAAGTCGATCAGTGGACTTAATAATAATGAGTTCGTCCGGATCATCGCTTGGCGGGTCTTAAAATAGGCATCATTGGTATGATCAAATTCACCATTGATACGGTGTTCTTGTCGAAATTGCTGAATTACACTAATTCCAGTGATTGCTTCACTTAACTTGGTATTCAACTCACTGAGCCGTTCCCGCATTCGCCGGTAAACCCGTGAGCTATACCGTTGATAATACCAAATCGTTACAGCCAAAAAAGGCATGAAAACCAATAACCACAAGGCAATCTGCGCATCGGTGAGATACATCGCGACAAACGACGAAATCACCGCAAAAAAGGCGGTAAATAATGTATTAAACAACGCCCAAAAATTGGAAAACGACATCGTATCGTTAGTCAGGCGTGACAAAATTGAGCCACCAGGGACTTGATCAAAGTAGCGCATGCCCATCCGATGCAACTTGGCGAACATTTGTCGGCGGACATTTTCAAGCATATATTCTGCCCCCATCGTACTACTGAAGTTCTGTACGAACTGCATCAACGCGCGCACAACCATGCCGAAGAAATAGAGGCCCGCAAAGTACCACATGACCGGTACCGTGGCGTGTCCTGTTTTGAGATAATGATCAATAAAGGTCTGTAATACACGCGGTAGATAGATATTAACCACACTAATCAGACCGGAAAAAACGATGGCCGCAATAAAAAAACATTTGAACGGTTTCGCATACGGCAATAGTCGCCGAATAACCGTGAGTTGTTCCTTAACAGGCATGGAACGTGCCCATACCGATTGACGTGCTGCCATTATTGCACCGCTCCTTCCACTTTGGTCTCCAATTGTTGGCGCGTAAACATCTTCTGATACCACCCGTGTTGCGTCATTAATTGCGCGTGGGTCCCTCGTTCAACAACGTGACCGGCATCCAACACAATGATTTCATCAGCGTTCATCACCGAACTTAACCGGTGGGCCGCGATAATCGTCGTTTTGTCTGCTCGTTCTGCCTTTAGATTAGCTAAAATTTCTGCCTCAGTTTCGGCATCAACCGCGGATAACGCATCATCTAAGATCAGCAATTCAGGATTGATGAGTAAGGCCCGCGCAATGGCTAGTCGTTGGCGTTGCCCTCCAGATAGCGAGATACCTTCCTCACCAACTTGGGTATCGTAACCAGCGGGCATGCTGGCAATCTGACCACTCAAATCACTCTTGGTGGCGACCGCTTCCACAACGGCTTGACTCACAGTCGGATCGGCAAAACGAATATTTTCACGAATCGTATTATCAAACAGGTAATTATCCTGAGAAACATAGGCTATCTTACGATTATAGTTTTTTAAGGATAACTCACTTATATCAACCCCACCGATTTTGATACTGCCACTATCTACATCCCATAATGATGCAATAAGCTTTGCTATAGTTGATTTTCCACTCCCGCTTGGTCCAACCAATGCATTTACTGTTCCACTTTCTATTTTAAGATTTACGCCATGAAGTACTTCCTTTTCCCTATAAGAGAATCTTACATTTTCTAAACAAATTGAATAATCCTTTATCTGTTTATTATCATTTATAGGTCTCAACTGCTCTTCCCATGATAACACCCCTGTCACTTCTCCAAGAATCGAACCCATTTTGCCAATATCATCACTATAACTCATAACTGTAATCAGTGGCGTAACAAGCCCCATCGAAAGAATCAAACACATAACCAGCGTACTAAGGCTCAGACTCCCTTTCATAAACAAAAAACCGCCTATTGGAACTGTAGCAAGAGCTGTACACGGCATTACAACCATAGCAATACAAAAAGGCACATTGCAACGGCGCATCCATTCTACATAGCAATCTGCACCTTCTTTTGCTGCAACCTCAAATTTCTCATAAGAAGACTGTGCTTTTCCAAATGCCTTGATTACTTCGATACCATTAATATATTCAACAGCAGTATCATTTAATATTTTAGTCTTGTTAATCGTATTCTGAAAGCTTTCCTGGTATCCTACCATCATAAACATATATGCAACAATACCAAATACAAGTGTTATTAATGACGCTAACGCCATTCGCCAGTCAAGAATGCATAGATACATAAATACAACAACAGGTGCCAACAGATTGGATGTGAATTCCGGAACGACATGAGCCAGTGTTGTTTCAATACTATCTACACGTTCCACAATTATATTTTTTAGTGCACCCGACGGTGTATCCTTAACCTTTCCCAGTGGTACTTTTGCTAATTTATCACACAAACGTTTGCGAATATTTGCCAGTACCTGAAAGGTCGCCTTATGAGAACAGCATGTTGAAATGCCATGAAACAGATAACGAAGCATCCATAAAACTGCAATTGCACCACCATCCATTAAATATCCACTCCACCGCGTTTTCCTTTCAATCAATCGTATAACAATATCGCTTACAAATAAAAACGGAGCCACACTACATATGACACCGATAATTGCCGCAATCACACTCACGATATAAAATATTCGTTTTTCACCCGCAAATTCCATAAGCCAGCTGACTGCACCTCTTTCTTTATTTTGCACAAAAAATCCTCCTTTCTTTACGCCTGCAATTCTTCCAAACAAATCGTGTTTGCATGTAATGCTTCTATAAATTCCAAATCATGAGTCACAACCAGAATTGTTTTTCCATGATTGCGTAGCTTCTCAAATAAGCGGGCAACCTGAAGCATATGACGGTAATCCAGTCCGCTTGTCGGTTCATCAAACAGTAAGACAGAACGTTCTGACGCTATAGCAGTAGCAACCGCAACTCTTTGCTTTTCTCCTCCGGATAGCGACACCGGATGTCGCTCCCTGTACGGTAATAAGTCCAGTGATTTTAGAATATCCAATGCTTTTTCTTCATTCTCTTTCTTCATGCTAATCAAAACTTCATCTAAAACACTTTCTGTAAAAAGTTGATGGTTTACATCCTGCATAACAAGAAATATTTCATTCAAGCGCTCTTTTCTCTTATATACTTTTCCATCAATCTCCATGATTCCTTTACACTTTTTTTCAAGTCCACATATACATCGTAAAAAGGTAGACTTTCCAATTCCATTATTTCCTACAATAGCTGTTATTGAGTTCTTGTCTATTTCCATTGTTTTCAAATTCAGAATATTATGATTTTTCTCATACCCAAATACAAAATTTTTGAATACAATCCGGTCTATATTCTCATTTCGATTATAATGAACCATTTTTACATCTTGGTTTGAACGAAGTCCCATCTGGTGTAGATCTCTCGGAGTCAGCTTTTGCATTTCCTCCTTGCTAAAATCAAATTCAATCTTACCTTCTTTTAGAAAAACCATGCGCTCTATCAAATTCCAGATATACGCAAGCCTGTGCTCTGCTATCACAACTGTTTTGTGTTCTACTTTCCATTTTTCAATCATAACGTGCAACTGTTCCATTGATTTTAAATCAAGATTTGCAGATGGTTCATCCAAAATGATAATATTCGGTGAGCAGACAGATACGCATCCACAAGCAATTTTCTGTTTTTCACCACCTGACAAATCAAAAATGCTTCGATTCATCAGTTTCTCCAATTTCAGTTCCTGAACTGTTTTATCTACCTTTTTAAGAATTTGTGTTTCTTCCATGCCTCTGTTCTCAAGGCCAAATGCTAATTCACTTGTCGTATCCACATTAAAAAACTGTGATCTTGGATTTTGGAAAACAGTTCCAGACAGTAATGCAGTTTCATATAATGGCTGATCATTGATTTCTTTCCCATCAATACAAATCGTTCCGGTAAGATTGCCTTCATAGAAATGTGGTATCAATCCATTCAGTAATCTGGTAATTGTTGTCTTTCCGCATCCTGATTCTCCACACAATAAAACAATCTGTCCATCTGGAATATGTAAATTGATGTTATGAAGTGCCCCTCTTCCGGCTATATTTTGTTCCTCTGACCCATATTCGAAGCATATATTTTGTAACTCAATCATAAAAAGCCTCCAATCTTAACCAGCAATAAATATGCCAAAGTAATGATACAGCCCAGCAAAACAATATAATCCACAAAACGAAATCCAATCTTACAGATATTTGTTCTTTTCACATCTGCTCCAAGCCCTCTCGTCAAGGCAGCCGCAGAAAGTTCATCTCCGATTTTGACAGAACAGGTCATAAGGGGTATCAATCGATATTCCAGCATCTTTCCCGGATGATTTCCACCAAAGGATATTCCTCTCATTCTCATGGCATCTGATATGCTTGATGCCTCTTCTCCTACCGTCGGAAAGAACCGAAACATAACTGATAACGGTATCACAATTTGCTTTGGCATATGCATACGTTCCATCGCCGCCACAAATTCACTGACAGTTGTTGTTGTAACTGTATAATATCCCATCATAAGCCCGGGTATAAACTGGGAAAGAATACCCGCTGTTGCTAACACAAGGAAATTAAAAAAACCGCTCAGCTTTCCAAGCAGATAATACTGTAAAAGACATCCTGCCAAAAACAGCATCTCAAAGACGAAAAAAGCTTTCACCTTACCGCTAAAAAGAAGTAGTATTGCTGGTATTATTGCCAATAAAATTCTTGCCCATATCAGCTCATTTCCGCCTGCACCGCCAAGCACGAATGTAGCTACCATAAGAAGTAAAGCAAGCTTAGTTCTTGGATCAAGAGTTATTTTTCGTTTCCCCTTTCCACTACTCATCATTTCATTCTTCATTATACAATTCCCGCTTTTTTAAAATGTTTCTTTAGTAATGCTTTTCCAAACATTCCGCCTATGATTCCAAAAACAAAACTGGCAATCAAAAGAACTGGGCATAACCACATTGGCATCAGACTATTTAAAGTCGTAATATACTCTTCTCCAAAACTCTGTCTTGTCGCCCAATATGCCTCTCTGTTAAAAAATAACGGAATAAAATTTCCCCACGCCCACATGCTAAATACGCCGCATGTAAGCACAGCTTTTGTCTGACTTGCGTAGTTCCCGCTTTTATAAATTAGTTCTGCAATTAAGCCTGTAAAAAATCCCACAATCAACGCATAATGTGCCATTCCGGTTAAAATCATAAAGATTCCGATGATGATACTCATAATCCATATCATTCCAAATTTCTTTACCTTCGTCAGAAATAACATAAATGGAACTCCAGCAATCAGTGGTACTAACGCGCATAACATCGGCATCATAATTGGGATATAGCCAAGCATCGCTACACCAGTTACAATGACACAGTAAATAGCCGAATATATTCCAATATTCATCAAATCCTTTCCTTGCAATCTTGAACTTTTAGTTGTCTTGTTCATATTTGTTGCTCCTTCCTAAAATTAGTAGTGTCTAACTTGTTATTGTAATAAAAGGCAAGACAAACATCTTGCCAAACTCATTTGATATTATAATCATTGTTTCAATTTTCATCTACTCCAAAAAGTATGAAATGCTCCATTCAGACAGACTTTTTATATTCACTTGGATTGATTCCCATAATGCTTTTAAAACTGTTGGAAAATTTACTTGCGTTATCATATCCAACCATGCCTGCAATCTTGCCTATTTCATGGTTCGTTTCCCTAAGTAATTCTGCAGCCTTTTGAATGCGCTTTTCTTTTAAGTATGCATATATACTCAGCCCATAAATCTCCTTGAAATATTTCTTAAGATTCGTTGCAGAGATTTGATGTTTATCTGCCAGACAAGCAATAGTTAACTTCTCATCTATATGATTTAACATGTATTGGTGTATCTCCTTTACTTTTGCAACCAGATTTTTGTTAAAATAACGATTCTCAATCTTCTCCTTTGTTGTATCCAGCGCAAATAAAAACAGCAGAATCTCCATCACTTTAATTTTGTAATAGCTCTTTTTTATCTGTTCAGGAACACAATAAATTTCCGAAAACAAATGTTCAAATTCCTGCTTTTCATGTAGAACAATACATTGCTTGTGATTACAGAATTTGTCCTGTAAAATTTTGGGGCTCAATTGCATTTCTTTCATAATCATGTTTTGATTTTTTTCAATTTTATCAAAATCAATTTCTATTGTCACGCCATGATAATGTGACTGTGGGAAATAAGAATATGACTTTACTCCAGCTTTCATATTAATTGCCATATCCCCCTTTTTCACATATAAACACTCTCCTTCTGATGATTCAAATTCAATTCTCCCCTCACGACAATGATTGATTTCCAATATGTTCTCATATCCGACTAACTCCTTAATTGAAATATAGTCTGTATGTACATCGTTGTAAATCAGTGCAATCCCAGGATAAACTTCAAAACGTGTTAGAACTGAATCTCCCGAATCGTCCCGAATTCTATAAATGACGCATTCATTATCTCTCGTTGTGATTGTTACATTATTTCCATAAAAATCCTTTTCCCACTCTTGAACTGTCATATAATCATCCCGCCTTTCATCAACAATAACAGTTACAAAATTTTATATTATTGTACAAATAATCGCCCGCTCATTGATTAGGTTAAACTAACTAGAATTATATAACTATAATAACTGAGTTGCAAGAAAATTTTGAAGTGGTGGATTGATTGAAATCAGAGTACAGCTGGCACATCTCTTTTTTAGAATCAGACTTTTTGTGGTACTAATGGATAGCATCATCCTTTTCCATATCATTCATCAATTTATCAAAATCACTTTCATATAGTGAATCCTGTATAACTCTGTATTTCTCAAATTCGCTTTCTGCAAATTCCTTTGCAATAGCTGCTGTTACTTTCCCTTTATCCTGAAGTACTTCTGCATCATTAAATCTAAGAAATGCGTCAAGCTTTGTTTTCCAATCTTCCATAGTCATAGGAATATGTCTTCGTGCCTGTCTTGTTGCATAATCAAGATACATTGTCACAATCTCATTTAATTCTGCAA
>OGOU01001817.1_pt1 | contig 15983 bp, 13 predicted proteins | sample 1552721 | NCBI WGS metagenome assembly OGOU01 (sample SAMEA2580176, study PRJEB22360) | human gut metagenome | biome: human gut; feature: human-associated habitat; material: faeces | place: Denmark | collected 2008/2010
CTCAGACTAAATGCAACTTTAAATTCTACTGTTGCATTTACTTTGAGAATTTACTTTGAGAAATCCGTATCATAAAACTTGAGAAAAATATTGAAAAATGACGTAATTTGTGATACAATTATTTAGTTAATAAAATGGATTAGGAGTGCATTGTTTTGCCGGAAAACACAATAATTGCTAACGATACTTCCGATGTTATTTCAAAACAGCAGTTTGAATATATGAAATTGATTTCGCAAATAATGGCTGACAGGAAGCGTGGGGAAAAGCCTATGGCTTACATACGCACCTACGGCTGTCAGCAAAATGTTGCGGACAGTGAGCGCATTAAGGGTATGCTTGAGATTTCAGGCTTTGATTTTACCGAAAATCCAGAGGACGCTGACTTTATTCTCTTTAATACCTGCGCAATCAGAGAACACGCCGAAGACAGAGTGTTTGGCAATGTGGGCGCATTAAAAGCTTTAAAAAGACGTCACCCTCAGATTGTTATTGCTCTCTGCGGCTGTATGATGGAGCAGGAGCATATTGCAAACAAGATGTATAAGAGCTTTCCGTTTGTCAGTTTGGTGTTCGGCACACATTCACTGCATCGCTTTCCTCAGCTCCTACACCAAACCCTGTCTGAGGGCAAGCGTGTGTATGAGCGTGATAACGATGACAAAAAGGTTTACGAGGGAATCCCTGTTAAGCGTGACGGTACCTTTAAGGGCTGGCTTTCAATTATGTATGGCTGCAATAATTTTTGCACCTATTGTATTGTGCCTTATGTAAGAGGCAGGGAGCGCAGCCGTGAAAAGAGTCTTGTTCTTGATGAGGCAAGGCAAATGATTAATTCGGGATACAAGGAAATTACTCTGCTTGGACAGAATGTAAATTCCTATGGAAAAAATCTTCCTGACAAACCTACGTTTTCCGACCTTTTGCACGAAATAGATTCGATTGACGGCGATTATTGGCTGAGATTTATGACTTCGCACCCAAAGGATTGTTCAAGGGAGCTTATTGATACCATTGCAAGCGGCACTCATATAAGCAAGCATCTGCACTTGCCGTTTCAGAGCGGTTCGGACAGAATCTTAAAAGCAATGAACAGGCATTATGACAGAAAAAAATATCTTGAAATTGTAAACTACGCTAAAGAAAAAATAGACGGGGTTTCGCTGACGAGCGACATCATAGTAGGATTTCCGGGTGAAACCTATGAGGATTTCAAGGAAACACTTTCACTTATCCGTGAGGTTGAGTTTACTTCACTGTTTACCTTTATTTATTCACCGAGAGTCGGCACACCTGCCGCTAAAATGCCTGACCCGATTTCTGCTGAGGAAAAGTCAAAGTGGTTTCGAGAGCTGCTTGATGTTCAGGAGGAAATTGCAGCTAAGAGATGCGCTTCAATGGTTTCGGGCATTGAAAAGGTTTTGGTTGAGTCAGAAACCGGCAAAAACGGTGAATTAAGCGGCAGAACAAGTGGAAATATAATAGTGGAATTCAAAGGCGACAAGAGCCTTATCGGCACATTCCAAAATGTTAAAATTACACAAGCGAGAAATTGGATACTTAAGGGCGAGCTTGCGTAAGGAAAGGATAAAATTATGGATATTATAGAAAAGGCAAGAGAGCTTGGTAAGCTCATTCAGCAGGAGGAATCATATATCGCTCTGCATAAGGCACAGGCTGATGCTGACGCAGATATGGAGCTTCAGCAGCTCATAGGCGATTTTAATTTAAAGAGAATGTCTATTAACAACGAGGCATCAAAAAAAGAAAAGGATACAGAGAAGCTTTCGCTTCTCAACAGCCAGATGAGAGAGTGCTACTCAAAGATTATGTCAAACAAAAATATGATTGCTTACAACGATGCAAAGGACGCATTTGATGTAGTTGCAAACAGAGTACTTGCTATTGTACAGCAGTCGGCTGAGGGCGCAGACCCTGAAACTGCCGATTACTCAGTTTCGTCCTGCTCAGGAAGCTGCAGTACCTGCGGCGGCTGTGGCTGAGTTTAGCTTATTTGAAAGGGTGTGAAAAACATTGGCTGAGTTATCTCCCATGATGAAACAGTATTTTACAATTAAAGAGCAAAATAAAGACAGTATTCTTTTCTTCCGTTTGGGAGATTTCTACGAGATGTTTTACGATGACGCAAAGATTGCGTCAAAGGAGCTTGAGCTGACTCTTACAGGCAGGGACTGCGGTCAGGAGGAAAGAGCGCCTATGTGCGGCGTACCCTTTCATAGCTGCGAGGGCTACATTGCAAGGCTTGTTGCAAAGGGCTACAAGGTTGCAATCTGCGAGCAGACAGAGGACCCGTCAGCCGCTAAAGGTCTTGTTAAGCGTGACATAATCAGAGTTATTACACCGGGAACGGTAATGGAGTCGAGTATGCTTGATGAGGGCAGAAATAACTACATTTCCTGTATGTACTGTGAAAACAAAAAAATCGGACTTTGCTTTTGTGATATTTCAACAGGCGAGCTTTACGCAACCGAAATATACGGAAGCGACGCTGTAAATTCTCTGACCTCTCAGCTTGCAAGCTACAACCCGAGAGAAATTTTAATCGGCGGAGATATTGTAAAAATCAAATCCTTGCCGTCATTTATAAAATCAAAGCTTTCCGCAGGAGTTGAAATGCTTCGTGATGAAAGCTTTGACTTAAAACTGTGTACCGATACCCTGAAGGCGCAGTTTGGAGAGGAAATGCAGAGCGTTTCCGATTCACCGGTTCTTATTATGGCTATCGGTGCGCTTATCAATTATTTAAAAGAAACCCAGAAAAACGGACTGGAGCGCATAAACAAAATAGAGCTTTACAGCGAAAAGCAGTTTATGAATCTGGATTACAACACCCAGCGCAATCTTGAGCTTACCTCTACAATGCTCAATAAAGAAAAACGGGGTTCGCTTTTGTGGGTGCTTGACAAAACTAAAACTGCTATGGGCAAGAGACTTATGCGCTCGTGGCTTGAGCATCCGATTATGAATGTTTCGGCGATTAATAACCGTCAGTCGGCTGTTGAAGAGCTTGTAAACGACAATATGCTCCGACTTGACATAACGGACGCTTTAAACGGAATCTTTGATATTGAGCGTCTTATGACGAGAATTGTTTACGGCTCAGCCAATGCAAGAGAGCTACGCTCACTTGCTTCTGCACTGCAAAAGCTCCCCGAGCTTTCATCTTTAATTGCAGACTGCGGAGCTAAATATCTTAAAAAGGTTTATAAGGAAATTGACCTGCTTGAGGATATTTACACTCTCATTGATTCAGCTATTGTTGAAGAACCTCCTTTTTCGGTGCGTGAGGGCGGAATGATTAAAAAGGGCTACAACAGCGAGCTTGACATTCTGCTTACCGATATGAATGATTCAAAAGGAATACTTGCAAGAATTGAAGCTGAACAGAGGGAAAAAACAGGTATTCCAAAGCTGAAAGTCGGTTACAACAAGGTGTTTGGATATTATATTGAAGTAACCAATTCGTATAAGAATCTTGTGCCTGAAACCTACATAAGAAAGCAGACCTTAACCAACTGCGAAAGATATATTACTCAGGATTTAAAAGATATTGAGGGCAGAATTTTAGGTGCAAAGGATCGCTCAGTTGCAATGGAGTATTCTCTGTTTGATTCTGTAAGAAAGACGGTTTCCGACAATCTTGAGCGTATTCAAAAAACTGCAAAGGCTATTGCAGTGCTTGATGTTCTCACTTCTCTTGCTAATGTTGCGGCTGACAACCGTTACATAAGACCTGAGGTTAATCTTTCTACCGTTATAAGGCTAAAGGACAGTCGCCATCCTGTCGTTGAAGCCTTGCTAAAGGACACTCCTTTTGTGCCGAATGATGTTTATCTTGACAGTGCAGGCGAAAGGGTGGCAATAATTACAGGCCCTAATATGGCGGGAAAATCCACCTATATGCGTCAGGTGGCGCTCATTGTGCTTATGGCTCAGATGGGCAGCTTTGTTCCTGCCTCAAGTGCAGAGATAGGCGTTGTTGACAGCATATTTACAAGAGTCGGGGCGTCCGATGACCTTGCCTCGGGACAGTCCACGTTTATGGTGGAAATGAGCGAGGTTGCAAACATTGTGAAATCTGCCACTTCAAAGAGCCTGCTTATTCTTGATGAAATCGGCAGGGGTACATCAACCTTTGATGGTATGAGCATTGCAAGAGCTGTGCTTGAGTACTGTGCCGACCGTAAAAAACTCGGGGCAAAAACGCTTTTTGCAACTCATTACCACGAGCTTACTGTTATGCAGGACTTGCTTGACGGAGTAAAAAATTACAGCATAGCGGTTAAAAAGCGTGGAGATGATATTACCTTTTTGCGCAGGATTATTCCGGGCGGGGCAGATGACAGCTACGGAATTGAGGTTGCAAAGCTTGCGGGTATTCCAAACTCTATCATCAGCAGAGCAAAGGAGATTTTGAGCGAGCTTGAGGCCGGTACATCCGCACCGACTGTAATTAAAGAAAAAAATGACAGTGATATGCAGATGTCGCTTATTTCAAACGACAGTGCTGTTGTTGATCGACTTAAGGAAGTTGACTTAAATACTTTAACTCCTATTGAAGCCATCAATCTGTTGTATGAGTTAAAGGGTATGATATAATTTGTAAGTAAGGCAGGTGAGAGTATGGGCGTAATAAATGTACTTGATAGGCACGTCGCAGAGTTGATTGCTGCAGGCGAGGTAGTAGAAAGACCTTCGTCCGTTATCAAAGAGCTTGTAGAAAATTCCATTGACGCAGGTGCTAAAAATATTACTGTTGAAATAAAAAACGGCGGCACAACCTTTATGCGAGTTGCAGATGACGGCTGCGGAATTTACCGTGATGACATAAGAACTGCTTTTCTGCGCCACTCTACAAGCAAGGTGAAGTCTGAAAATGACCTTGACAGTATAGCTACTCTCGGATTCAGGGGAGAAGCACTTGCATCTATAAGCGCCGTGGCTAAACTTCAACTTATTACAAGAAACAAAAACGAAGAGCTTGGCACCTGCTACGAGATTGAGGGCGGCGAGGAGGTTTCACTCGAGGACTCAGGCTGCCCGATTGGCACTACATTTGTTATAAGGGATTTGTTTTACAATATTCCCGCCCGCTCAAAATTTCTTAAAAAAGATATTTCCGAGGGCAATGCCGTATCAGCGCTGATTGATAAAATTGTTCTCTCCCACCCTGAAATTGCCTTTAATTTTATCAGGGACGGAAAGCAGGTTTTGCGCACCTTTGGCGACGGCAAGCTGATTTCCGCAATTTATTCGGTATTCGGAAAAGATTTTGCAAAGGGACTTATTCCTGTTGATTACACCCTCGGAGCAATTTCGGTGAAGGGGTATATTTCAAAGCCGATTAATTCCCGTCCTAACCGCAATATGCAGAATTTTTTTATTAACGGCAGATTTGTAAAAACAAGAACGGGTATGGCTGCCTTGGAAGAGGCTTATAAGGGCTCAATAATGGCAGGCAAATTTCCGTCCGCTGTTTTACAGCTCACACTGCCTTACGAAATCATTGATGTAAATGTTCACCCTGCAAAGGTTGAGGTCCGTTTTATTAACGAAAAACCCGTGTTTGAGGCAATTTATCACGCTGTTAAAACTGCTCTCAGAGAGGGTGACGAAAGAAAGCAGGTTTCTTTTAAAAATAATACTGCGTATAATGATATTAAAAAAATCAATCCATTTAACAATGCACCTGCTGTATTTGCAAAGGCTGAAAATAATTCTGTAAAGGTTGATAAAAAGCCTGCAGCTAACGCTGATAATAAGCCATTTGATAAAAAATACAACCCATTTGACGAGCTTGATTTAGAGGACAAAAAGAAGAATATCACTTCGGTTGACGATATAAAAATGTCTGATTCCTCAAATCCCTTTGATATTTTTTCAAAGCAAGCGATTAAAAACAATACTGAGCTTGAACGAAGAAAGCAGGAATTTTCAAATCAAAAATTCATTCAGGCAGAGCAGCTTATTTTGAAGGCTGCCCAACAGTCAGAAAGGCAAGAATTTTCCGATAAGTCTGCTGAAAATCCGGAGCCTGTAAAGATTACGGAAAAGAATAATGAAATAGCAGAAGAAAACGAAGCTGAAAATTTAAAACCTAATAATGATAGTGAAGATAACAATGCAATCACCGAAATACCAAAGGAGCAGACAAAGCTCAGATTTATCGGTGAGGCATTTGATACATATATAATCGTAGAAAAAAACGATAAGGAAATTTTAATTATAGATAAACACGCAGCGCACGAGAGAATTATTTACGAAAAGCTAAAGGCTGACAGTGGGGTAAAAAATATTCAGTATTTGCTTACCCCGATTGCCGTTACCCTTGAAAAGCTCGAATATGACGCTGCGGTAACTAATCTTGATATGTTTGCCAAGTGCTCATTTGATGTAGAAGATTTTGGAAACAGCACCCTGCTTGTAAGGGCTGCACCGCAGTATCTTGACGCAGCAGAAATTCCCGACTGCATTGCAGAAATGAGTGGATATATTGCAGGCGGCAAAAAAGACATTTATGCTGAAAAAATGGACTGGTTTTACCACAATGTTTCGTGCCGTTCGGCTGTTAAGGCAGGCAATAAAAGCACCACTGACGAGCTTATGAAAATTGCTTGGGCGCTTGAAAAAAATCCGCAGATAAAGTATTGTCCTCACGGCAGACCGGTCTGCATTGTAATGACAAAATACGAAATTGAAAAACAGTTTGGCAGGATGTGATTTTTTGAATTACCCAATAAAGCTGATTTCTGTTGTCGGGCCTACTGCTTCAGGCAAAACAGCGCTGTCGGTAGAGCTTGCAAAGCGATATAACGGCGAAATAATATCTGCCGATTCAATGCAGATATACAAGGGAATGAGCATAGCTACGGCAAAACCCGATGAATCTGAAAAGCAGGGTATAGTTCATCATCTTATGGATTTTTTGCCGAGTGATAAGACCTATTCCGTTGCCGATTTTGTGAGTGATGGTTCAAAAGTAATTCAGGATATTTATTCAAGAGGGAAAATGCCGATACTTGCCGGCGGAACCGGACTTTATGTTGATTCGCTTTTAAACGGAATTTCCTTTGAAAAGCAGCAGAGAGATGAAAAACTGTGCAACGAGCTTTATGCTATTTATGAGCAAAAAGGTGTGGATTCTCTGCTCAATATGCTTTCGGAATTTGACGCTGAGTCTGCTGAGAATTTAAAAACGCAGAAGAATGTAAAGCGAATTATCAGAGCAATAGAGTTTTATAAAACCTCAGGTATGACAATCAGCGAGCACAATAAAAAATCCCGTCAGGCAGAATCTCCTTACGAACCGATAAAAATCGGCTTGAAATACGAGGACAGACAAAAGCTTTATGATAAAATCAACCTCAGGGTAGATTTAATGCTTAAAAAAGGACTTGTTGATGAGGCAAGAGAGGTGCTTTCAAACAACCTCAGCTCAACCTCAAAAATGGCTATTGGCTACAAAGAGCTTATCCCGTATTTTTCGGGAGAAAAATCGCTTGATGAGTGTATTGAAACTTTAAAAAGAGAAACAAGACGATATGCAAAGCGGCAGCTTACCTGGTTTAACCGTGACAAGGATATTAACTGGATACTTGTTGACAGGTTTGCTTGCTTTGAGGATATAGTAAATTTTGCTGTTGCAATTATTGACAAAGGACTGTGATATATGGACAAACTGTTGTTTAAGAGAATTTTGGTTGCCGGTTTAACCGTACTTGCAATCATTTATGTTATTTACCTTTTGCTCAGCGCAAATTTTAATGTTGTGCCAACAGAGATTGCCGAGCAGGTTACCGTTACCGATAAAATATATTCTAACGGTTACATTATCCGAGATGAAACATATGTTAATAATACTACTGACGGCGTGGTGTCTTATACATTGGAAGACGGCGATGAGGTAAGTAAGGACGGCACTGTTGCAAATGTTTATGCAACAGAGGAGGACGCAGCAGCCAGAACAAAGGCTGCTTCTCTTGAGGAAAGTCTGGAATCACTAAAAAATCTGGAACAGACAAGGCGTACTTCTACTGAGGGCATTGAAACCATATATAATAATATTTCAACAAGCATTGAAACTTTTCTTTACAACATAAATAACTCTAATATGGGCAAACTTGATTCTAACATCAATTCAATGATAGAATCAATCAACCATTATCAGTATTTTACAGGAAAAACTGCAAGCTTTAATTCTGAAATAAGCGCTTTGCAATCTCAGATAAACGAGCTTAAAGGCTCATCGGGAGAAAGCATTGCAATAATTAAGGCTCCTAAGGCGGGATATTTTTCAGCTCACTGCGATGGCTACGAAAACTGTTTTGATTACAAAAATATTGATAAGCTAACCCTTGATGATTTAAAAAATGTGAAGAAATCAAGTGTTTCCGATAAGATCATAGGCAAGACAATGAGCAGCCTTAACTGGTACATTGCCTGTGAAATCACGGCAGACGAAGCAACAAATCTTACCCTGTGGGGAGATAATGTTACTCTTGATTTTTCAGATGCATCATCAAACACCGTGCCTGCTTCTATTTACAAAATTACCCAGACCAACAATTCTGACAAGGCACTTGTAATTTTGCAGTGCACATATATGGATGAAGCGCTTTCCGAAATTCGTCAGGAGCCTGTCGAAATAGGTATGGGCACTTACTCGGGACTGCGTGTAAGCAAAAAGGCAATCCACGATGATTATGTTGAAAGAGTCACCTATGATGAAAATGATAAAGAGCACAGGGAAAGCAAAAAGGTTCAGGGAGTATATGTGCTTTACGGCAGTGAGGTTCAGTTTAAAGAGATTTCAATAATTTATGCAGGCAACGATTATGTACTGTGTGATCCTGAGCCTGCTGAAGATGTATTGTTCAGCGATGAAACAGTGTCGCTGTATGACCAGGTAATAACGGAAGGGGATAATTTGTATGACGGAAAGGTTATTAAGTGATGTAGAATATAATTACAAGCTTATTAACGAGAGAATTGCCGAAGCAGCTCTCAAATCCGGCAGAAAGAGAGAAGACATTACTTTTCTTGCCGCTACAAAAACCGTAGATGTTGAAGTGATAAATTACGCTATTTCTTTGGGACTCGACCATATCGGTGAGAACAAGGTTCAGGAGCTTTTATCAAAATACGATAAATATGACCTTGACAATGCTTCGCTTCAATTTATCGGACATTTGCAGACAAACAAGGTAAGGCAGATTGTTGATAAGGTTGATTTGATTCAGTCTGTAGATTCCTTAAAGCTTGCTTCCGAAATTTCAAAGCAGTCTTTAAAAATCGGTAAAAAAACCGATGTTCTTGTTGAAGTTAATATCGGAAATGAGGAAAATAAGTCGGGCGTTATACCTGAACAGCTTGAAGAATTGTTGTGCCAGATAGCTGATTTAGACGGTATTTCCGTCAAAGGACTAATGGCTATACCGCCAATTTGTGATAATTCACATAAAATTTTAAAATATTTTAATAATATGCGTAATATCTTTATTGACATATCGACAAAAAAATTAGATAATATAAGTATGACTATTCTTTCAATGGGTATGTCTGCTGATTATTATGAGGCCATACTGGAAGGTGCGACCATGGTAAGGGTAGGCTCGTCACTTTTCGGTGCCAGAGATTACAGTAAATAATTCAAGGAGGAAAAATATATATGGCAGGTTTTGTGGATAAATTTAAGCGTATGTGGGACGCTCCGGAGGATGAGTACCAGCAGGAGTATGATGAATACGGATATGCTGACGAGAGCGTTGAGGAGGGGATTGAGGAGCAGCCTGTAAGGGAAAGAACCTCAGTTCCTACTTCTAAGAATAAGGTAGTAAATATTAATGCCAAGGCTAAAATTCAGGTTGGTATTTACAAGCCTGAAAGATTTGGTGAAGAAACCCGTACAATCGCCGATGACCTTATTAAGTCACATACGGTTGTGCTCAACCTTGAAGATACTAATAAGGATATGGCAAGAAGAATCCTTGATTTTCTCAGCGGCGTTGCTTATGCAAACGACGGAAAAATCAAGAAGGTTGCTTCAAACACATACATTATTATTCCTAATAATGTTGACCTTACCGGCGATGATTTGCTTGACGAATTAGAAAACAGCGGTGTTTACTTCTGATAGCGATGAGCTTTTCCGCTCCCGGATTGAAGATTTGACCTCGCTTTGCTTTACAAGGCAAAAGCCTGTGTTTTCTCAGTTTTTAAGCGAAAGAAAGCAGGCTCTTGCGGTAAAAGTATTGCAAAGCATATATTTTGAAAACTATATGTTCTTTGGCGGCAGTGCAAACAGTGAAAGAAAGCTGCTCGGTGTGTTTTACGATGAACCGGTGCAGTCACAATTTCCTGTTGCCGCTGTAGAATTTAAGTTCAGAGCTTGTGACGAGCTTACGCATAGGGATTTTCTCGGTACACTAATGTCGCTCGGCATTGAACGAGATACTGTTGGTGATATTCTCGTTGAAAGCGGCAGATGTGTAATATTTGTAAAGAGCGAGCTTAAAGATTATATAGAATCTCAAATTTTTAAAATCGGCGGAGCAGGAGTGAAAATTGTACCTGCTGACCTTGCAAATCTTCCACAGGGCAGAGGAACGGAAGAAATGAGTCTTACGGTTTCATCTCTCAGATTTGACAATATTGTTGCCGCTGTGTGCGGCTTATCGAGAGATAAAACGGCAAAACTGATTTTATCAGGGAATGCTGCCCTCAACTTTATAACAACTCAAAATGTGAGTTGTCAGCTTAAAGAAGGAGATTCGTTTACTGTCAGGGGTAAAGGAAAGTTTAAATTAGATAAAATTTTGGGCGAAACTAAAAAAGGCCGCCGAAAAATTTTAGTAATACATTTTAGATAGGAGAGCTTTTAATGATTACTATTGATGAAATAAAAAATGTTAGTTTCAGAAAAGCAGGTCGCCAGGGATATATGGCTGAAGACGTTGATGAATTTATTGATGAAGTAATTGCTGCCTTTGAGCAGTTAAAGAAAGAAAAAACAAACCTTGTACATAAAATTGATGTTCTTGCAACAAGAGTTGAGCAGTATCGTGCAGACGAGGAAACTGTAAGAAATGCTCTCCTTGCTTCTCAGAAGGTTTCCGACGCTTGTATCAGAGAAGCAAAAGAAAAGGCTTCTAAGATTGTGAGAGAGGCTGAAGCAAAGGCACAGCAGCTTTTGGTAGATACAAACAGAATGACTGCTACCGAAAAAGAGAATTATCTGCTTCTTAAGGCTGACGCAGTAAAGCTTAAGAGCGAGCTTATAGAGCTTTATAAGAATCACCTTCAGATTATTAATGACTTGCCTACTACCGATGAAATGGAAACAGCAAGACAGCAGCTTAACGAAAAATACCCAACAGCTCCGATTATTGAGGAAAAGCCTCAGGAGACTGCTGCACCTCAGGAGCCTGAGGTTGTAGAGGTAAAAAAGGCTGAGCAGATTGAAAAAGAAGATGATGATGAAAGCGTATCGGAAATTCTCTCCGGTGCAACAGAAGAAAAGGCTGAACCTAAAAAATCACCAAGATTCGGTCATCTCAAATTTGGTGACAACTACGATGTATCTGCCGAGTAATTTTTAACGGAATTATCAGAAAACTAATATATGGAGAGTGCAACCAATGTCTCAAGATTATAATTCTACACTTAATCTTCCAAAAACAGACTTTCCTATGAGAGCAGGTCTTCCAAAGAGTGAGCCTGTAACTCTTAAAGGCTGGGAGGATAATAAGGTATATGAAAAGCTTATGGAGGTAAATGAGGGCAAGCCGCTTTTTGTGCTTCACGACGGCCCTCCGTATGCAAACGGTGATATTCACCTCGGTCACGCATTAAATAAGATTTTAAAGGATTTTATCGTCCGCTATAAAAATATGGCAGGCTTTAAAGCTCCTTACGTTCCGGGTTGGGACACTCACGGACTTCCTACCGAGCTTAAGGCAAGGCAGAAAGCCGGTGTCGGCAATTCAGCGGAGATTTCTATTGTTGAGCTTCGTAAAATGTGTGAGGAATTTGTAACAGGGTACATCAACGACCAGCGCACACAGTTCAAAAGACTCGGTGTAATCGGCGAATGGGATAATCCCTACATCACACTCAACCAAGAATTTGAGGCTGAACAGATAAGAGTATTCGCAAAAATGGCTACAGAGGGTTATATTTATAAGGGTTTAAAGCCTGTTTATTGGTGCCCTGAATGTAAAACTGCTCTTGCTGAGGCTGAAATTGAGTACGCCGAGGATCCGTGCCATTCAATTTATGTAAAATTTACTGTTACCGATGATAAGGGTGTATTCTCTAATCTTGGAATAGAGCCTTCAAAGGTTAAGTTTGTTATTTGGACAACAACAACTTGGACGCTGCCTGCTAACGTAGCAATTTGCGTAGGCCCGAGATACGAGTATTCTGTTATCAAAACAGGTGATGAGTACCTTGTAATGGCTACAGAGCTTTACAAGTCTGCATTTGAAGCTGCTGAAATTACCGATTATGAGGTAGTTGCAACAGTAAAGGGCAGTGAGCTTGAGTACATTAAAACTGCTCATCCATTTCTTTACAGAGAGTCGCTTGTTATCGTCGGTGACCACGTTACTCTTGAAAGCGGTACCGGCTGCGTTCACACAGCTCCGGGTCACGGTGTTGACGACTTTAATGTTTGTCAGAATTACCCTGAAATTCCTACAATCTGCCCTGTTGATTCAAACGGTGTTCTCACTGAAGAAGCAGGTCAGTTTGCCGGTCTTACTACTGATGAGGCTAACAAGAAGATTGCTGTATATCTTGACGAGCACGGCTATCTCTTTGCTTTAAAGAAGATTATTCACCAGTACCCTCACTGCTGGAGATGTAAGACTCCTATTCTTTTCAGAGCCACAGACCAATGGTTCTGCTCTGTAGATGATTTTAAGGATAAGGCTTGCGAGGCTATTGATAATGTTAAGTGGATTCCTGCATGGGGACACGATAGAATCACAAGTATGGTCAAGGAGAGAAAGGATTGGTGTATTTCTCGCCAGAGAAAATGGGGTGTGCCTATTCCTATCTTCTTCTGCAAGGAATGCGGAGAGGCTCATATCGGCAATGATGCAATGATGGCTGTAGCCGATTTGTTTGAAAAGGAAGGCTCAAACGCTTGGTATAACCACAGCGCTGCCGAGATTTTACCGAAGGGTACAAAGTGCAAAAAATGCGGCTGCACTGAGTTTGAAAAAGAAAAGGACATTATGGACGTATGGTTCGACAGCGGTTCTTCACACGCTGCTGTAGTCAGAAAACGTGATAACCTTACATTCCCTGCTGACCTTTATCTCGAGGGCAATGACCAGTACAGAGGTTGGTTCCAGTCCTCGCTTTTGACATCAGTTGCTACAAACGGTGTTGCTCCTTACAAGGCTGTTCTTACTCACGGTATGATTCTTGATGAAGAAAAGAGAAAGATGAGTAAGTCGCTCGGCAACGGTATCAGCCCTCAGGATGTAATTAAACAGTACGGCGCAGACGTATTAAGGCTTTGGGTATCTTCAACTGATTATCAGTCCGACGTTCATATTTCAAATGATATTTTAAAGCAGATTTCCGAGTCATACAGAAAAATCAGAAATACTGCCCGATACATTCTCGGTAATGTATATGACTTTAACCCTGATACGGATCAAGTGCCGATTAACGAGCTTTTGCCTATAGATAAGTGGGCAATCGTTAAGCTTAATGAGCTTATGGCAAAGGTTAAGCAGGCTTATGATAACTACGAATTCCATCAGGTTTATCATTCAATCAGAAACTTCTGCGTAATTGATATGTCTAACTTCTACCTTGATGTACTCAAGGACAGATTATATACAGAGAAAAAGGACAGCAAATCCAGAAGAGCGGCTCAGACTGCAATTTATCTTATTCTTAATGCAATGACAAGAATGATTAGCCCTATTCTTGCATATACATCTGATGAAATCTGGAAATTTATGCCTCATTCATCTAAAGAAAACGCTGAAAATGTTATTTTCAACGAAATGCCTGCTCCGATTGAAATTGAAACGAACGATGACTTTATGTCATTCTGGCAGGAAATTCACGACCTGAGAGATGATGTTAAAAAATCACTTGAGGTATTGATAAAGGATAAGACCATAAAAAGCTCGCTTGAGGCTAAGGTAGTTTTGAAAGCCGGTAAGGATAAGCTTGCTTTCCTTAAAAAGGCTGAACCGGAGCTTGCTGCTGCATTTATTGTGTCTTCAGTTGAAATCATAGATAATGACGGTGAGCTTGAAATTGCAGTCGAAAAGGCTGCGGGCGAAAAATGCGAGCGCTGTTGGATTGTCAGTGAAACTATCGGAAAGAACAGCGAGCATCCGCACCTTTGTGAGCGCTGCTGTAATATTTTAAAGGGATAAGACAATAAGCTAAAGGCAACGCCGCAAAAGTATGAACATAACTTCTTTGCTGTGCTGCTGTAAACAGTGAATCGGTGTAACAGTATTGCTGCACCGATTTACCTTTATGGAGGAAATATTATGCCGTTTATTGCTGTAATTATCGGAATTTTGCTGGCGGCAGCAGACCAAGTAATAAAACTGTTTGTCGTATCAAACCTAAAAGAAGTCGGCAGTGTTGCGGTAATTGACAATCTGCTCTCATTTACATATGTGGAGAACAATGGAGTAGCATTTGGAATGTTTTCAAATAACAGGTGGATATTTGTTGTGCTAACGTCTGCACTAATAGCTGCAATTTTGATTTATATGTTTTACAAAAAGCCCAAGAGCAGGCTGTTTTATTGTTCAGTTGCACTTATAATAGGCGGAGGTATAGGAAATTTGATTGACAGAATTGCATACGGATATGTAATTGATTATATCAGCCTTTCATTTTTTCCCCCTGTGTGTAATTTTGCCGATTACTGCATAACCGCAGGCACTGTTTTGCTTATGATTTATTTGCTGTTTTTCTCTGATAATTTCAAAAAGGATTTGAAAAATGACAAAACTTGAATTAATGGCTGAAGCCGAAAACGTAAGAATTGATAAATACATTGCTGACAATGAACAGTCGCTCACACGCACTGCGGCGGCAAGGCTGATTGAGAAGGGCAAGGTTTTTGTTAACGGTAAGACCGTGGGCAAGAATTACAAGCTAAAAAAGGCAGATGCTATTGCGGTTGAAATACCGGATCCCGTTGTTTATGAAGCCAAGCCTGAGAATATTCCTATTGAGATTATATACGAGGACAACGACCTGCTTGTTGTGAACAAGCCTAAGGGAATGGTTGTTCACCCTGCCGCCGGTAATTATGACGGCACTCTTGTAAACGCACTTTTGTATCACTGCAAAGGCTCACTTTCGGGAATTAACGGTGTTATGCGCCCGGGAATAGTTCATAGAATTGACAAGGATACAAGCGGACTTCTGATAGTAGCAAAGAACGATTTTGCCCACTATTCGCTTGCAGAGCAAATAAAGGCGCACTCCTTTACCAGGGAGTATGAGGCTGTGGTTTACGGTAACTTAAAAAACGACGAGGGCACGGTTGACGCTCCTATTGGCAGAAGTCAGATTGACCGCAAGAAAATGTGCGTTACCGAAAAGAACAGCAAACACGCCGTTACCCACTACAGTGTAATTGCAAGATACAAGGGATATACCCATATAAAGTGTATTCTTGAAACAGGAAGAACACACCAGATTCGTGTACATATGGCTTTTCTCGGCCACCCTGTTTCAGGAGATTCGGTTTACGGCATAAAGAACGAAAAGATCGATTTTACCGGTCAGTGCCTTCATGCAAGAAAAATCGGGTTCATTCATCCCAGGACTAAGAAATACCTTGAATTTACTTCAAAGCTGCCCGATTATTTTGAAAAATATCTTGAAAAGCTCGGCAAAATTACAAAATAAACGTAAATTCTCAAAGTAAATGCAACAGTACGAAAAGAGTGGCATTAAGCTTGAGA
>OGOU01001827.1_pt1 | contig 15935 bp, 17 predicted proteins | sample 1552721 | NCBI WGS metagenome assembly OGOU01 (sample SAMEA2580176, study PRJEB22360) | human gut metagenome | biome: human gut; feature: human-associated habitat; material: faeces | place: Denmark | collected 2008/2010
ATATGACAAGGCCGCCTGGTTGGGCGTCCAGCGGGTCGGCGGCGGCAACGGCGGCCTTCATATCGGCGTAGTCGGCCATGATCTCCTGCTGGAGCGCGGCATAGCTGGCCTTGGCTGCTGCCCGATCCTTTGCGGTGACCTGATTGCCATTGCTGCCGTAGGTCAGCAGGTTGGAGAGGGCGTCACGCACGCCGTAGAAGGAGTCGGTCCAGTCGTCCGGGTAGGTGTAGTAGCGGCCCTTGGCATCCTGATACCAGACGCCCTCGGTGGGCTGCTCGTCGGAACGGGTGACCTTATGGACCGAGACCTTGTAGACATCTGCGGTGTCGGTGGTCAGCATCGGATAGTAAGGGATGAAGGCGTTGTACACGTCGTCGTCAAAAGAGGTCCACTCGGTAATGGCGGTGTTCAGATCGCCGGTGGCGCTCACCTGGAACAGATGCGTCTCCACATTGCCCGTCTTGCCGATGGGCTCGGTCTGAAAGAAGTGGATGGAATCTTCCACCGAGAACTTCTTGGTCAGCTGGATGTTGGAGTAGACCGGGACGATGGCACCGTTCTCGCCGACGTTGCTGATGGCAAAGTCGGTCTCGCTGTAGTTGTCCTTCGTAAAGGTGTCGGTGCCGTACAGGTAGTTCAGGCCGGCTGCCATGCGGTCCGATGCGATGTCGCCGTTGTAGGAGGCATCCAGATCGATGACATTGGCAGCGGCGTCGCCCACAAAGGTACCGGCCTTCTGGGCCACGGAGATCAGGTTGGCAGAGGCCACCACATGGTCGGTGTCATCCAGATCGATCTTGCCCATAGCGGCGATGTTGGGCTGCATGAAGACCACGCTGGAGGAGAGCTTCAGGGCAAGGTAGGTGTGGCCCGTCAGGTTCTCCACGAACCAGGTCTCGTTCTGGTCGGCAATGAACACGCCGGAGCCGCCGGCTGCACCGGCGTTGTCGTAGATGGAGGTCAGCAGGGCAACACCCTCGCGGGCCGTGGAAGCTTCGCTCAGCAGCACCGTGGTGATCTCGGCTTCCTCAATGCCGTTGTCCACATAGGGGTCTACGCTCAGCACGGCGTCGGTGCCGTAGAGAGACTCGGTGGCAGAGACCATGACGCCCTTCTCGTTGGTGCCAGCCTCCTCATAGGGGGTGTGCTCGTGGGTGCTGTCGCAGTCCGGGCAGACACCCAGACCGTTGTCGTCCCGGCGGGCGGTGTAGCGGTAGCTGTCGTGGGTGAAGGTGTAGGTAAAGCCGTAGCAGCCCTCGTACACCTCGCCCGCGGTGTGCTTCCCGGCGGGGCTGATGTTGAACAGCTTGTTGTAATCGTTGGTGCCCAGATCCTCGATCCGGCCAAACATGGTGGTGCCATCCTCGGTGAGGTCGCTGCCGACATAGAGTGCCGTGCAGGCGAAGGCGGAAGGAACCACGGCAAGCGTCATCGCACAGGCGATGAAAGCCGCAGCAATTTTCTTCTTCAAAGACATAATCGTATCGATCCCTCTCTTGTTGATTGTCGGCATTTCGTCGGCAGGTGTCATAATACACCCATTTTAATGAAAATGCAAGTATTTTCCCGAAATTTTAGCATATATTCATTTTTATATGGTATATATTCATGCCGCGTTTTTCATCTGCCCCTCCGTGAGCGCAAAAAACCGCCCCGGCTTCCTCTTTCGGAAACCGAGGCGGTTCATTATGCTTTATTCGTGCTTTCTCAAGCCCTCACGCGATTACTTGCGGGGGTTCTTGATCGCAGCCTGGGGGCGGGTGCCAAAATTACAGAGTATTGGGATTTACGGTGGTATGCCGTTTTTATTTTAAGTAGGCTATAAAACACATGATATTGAGCCTGGCAGCAGACTTTGTGTTTCAAGCACCGGTATAGCAGACTAACACTTAGCACGAAATCACTTCTTCATCCAATGCTTGAGCCAGTATTCATAGACCCCAACATATTCCCGATAGAGCCCTGTTTTGTCCGGCGTACAAAACAACTGCCATGCCTGCTGAAGAAATGGCTTTGACCATTCACCTATGGGCTTTTTGGCTTTCAGAAATCTTACCAACTGACTGTAAGCAGTTTCACGATTTTGCGGTAAGTAGGCCGCTTCACTGTTCAGGTTGAGCTTGTCGGAAAGTTCCTTGTTAAGTTCCGTGTCGGTTGATCCTATCTCACCATTTCTTTGGTAGAAGATTGTATCCATCTGAGCTTCATCCAGCGGATTCAAGCGCATTGTCTGCTGATCTTCTTCCAAGATTCCACGGTAGGCATCGCAAGTCTTTTTTGCATTTTCCGTAGAACTCCGATTTCCGGGACACACGCCCAGAAGATTTGAAAAATCCGTAGCTGCCTCATCCGTCAACTGATTTTGCGGATCAAGGTGTTCAATATTCAGATAGTTGAGTTGGTCTGCCGGATCAAGACTTACACGACGCATACAATATGCGCAAAGGTAACCTTGGTCTCGTGCCAACTGCTGCCGTGTACCGTCCTTCGGCATATCTTTATAGGTGATTTTTAACGGCGGGGATGCTTTGCGACAGTTCTTTTTATACTCTCGCAAGTCTCGCGGTTCCGTTTCTGACTTTTTGATATACCTCATTCCGGCCACTCCATTTGCTCGATTTCCAGACTGCTTCTGGCCTCATAGACGGACGGATCATCATATCCCAAAATCTGTTCCAGATTTCCCAGCACCTCTTTGGCTTTTGCGTAATCCTCCTTATGGAGAAGCTCCGAGAATTTATCAAAGAGCTTTTCAATTTCAATCGGACGATCTCCAACCAGCAGGATGCTTCGCAGAACAGTGTTTACATCCTTGCCATAGGCAGAATCGATTTGTGTTGCACTGCCCTCATGTTTCAGCAGAATAAGATTTGCATCCTTATAGGAAGTAATCACTTCCGGGGAATGCGTGGATACAATAAACTGAATATTGGGAAAAACCGTTGTCAAATCATTCAGGATTCGCTTTTGCCAGCCGGGATGCAAGTGCAATTCAATCTCATCAATGATGATGATACCGGGTGTTTCCAAAACAGAATCGCCGAGCTGAGGATTCAAAACAGCCATCCGGTGCGCAATATCTGCTACCATATTCAGCACAGACCGGTATCCATCACTCATCTCAGACATCGGATGAAGCTCATGTTCACCATTCCGATTAACGTATTCAACAACAATCGCCCGATACCTCTGGCGATATTCCACCTTAACGCGCTGCGTTTCATCATGGTCGATCAAATCCGCAAAGCAGCATTCCAACGCCCGCTGGACTGCACTCACCTGCGGAATAGGTCCTTCCTGACTGACAAGGAGAGTCATGTCGCTGAACCACTCCATAAGCTGCTTGTCCGTGGCCTGCTCTGCGATGCAGTCCTGATAGCCTTCAAAGCGGGACTTCAGCTTCTGTTTTTCCTTCTGTTTCGCCTGCTTTTGTGCCCACAGGCGGCCCGTACCATAGTAAGCAATGAGCGGAAGTACCGTTTGCGAAGAAGGAAGTGCTGCTTCTTTTTGAAGTTCAGATGCAATTTTTTTCAGATCCGATGCAGCACCATAGGTAGTGTTGGATTTTGGTCCACTCAGAGAGCGAGACCATGTACAAGCATTACCGTTTATAACACCCTGACAGGACACCTCAACCGGATAAACTTCGCGCTGCTGATAAATTTTATTGGTTTCATACGCCACATGGCGAACGTCTTCCGTTTTGATACTGCGAGGAGAAGCATAGTCAATTCCAAGGAAGAAAGTGCTGGCAGCGGTCAATGCCCCCATAAGCAGAGAACTTTTTCCACTGCCATTGTTGCCGATCACAATATTCATTTTAGGATTCAGCGGAATCTCGGCATTTTCAAAGTTCCTGAAATTCTTCAAGGTCAGATTGTCAATACGCATAGCTGCTTCCTTCCAAAATCCAGATTTCATGCGAATTGATAGGCCGAGCACCCGGTGATGGGCATAATCCCCTATCATAAGTTGATTTTATCACATATCTTTTGGTGTTTCAATCGAAATCAGGCTGATCTTCTTTGGCAGGCGGCGAAGTCTGATACGTGTTGGCAAAAACCATATCCTGAATCCACCTACAGAGTGCCGGGTTTTCGTTCACTGCCTTATACAGTTCAATCGTTGTACTCATGGAATCGAGAATCGCCTGCATCGTTGCACGGTCGCTTTCAACACGAGCATTCCGTGCATCTGAGTTTTTTATAGCATTCTGATAGGCTTCGTCTTTACTGACGATGGCGGGCAGATCAGCAACCTGCTTTTTTACCATAGCAACCGAAAAACATCAATCTCAGAATTTCATTTCAATTCGTCAAAAAAACCCACTTTCAGCTGTCACACAAACTGAAATGCAATCGGCATCAGTTCTTCCATGCTGTGCACCACATCACCGGTGTTCAGGACTTTTATATCCACCGGGAATTTTTTCTTACCAAAGTCCATGCGATGCCGCAGGTTGATGGTCAAGTCCTTCTTTTTCGCCAGCTTCAGAATGAAGGGTGCGCAGTTGTCACCGCAAGTTGAGGCATTGAATACCTTTTCCGGGTCGTTTGCCATCAGCAACAGCGTTTTCGTGCCTCCAGACAGTTTTTCCGGCGAGATGCCCCCCAGAACCGGGCTTTCCACCGCATGAGGGCCTTTGACATCGGACTTATCAATTTTCTTGATGACCTCTTTGGCAAAGTCAGAAGTCAGCCACTCGTCCTCGTAGGTATAGTTAAAATAGACCGAAGTATTGTAGACAGCCTCCGGCATATCTCCAAAGTAGATGTTCAGCATGGTATCACCTCGCAGATGTGAGTCACTTGTTATTATTGTACCTTCTTTCTATTCACAAAACAAGACGCAAAAAACCGCCCCGGCTTCCGTTGCTGGAAACCGGGGCGGTTCGTTTGCGTTATTTGTGCTTTTTCAAGCCCTCACGCCATTACTTGCGGGGATTCTTGATCGCAGCCTGGGCGGGTGCCAAAATTACAGAGCGTTCGGATTAACGATACTACGTCATTTGCAATTTTTCAGCTTTTCTTATCCCATCTCTGCAATGACTTTTTCCAAATTTTCTTCCTGCAAGTAGAATTCCGGCAGCTTCGCCTTGTCATACCGCATATAGGGGATATTCTTCGTCCGCCGTTCCAGCAAGTTTGTAAAGAATCGCTCCCAGCTAAAAAATTCGCTGCTTTCGATGAAATCTGCCGGGTGTTCCAAAATCTCAAGAATCTCCGGCTGTCCAATCAAATCTGCTTTCAGGAGCAACCACTCCAGCGATTCCGGCAGGTACAAACTAAATTTTGCGCTCTTTTCCTGCATCAGACGGTAAATATCGTTCATCTGCGGGCCAAATGCCGCACCGTCTGCAATTATCAGAACCTTCTCGGATTTCATTGGGAAGATCTTCTGTTTGATGTTATCTTTTCCTGCCGCAGAGATACAGACAATGCCGTATTTCTCACCGATTTTTGTAAACAGCTGATACCCGGAATTTGCATCCTCTGTCAGCAGCTTTTCAACACCTTCCAGCTGCACATTGCTGGCTGTCAGCGAATCATAGATCGGGTACGCTTTGTTATAAGTCCGTTTGAAGCGGCTCGTGGTCTTTTTTAGTTCCAGAATCGCGTTTACGCTGTACGGCAGGGTGCTCAAATCTTCTCTTGTGACCAGCACATAGTAGTTGTCCGAATGCTGAATCGCACGGGCAAAGTCCAGACTCGAAACAAAGGTACTGCCTTCATCCACAAACACGATGCTGTCATGGGTCGCATTCAGCTGCAATTCCCAGTTGACACCCGACAGGACCCGGCACGGTTTATCACAGCTCACCGTCACGCCGCTCTGTCTGCCGTAGGTTTCGTACGCTTGCAGCATTTCAACCAGCGTCGTTTTTCCGGTGGCGCTGTCCCCTCGCAGAATCGTAATGTTTCGTTCCAGTTCGATTGTGAAAACGACCCGTCCGCTTCGGACTTCGATTTTGTGTTTTCCCTTCATTCTATCGCCTCACACAAACTGAAATGCAATCGGCATCAGTTCTTCCATGCTGTGCACCACATCACCGGTGTTCAGGACTTTTATATCCACCGGGAATTTTTTCTTACCAAAGTCCATGCGATGCCGCAGGTTGATGGTCAAGTCCTTCTTTTTCGCCAGCTTCAGAATGAAGGGTGCGCAGTTGTCACCGCAAGTTGAGGCATTGAATACCTTTTCCGGGTCGTTTGCCATCAGCAACAGCGTTTTCGTGCCTCCAGACAGTTTTTCCGGCGAGATGCCCCCCAGAACCGGGCTTTCCACCGCATGAGGGCCTTTGACATCGGACTTATCAATTTTCTTGATGACCTCTTTGGCAAAGTCAGAAGTCAGCCACTCGTCCTCGTAGGTATAGTTAAAATAGACCGAAGTATTGTAGACAGCCTCCGGCATATCTCCAAAGTAGATGTTCAGCATGGTATCACCTCGCAGATGTGAGTCATTTGCTATTATTGTACCTTCTTTCCACTCACAAAACAAGACACAAAATGCCCGTTGGCTCTTGATAAAGAAAAACAGACCTGTCTGATCGGACGAAAACCACCCCAAATGTCAAAACTGGATTTATTGCGGTCTGTAATGATTTTTTCATTCGGCATAATGAATTTGAAGGGCAGAGGTAGGAAATATGCTGCCTTTGATCAAATCGCCCTATAAGAAATCCCAAAAAGCAGTTTATTATCATCCTATTATCGCAAGTCAAGAAATTAGTGCAACATTCAAACAGCATATTTGCGATATGCAATTCAACGTTGTTGCTGTTGCATTAAAAAGTTGAATTGCTATAGATTTCGATCTATGGATAACAGTGTCATAAATCACCAGATAGAATGCTATGCGTTTTTATAGTAGTTGTTCCTCCCGATCAATTTCTATTTGATTCATAACATCCTGATAAATCACAAAAAGAGGTGTTTTTTATGACAATGGCAAAGAAGCTCCCACTTTTAGCACCTTCCATTCATACGTTTGAAGTGAATGGAACGTACACGGATTGCGAAGCGAAGCGTACTGTATTTATGGCAATTCAAAAAATGGTATCCGCTGGAAAATACTATCGGATTCCGTATCATGGCTCCTCGAAAAAAGGCTACTCTTATAAAAGAAAAGATGGCGGTTTGACCATCACATTGGCAGATTATCCAGATTTTAAGAAGCGATACATAACGTTATCTGGTGTGAACCTCGCTCGGATTGCAGGTGATCCATCTCGTTTAAGTTTAACAGACTTATCACCAGAAGGTTTGGTCATGCAAGAGCAGGCATTTCTGGATGAATTGGAGCAGCTTGGACTCCTTGAAATTGAGGATTCTGTTAAATGGAAAATGCATCGGTTGGATATTACACAAGACTTCTATGTGAAATGCGATCCCTCGCTGATGATAAAAATTATTCGCTATGCAGGAAGCGTTGACCCGTACAGAAAAGGTCGCGCACTACACTATAACCAGCACAATGAGATCCGAAGCTGTAAATTTGAAAAAACGTGGTACGATTTTGCACTCTATGACAAGCATCAGCAGCTCTTGAATTGTGAAAAGGAGAGCTATCCAATTTCTCCAGATGATTTGGAACGCTCAAAAAATCTGGTCCGATATGAAATTCAATTAAAGCGCCCCAGTCTGAAAGAATTTGAGCACGATAAGTTGGAATCGAAATCTTCAAAGTTCCGGTTTGAAAATCATACGCTGTTTCATTATTTTGACAAAATCAGCGATGATATTCCGCTCTTTCTATATCGGTATGCCGTCGATTATTTTGGTAAGCATTCGTGGTATAACGTTCCAACTGCCCTGAAAGCCGTACAAACGAGCAACCTTGATGACGATACCAAGGAACTTGTCGCTGCGTACATCGAAGCGCAGGATGAGCCGGAACTGACCGATAAGATACATCATAAAAAGAAAATCGCAAAGGCTTTGGAAAAATTAGAAATCAACGATGTAATCATCCCTTGCCGCATCCTGAACGATCGTCAATGCGGCAGGTTTCCTTGTGCGCCCTTATGCACAAGGGTACAAGGGCTTTGAGCGAACAAAAATGATTCGTGCAAAGCAGAACGAAAATTCATCAGAATCACAAGAATGGAGTTGATTTTCAATGCTAGACAACTATCCCGATGTCCTGAGCTTCCGGCAGGTCATGGAAATTACGCATGTTGGCAGAAATCTACTGCTGCGTCTTCTGAACAGCGGCGAAATCCCTGCCTTCAAGATGGGAAAACTCTGGAAGGTTTACAAACAAGACCTGATTCAGTATATGAGCCAATGTCAGTAAACCATATCCTTCGTTTGGGGCAAAAAGAATCCCGTTGGACTCCGCAACAGGAATCCAGCGGGATTCAATCTTATTGATTTTTAATGCACTTGCTCCTTACTTAGTTGAAGATCATGTCCGCATTATTCTTCTCTGCAAGAGCAAGAACTTCATCTACATAATATCCGGCCTCATCATCTGTTTCCATTCCAGTCGGCGCATTATTATAGATACTATCATAATCCTTCAAGCGTTCACTTCCAAAAATGCCCTCGTAAAAGTCCAGATAATCGCCAAACTGTTCCCATGCAACCAGATAGCCATATCTTCCCCAGCACCGATATACATCGCTATACATTGCGTCTTGCCATGCCGAATAAAAAGCATTCTCTCCGTAGCTCCGGAACTCTGCTTTTTGTTCTTCTGTCATATTTCCACTTGTATAATCACCAATAGAGATATAGATATCTTCAGCCAGACTGTTTTGGTGGATCTCATATCCAGTGCTATCAGACTCTGTCTGATTTTGTGTATACTCCTCCGGTTCATCGTATACCGTACTTTCTGCAACACTCACCGTTTCGCTCTCAGGTTCTGCCATGCTGACGCTGGAAGATGAATCCGCAAGAGCATCATCCAGTGCATTTTCCAGTTCATCGAATGCACTGTCCAGCGCATTGCTGCTGGCAAGGCCGTGAGATTCCCGGTAGCTGTCGTTCAGAGCTGAGATCACGCCAAGCTGTTCCAAGGTATTCATGGTATCGCCGTTCCATGTCATCCGGTCGATGCCAAAGGTTTTATCGCTGTTCAGCTTAAAATAAATGCTGATTTCGATTTTCTCACCGGTCTGCGTATTCTGCCCGATGCCGGTATAGCTGACATAAGTCACGCCGTTCTGCTCGTAGTTGTCCCACTTGCCGTCCGTAAAGAAATCGTCCAGCACCTCGCCTACCGTGGCTTCTGCCGGGAACAGGTTCAGATAGCTGTCCGAGATACATTTGGAGCGGGCACTATCCGAATAGAACGTAGTATAGAGCACATACGCTGCGAATGCAACAAATGCCGCTGTAATCGCCAGTTCAATGACCAGAGGCATCTTGTGTGCGCTGAACAGCTTCCGGACTGCCGCCTTTTCTTCTTCCACCTGCTCTGCAGAGATTTTTTCAGGGTACAGGATGGCGATCACCTGCGACAGCAGAACGCTGCTGAAAACTGCATACAGGTATTCTTTTTTACTGCTTTTGGATGGTTTGGTCAGGATGGTCATTTTCAGACCATCGGCTGTGTTTTTCAGCTGATAGGTACCACGCTTTTTGCTGTAAAAGGTCATGGCATCCGCAGTATCCGTAACCTGTTCAACGTCCAGGTTGGCAAATCCACGGCGGATGCGATCTACGGCTTCTTCCCAGCTCATTCCTTCCGGCAAAGGCAACTGGCCTCTGTCATGCTCCGGGCCGTATACTTTTTTGTAGACATCATCCCGGAAGCCGAAGTAGATCACCGCGGCGATCAGAAGCCCCAAAAGGACGGATACCACTCCGGCACCGGTTGCAACACCTGTCACCACGCCCAAAACGAACCCCAGCAGCAGCCAGATCTTTAAGGCATCCAATGCAATGCTTCTGCGGGCAGCTGCGGTAAACAGCAGATGAAAGCCGCTCAGATTTTTGGATTTTCCTTTAGCTTTTTTAGCCTCTGCACTGCCATCATAGATTTCAAACCGTTCTTTCATGATGTTTCCTCCTATCTCAATGGATGCGTAACCTTCTTCCGTTCGGAATGATTCAAATGAATCATTTTGATGCTTTTATTATAAAGCGTTGATTGGACACCAATATTGTCCATCCGGCAAACTTCCATTCGAATTTTTCTATAATATAGCTTTGCATAGAAAAACCGCCCCGGCTTCCTGCTATGGAAACCGGGGCGGTTCGTTTACTTTATGGGTGCTTTTTCAGGCACTCAATGCCTACCAACTGGCATTCAGTTTTTGAAATTTTAGTCATATCTGTATTTAGAGGACTTTCCGTACACTTTTCGGAGTGATTTTTTCAGGCTGACCACCGTTTCTTTGATGATTTTTGCTTCATCGGCAGAGCAATCTGCAAGCTGTTCGGTCATCCAGCTGTCAAACACCGGCTTTGCCTTTTTGATCTCGATACACAGCAACTCATCCGCCGAGCAGTCCAGCGCGTTGATGATGTCGATCAGCGTTTTCAGGCTGGGCACGGAGTTGCCTGTTTCGATATGACTGATATGCGTGACCACCACGCCGACCTCATTGGCCAGCTGCTCCTGCGTCATGCCTTTTGCCAGGCGGCAGGCACGGATGCGTTTTCCGATGTCGGCGTAGTCCACCATAGTACAAGTACCCTCCGTTTTGTGAAGTGATACTTGTATTGTATGTGCAATCGACCAGGATTGTAATAACCTGAAAGTGCAGTGGACTCAAAAGGAAAACCCCACTCAAAAATTTGCGTTCAGACTTTCTGTAACTTGCTCCACCTTCTGATACTGTTCTTTGAGTCCTGTTGTGTTGATCGTATTCATTGCATCTTCCTCTTCGCTCTTCTGGACCAGTTCCACCTTGCACATATCATATAGGAGTTTCACGAGCAGCGCCGTATTGTTCACCAGCTGCTTTTCCGGTTCTGTATACCAGTCCCAATCTGCACGTCCCTGCATGACCACCATCCATTTCAACTTTTCCATGTGCTCATGGTACATGCTGCCTACTTCGTCCAGTTTTCGCCCGTAACGGTTTGCTGTTCCCTGCAAGTCTAACAGATAATTGCAGATTTCCTCTGTCTGCTGCGTTTCTTTTTCGATTTCCTTCTGTGCCTTCTTGGCGTCTGAAGAGATTTTACCTCCAGCGATACCAAAAATCACACCGCCGATCAGCAGACCGACACCCAGGGTTGCCGCTCCCAGAACGGTTGTTCCCAGGGCCATTCCTCCGCCGCCTGCCGCCAGCGAGCCGCCGCCCAATGCTGCCAGCGTTGCATTTGTCGCCGCTGCACCGCTCAGCGAAGCAATTGGAACCCCCGTTGAAGCCGTTCCCAGAGCCATCACGACCGCCGTCGCCGCGCCGGATGCTGCAAACCCGCCTGCCGTGCCTGCGGCTGCGCCGCCAAGGCCGCCCAGAAGGGTATTCGCACCCACCGAGGCTTTTTTCAATTCTTCGCCATCATACTGAGGCAGACAGATACCCTGCTTCTGAATTTTAGCAAACTCCGGACGATTTTTGATTTTTTCAAACACAGTCGAAAATTCCTGAAAGCTTTTCAGAATCTCCAGCTCTTTCCGGCCAAGCTTATCCATGTCCCGGACGCACTCTTTATTGCGCTTTTCCAGCCTTGCAAGATTCTGTTGATGCTGTACCTGCAGCTCTTTCATGGTCGAATTGGCTTTCAATACCTGCGAGCCGCCTTTTGCAATTCCTCCAACACCTGCCGCTCCTGCCAAAGCAGATGCACCGAGCAATAAAATCGAAATCGACATCTTCCCGTCCTCCTGGCATTTCAACGAAACTGCAAAACCGCATTCGGGTCCTGCATAAAATCCTCAAAATTTCCCTGATATGGTTTCTCACTTCCCATCTGGACCAGTTCACGCTCCAGAACGCGGGTCAGCTCCCTTTCTGTACGAGCATTCTGCATTCCGGCGAGTGCTGCCTGATACCGCTCGGTTTCCTGATGGAACCGCTCTGTATCCAACTGTTTCAGCTGCGTCAGCTCTCTTTCCAGTTCCGCATTGACCTGCCTGTATGCTTCAAGCTGCTCTGCCACCGTGTTTCCGACCCCAAGGCGAATACATATTTCCCGAATCACCAGTGTCACGAACCGATACCATGCGATCAGGTTCAAATGCAGGCAGAACGTCAAGGCGTCACCGCCGCTACGAATTGCGGCGTCTGCGCCATCCATCAGGCAGAGCGTTGCATCGCCTACAATCAGCATGACCCGGAGATCATCATGCTTTCTGGTGGGGATGCAGGCCGTCAACGGCCATTGATCGCAGAAATAATGTCGTATCGCCCAGATCAGTTTGATGCTCAGGTCACATAGAACCACTGGAATCGCCATGGTCAGGCCCCAACGGGCATCGTAGCCCTGCTCAAACACTTTTGTTGCAAGAGTTGCCACGGTGTTTTCATATACCTTTTTATCTGGCCCTTTCACACGGAAACGTCCAAAATTGCACAAACCAAACAACTCGTAAAACGGAATAACGATGCCGCTGCCCTTGCCGCTGGTACTATTTCTGCCGCCAGAGCTGCCTGCAAAATCCGACACAAGATGGCCGAACCAGTTTGCCGTTCCGTAGAACAGCTTTTCGATGAATGTCCGCCCCTGCAGTTTCTGTGTGCCGGCCGGATAAAAAACAAGCTTTCCGGTTTCCGAGTCCAGAAAGACCGATGCCCCGGTGAATTGACTCAGCAGGGAGAAAAACAGCCCCACAATATCCGGTGAATGCCCCAGCGACTTCATATGGTGGTTCTGCGTTCTCATTTTGAGCAGATTTCCCGCATCTTTCCCTTTGCCCTGATCGTAGTTAACAGGAAAGCGTCTTTCCAAAAAGCCGATGGCACTGCCGGTTCCATTTCCTTTCCAACCCAGCGACTTTGCAAATGCTTCTACTGCCTTATCCGCCTGTGCATCTGTCCAGTTACCAAGAATGCTGTTGGTCTTTGTCGTTTTTACGTTCGGCATTCCCACCAGAAAAATATCCACAAGACCGCTCATCACACCGCAGCCGACTGCTGCAAGGTAATCGTACCTGTCACACTTATCTTTGCAGAACGCGGCTTTTGTTTCAGGTTCCATGCGGACGGATGAGATATTCATCAAGGTATTTGTACTGCAGTCTTCCATCTATTCTTCTCCCTCTTTTGCTACCTATGTTCACGGAATTTCCGAAATGACATTCACATAGTCTCCCTGACTCCGTATCCACATCTGGATACCCGTGCCGAACACTTCCGCTTCCACGATCCAGCCTTTTTCCGTCACCTGAAGGACCTTGGCGGTCGGCAGCCGGTCCAGCACCGATTCCAGACTCGGCCCGGTGTACTCGAAACAGATGGTCTGCAACTCGCCGCCATACATGAACTGGATGCGCTTGCGCATTTCACCTTCCTGAAAACGGTTGGCATACCGCTGAGCAAAATGACGGTCAAGCGTCTTACAATTTTGGATACGGTCGATGCGGTAGATGGTCGGGGAGTTATCCTGCGGATTTTTGAAATGCTCCTTTTTGTCGATGCCTTCGATGAATGCCGCCAGATAGAAATAATATTCGCTGAACAGGATGCCCACCGGCTCGATGGTGCGTACACGGGTCTCACCGTCGTGGGTGCGGCAGTAGGTAATCTCTATGACATTATGGTTTTCCACCGCCGTCCCGATTTCCCACAGGCTCTCAATAAATCTTCGGCCATGCTGCGGCTCGACATAGTGGAAGCGTTCGTTGCCGATGAGATCTTTTACTTGATTCAGCCGGTCCAGTGGCGTACAGGCCCGAATCAGCTTGTCAAGGATAGGGAACATCTCTTCCTTAACCATCGAGCGGCTCCCCAAAAGAATTTTGCAGACGGCCAAGATCTCGCTACTGGTCAGAAAGCGGGCTAGCGTATCATCCAGAAGATAACCGCCCTTGGCCGAGTTATACAAAATCTCCCGCCGCGGCTCACTGTCGGCAAAATGATTGCGCAGGGTATCCAGATCGCGCTGAATGGTCTTCTCGCTGACACCAAAGTGGTCAGCCGTCTGCTGTTTGTTCAGCACACCGCCCTGTACAAGCACCTGCTGGATATAGAGTATACGGTCTAACCTACTATTGTGCACAGTCCGTTCTCCTCTTTGTTTTTCTTGCCATATAGCAGCAGGCAGCGGTTCAGCATTCGATCCAACCTGCAATCATTTTGCGGGCATTTTCCAGCACAGACGACGAAAAGAGATTCTGACACAGCCGCTGATATGCCGTCAGATACCACACCGCCCGCCGATACTGATTGAAGCGGAGTGACATCTCCACGCTGCGATACAGTGCGTCTGCCCGTTCCAGTTTCCGGTACTGTTCGGGCGTACCTGCCAGCTCAATCAGAAACAGATTTTCTTCGGTATTCCAGTGTTTTTGACAATTCCGCGCAAGTTCTTCCAGCTGGCTTTTCTGCTCCGTCTGCTGTTTTGTCATAAAATGGCCTTCATCCATGACGAACCTCCTCGCCAAGTGCGGTAAGTACCTTCACATCCTGTTCCGTCACATCCGAATAGTTTTTCATGATCTGTTCCATCGACTTGCGGTTCGCTTCGTTTTCCGCTTTCAGGAAGGTCTGCAGTTCTGTTTGCTGACTGCTCAGCTTCTCGCAAATATCTTTTGTTGCGTCATCCAGCTTTTTACATACGTCTTTGATATCCTTGCACTGGTCTTCTTCCTTATTGTCCAACACCTGCATGGTATCTTCTACAGCTTCCAGTGCTTTCTCGCAGACATCCTTCGCGGCGTCGTTCAGATCGGCGATTTCATTGTACATGGCTCCAAGATGCTTTTCCTCCGAGGTACGCAGCTCATCCAGTGCCGTTTGCAGTTTTTCAAGCTGCTTTGCCGTCTGTTCTCTTTCTTTCGTGCGGCAGACCTGCAGTTCTGTCTGTTGACTGTTCAGCTTAGCGCAGATATCCTTTTCTGTGTTATCCAGCTTCCCGCAAAGTTTTTCAATATTTCTGCGCTGGTCGTCTTTCTGATTATCCAACGCCCGTATGATATCTTCTGCCGCTTCCTGTGCTTTCTCACTAGCATCTTTCGCGGTAGTGTGCAGGTCGGCAACTTCATTGCATACTGCTTCCAGACCCTTTTTTTCCGAGGCTTGCAGCTCATCCAGTGCCGTTTGCAGCACTTCAAGCTGCTTTGCCGTCTGTTCTCTTTCTTTCGTGCGGCAGGCCTGTAGTTCTGTCTGCTGACTGTTCAGCTTAGCGCAGATATCCTTTTCTGTGTTATCCAGCTTCCCGCAAAGTTTTTCAATATTTCTGTGTTGGTCGTCTTTCTGATTGTCCAACGCCCGCATGATGCCTTCTGCCGCTTCCTGTGCTTTCTCACTGGCATCTTTCGCGGTAGTGTGCAGATCGGCGACTTCACTGCACATGGCTCCTAGCCGCTTTTCCTCCGAGACTTGTAGCTCATCCAGTGCCGTTTGCAGCTTTTCAAGCTGCTTTGCCGTCTGCTCTCTTTCTTCCGTGCGGCGGGTCTGCATCTCCTGCATGAGCTGTTTCATTCCCTTCTGAAACAAAACCGTACCCACCAGCAACAGACAGACGCCAACGGCTGCTCCAATGATCCAATCCGGTGCTGTAACCGCTGCCAGCAGCCCTGCGGCAAAAAAGAAGCCTGCCGCTGCCAGTTCAGAAATCGTGTCCATCTTTCATCGCTCCTTTGATCTGCTTGTATCGCGTTTTCGCGTATTTCTGTATTTGTTCCGGCACAATATTTTTCAAGTAATCGTCCAGCGTTCCACTAAATGCACCTATAGTGTCAACAGCGCGGTTCCAATACTCTGCCTCTGTTAACTTTCGCAGGATTTCCGTTTCCCGTTTGGGAGTCTCCATCGCCTCGTATAATAAAATAGTAGTATTTATAGACCGCTCTCCAGCGGAATGCTACAA
>OGOU01001829.1_pt1 | contig 15911 bp, 14 predicted proteins | sample 1552721 | NCBI WGS metagenome assembly OGOU01 (sample SAMEA2580176, study PRJEB22360) | human gut metagenome | biome: human gut; feature: human-associated habitat; material: faeces | place: Denmark | collected 2008/2010
AAACTGCCGCCGCTTCCGCGCGAGCTTCCTCCGAATGACGAGCCGCTGCTGTATGAGCTGCTTGACGAGCGCCCCGAGTTGTAGGTCGACGATGACGAGCGGCGCTGGTTGGTCGAGCCTGCGTTGGAGTTGTTGCCACGGCCTCGGTTGGTCGAGTTATATGACGGAGAGTAAGTGTTGTTCGAAGGTGATGACGTACTATATGACGGACGGCGAGTGGGCGATGTCGTCGTCGAAGGAGTCGACGATGGGTACGAGCCAGCCGAGCTGTAACGACCGCGACCCATATTTCCGGGACGTGTGTAGCCCGAGTTGCTGCCGCCGGGATAGCTGTTGTTCATACCTGAGTAGGTGGGACGACGTCCGGCAGTGCTTCCGCCGGCGGGATAGTGGGGACGCTGAGCGCCGGGCGAACTCGGACGCCAGTTGCCGGCCATGGGAGGACGGTACGAAGGACGCCAAGGGTGGGGATAGTAGCCGGGGTAATAACCGGGATAGTAGCCGGGACCCCATGACCAGTCCCAGAAGGGGTCGTAGCCCCATGACCAGCTCCAGCTTGGTCCCCAGTACCAGGGATTATACCCCCATGAGAAACTCCAGGACGGATAGTACCATGTGCTGCGGTAGTATGGCCAGTAGGCGTAGCCAGGGGTGTTGACGTAGATGTTGACCGAGCTGGTGGGTGAGTTGTAATAGCTGTCGATAAGTTCACTGTCGCCGCTCGAGCTGACTATATCGGGGTTGTGGAAGCGTTCGATGCGGTTGGTGTACTGATAGTCTGAAATCTGAAGACTGTCAGCAAGACCCTCGGCGTGCAGTATGCTGTCGGTAACAGGCGTGCGGCGATTGTAGGCGTCGATATCGAAGTCCGAGTTTGTCGAGTAATTGTATGTGCCGGCGGCGGGATAGTCCGGCGTCGGAGTATAATAGGCCGGAACAGTGGCCGTTGTAGTCTTCGTCTTGGTTTTGGGCTTTTTAGACGCATTGTAGTAGATGTCGTCGTCCCAGTCCTGAGCCATTGCCATGCTCGGAACGCCGACGATGAGTGCCATCAGAAGGCTTTTGAGCAATAGTTTTCTTTTCATATGTAGTTTGGTTAGGAAGTTATCAATGTTGTTGACAGAACAATATCCTGTTATAATATAGACGTGCGCGGTGATTAAAAGTTTAGTCAAAGTTAATGATTTTTTTGTAAAACTGCTATGTGTGACGCAGTGTTTCGCAGTGTTGTGTGGTGATAATGCGAGTCGTTTCGTGCGTGTACATTTCAGCGATGCATCATCACGCGGGCCAGCGAGCGTTTGTCTTCGCGTTCGCGTATGGCCTGACGTTTGTCATACTCGTGCTTGCCACGGCAAATGGCTATGACAACTTTTGCAAGGCCGCGGTCGTTGATGAAAAGCCGCAGGGGTACTATCGTGACTCCAGGCTCTTTGTTAGCTTTCTCCAACTTGTTGATTTCCCGGCGGTTGAGCAAGAGCTTGCGGTCACGGCGGTCGGTGTGATTGTTGTACGAGCCGTAGAAATATTCAGGAATATAGATGTTTTTGGCCCATACTTCGCCGCCTAAAATCATGCAGTAGGTGTCGGCAAGCGATGCTTTGCCCTGACGCAGCGATTTGATTTCGGTGCCTGTGAGTACGATGCCGGCAGTAAATGTCTCGCCTACGGCATAGTCGAAGCGTGCGCGGCGGTTCTGTATATTTACGTCTTTGACAAATTCTTTTTTCGAGCTCATAAGATAAAGGTCAGAAGTGTTTTGACGATGAACCAGGGAATAATAAGCGCGCTAATCGCAAAAAGGATGTAGATGCCTTCTTTTTCCTTGGATATGCTCAGGTATGCCTTGGCGCGCCAAAGGACTATGGCTACAAATGCGGGCAGAAACCGAAGAATGATTATCTCGATGGGAACGAGATTCTCGATAATCTGAATCAGCGAGAGCAGCGAGACAGTGTATATGGCAATTGTGCGTATCTTATTGGCCGATACTTCGCTTGTGGACATGCGGCCGATAAAGACGTCGAAAAGTGCTACGCCTATATAGTAAGCAGCCAGTAACGAGCAGAACTGCGCGATGGCGCTTTGAAGCAATGCTCCCAGCTCGATGGTCTTGGCGTAGATGCCCTGGGCAAATTCACTGACGGCGACTATGGCCATAAGCGGGTACATGCCTCGGGCGGCAAGACGTTCGGCGCTGTCGCCTTCGTACGAAATTTCTTCCCAACCATGTGCCGGACTGAGTATAAGCTGTATTATATTACGCAGAAAAGAAAGCATGCCTGAATGCAGTTTTTTGTTTTCGGAATACAAAGTTAGCTTATTTTTCCCGAATGGCAAAACTTGAAAACTGTTATTGCCCGAGCAAAAGCTGTGCAAAAACGGTGTATAATTTGCAAAAGCGGCGTATTGGAAAGGGTAAAATTGGCAAATCGTATCAATGTTGTTATAAAGCATGTCTTTGGCAACTTGCCGATATGACAAAAGGAGACAATGCTGTCCCCTTCTGTCGTATTTGGTTGACGTTTCCGACTTTGCAGTAAGGACGGAATGTTTTGGTCCTGCCACTTGGATGTTACTGCAAAATCGGGTTGCTTATTCGAATATGTGTTTGAGTTTAGAGAAAATGCGGTTTTTCTCGTCCTCGGACGGTTTGATGTTGGGGTCGTTTCTCATAGCCTCGATTGCCGAGCTTTGCTGCGGAGTGAGGTTCTGGGGAACATATACCATGACGTTGATGAGTTCGTCTCCGGTACCGCGGCCGTCGGGCGAGCCAAGTCCTTTGCCGCGCAGTCTGAGGACTTTTCCGGGCTGTGTGCCGGGTGCGATTTTGAGTCGTGCGCGACCGGTGATGGTAGGTACTTCGACCGAGCCGCCAAGCGCAGCTGTCGGGAAGTCGAGCATCAGGTTGTATATTATATCGTTACCGTCGCGGATAAGTTCGGGATGTTTGACTTCTTCGATGACGACAAGCAGGTCGCCGCGAACACCGCCGTGGCGCGGTGCGTTGCCTTTACCCTTGACGGTGAGGGTCTGGCCGTCCTGGACTCCGGCCGGAATTGTGAACGAAATCTGCTGTTCCTTGCGTTCGACGCCTTCGCCCTTGCAATACTGGCATTGTTCGGATATGATTTTGCCGGTGCCTTCGCAGTCGGGGCAGACCGACTGAGTCTGCATGGCGCCAAAGATGCTCTGCTGCACATGCGTGACAGTTCCGGTACCGTGGCAGTGCTGACAGGTGGCAAAAGCCACACCGTCCTTGGCGCCTGTTCCGTGGCAGTGGTCGCAGGGCATGAAAGTAGGTATTTTCAGCGTCTTGGTGACGCCTTTGGCAATGTCTTCGAGAGTCATTTTGACACGGATGCGCAGGTCGGAGCCTTTGCGCTGGCGCGGTTGCGACCGACGCTGTCCGAATCCCGATTCGCCACCGAAAGCGCCGCCGAATATATCTCCGAACTGCGAGAATATGTCTTCCATGCTCATTCCGCCGCCATAGAAACCACCGGCACCGCCGGCGCCTCCAAATCCTTGAGGCCCCATGGCGAATCCGTATTGGTCATATTTCTGACGTTTTTCCGGGTCGGAGAGTACGCCGTATGCGTCGGCCGCTTCTTTGAATTTTTCTTCGGCTTCTTTGTCACCGGGATTGCGGTCGGGGTGATATTTTATGGCGAGTTTGCGGTACGCCTTTTTCAATTCTTCGGGTGTGGCATTTTTGCTGACGCCAAGCACCTCGTAGTAGTCTCTTTTGTTGTCCATTGGGAGGAATGTTATTTTATTGGGCCACGACTACTTTGGCGTGGCGCAGAACCTTGTCGTTGAGAGTATAGCCTTTCTGGGTTGTGTCGATGATATGACCTTTCTGCTCGTCGTTGGCTGCAGGGACCATAGCAATGGCTTCGTGCACTTCGGGGTCGAAAGTCTGTCCGTTTGTTTCCATGGCTTTGACACCGTTGTCGGCAAGGTATTTGATGAATTTATTGTAGATAAGTTCGATACCCTTAAGTATGGCTTCGGCGTCATTGGTCTTGGCGGCAGCTTCAAGAGCGCGTTCAAAATCGTCGACTACCGGCAGGATTCCCGCGAGGGCTTTCTCGCCGGCATTTTTGATGAGTTCGGCTTTCTCTTTGACAACGCGTTTGCGATAGTTGTCGAATTCGGCCATAAGGAAGAGATATTCCTTTTTTTCTTTTTCGAGGCTGGCTTTGGTGTCGTCAAGTTCTTTCTGCAGTTGGGCGTTGGTATTCATCTCGGCGTTTGCAAAGTCTTCGATGTCAGCGTCTTCTGTATCAAGGGTGTCGACAATTTCAGGTTCGACCAAAGTGGCTTCACCGATATTCTCGTTTTCGGGAGTCCCGGTGTGTTGTGTTTTTTTTACGTCTATTTCAGGCTGTGCCTGTGTATTTTTTTTATCTTTCATAATCGTGTTGAATATAAAACTTAAAAACTGCTTGCAAAAACTTTGCCAAACTTGCATATAATCCGCATGTATGGCTTGAAGAATTTACTTTTTATAGAAGTATATGTAAGTTCTTTTGGAAAGATAACAAACTCGGTGGCAATATCGTTCACCCTAAAAATGATTTGACAAAGGGCCGGCCCATTTGTCACATCCGCAGAACATGTCAGCTGCAGACGTAGCCTCTTCGACACTGCCAAAAATGCCGAATACTGCTGAGCCGGAGCCTGACATTGCGGCATACGAGGCTCCGGCGGCAAGCAACTGTTCTTTAAGTTGTCTGACACGGGGTTGTAGGGCGAAAATCACCGGCTCGAAGTCGTTGACCACGTATTTTGACCAGTCGCTTACGGGCAGTGATGTCAGGTCTTGGGAGAGCTCTCTGTCGGGAATGTGCGGAGTGATTTGGGAGTAGGCCATGGCTGTCGATACGGCTGTCCCCGGCACTTTGACTACAAGCAGGCCATAATGGTCGAAATCTATGTCAATGTCAGCAAGCTCGATACCTGTACCGGTGGCAAGCATGGGACGGTTGTAGATAAAGAAAGGACAATCGGCTCCGAGTGTCGCGGCTATCCGCGCCAGATTGTCATCAGTGATACCGAGGTCGAACAGGCTGTTAAGGCAGCGGAGAGTGAACGACGCATCGGCTGAGCCACCGCCAAGCCCGGCGCCGTCGGGGATATTCTTATATAAATAAAGGTGTCCCGGCGGCAGCGGGTATTCGCTGCAAAGCGCGCGGTATGCTTTCATGACAAGATTTTTCTCGGGCGGACATTCAATGGCGTGTCCCAAGACCTGAAGTCTGGTGACCGAATCGTCGGCGGGGACTATTTCGAGCGTGTCACGCCAGCCGATAGGAGTCATCACGGTCGCGATATCGTGATAACCGTCAGGACGTCGGCGGCAGATGTTGAGACCGAGGTTAATCTTGGCGTTGGGAAAGACTATCATGTCAGTTATGATTAAAGGCGTAGTCCGGTGTCAGTCAAGTTTGAGCACGGCGAGGAAAGCTTTTTGTGGTACTTCGACCGAGCCAATCTGCTTCATACGTTTTTTGCCTTTTTTCTGCTTTTCGAGAAGTTTGCGTTTTCGTGAGATGTCGCCGCCGTAGCATTTGGCGGTGACGTCTTTGCGCACGGCTTTGATAGTCTCGCGGGCGATGATTTTGGCTCCGATTGCCGCCTGGATGGCTATGTCGAATTGCTGACGGGGTATCAGTTCCTTGAGCTTTTCGCACATGCGGCGGCCGAATGTGACGGCGTTGTCGACATGTGTAAGAGTCGACAGTGCGTCGACACTCTCGCCGTTGAGCAGAATGTCCAGTTTGACAAGCTTTGACTCGCGAAAGTCGTGGAGATGATAGTCAAACGAGGCATAGCCTTTCGATATCGATTTGAGTTTGTCATAGAAGTCGATGACAATCTCGCCCAGAGGCATGTCGAATGTGATTTCCATTCGGTTGCCCGAGATGTATTCCTGCTTGACAAGTTCGCCGCGTTTGCCCAGACACAGGGTCATTATGGGGCCGATGAACTCGGCAGTCGTTATAATGGTGGCGCGTATGTAAGGCTCCTCGATGTGGTCGATGAGAGTAAGGTCCGGCAGCCCCGAGGGATTATGAACTTCGGTGACTTCGCCTTTTTTGTCGTAGACCTTGTATGATACGTTGGGTACCGTGGTGATTACATCCATGTCGAATTCGCGGCCAAGGCGCTCCTGAATGATTTCCATGTGCAAGAGGCCTAAGAAACCGCAGCGGAATCCGAAGCCCAGCGCCGCCGACGATTCGGGAGTGAATGTCAGCGAGGCGTCGTTGAGCTGAAGTTTTTCGAGCGATGAGCGCAGGTTCTCAAAGTCTTCGGTCTCGATGGGATAAACGCCGGCGAAGACCATGGGCTTTACTTCCTCAAAACCCTCGATGGCTTTGTCACATGGCTCGGCTACGTGCGTAATAGTGTCGCCGACACGGACTTCGCGTGATGTTTTGATGCCCGATATGATATATCCGACATTGCCGGCCGACAACTGCTTGCGTGGCGACATGTCCAGTTTGAGAACGCCGATTTCGTCAGCGTCATATTCCTTGCCGGTAGAAACGAATTTGACATCGTCACCGGGGCGGATAGTACCGTTGATGATTTTGAAATAAGCTATGATTCCGCGGAAGGGATTGAACACCGAGTCGAAAATCAGTGCCTGCAACGGAGCGTCCGGGTCGCCGGTCGGGGCCGGAATGCGTTCGACAATGGCGCGAAGAATCTCGTCGACACCGAGTCCCGTCTTGCCCGAGGCGCGGATAATTTCGCTGCGGTCGCAACCTAAAAGGTCGACAATCTGGTCCTCGACTTCGTCTGGATTGGCCGATTCGAGGTCACACTTGTTGATGACAGGGATAATTTCCAGATCGTTGTCTATAGCCATGTAAAGGTTTGAAATAGTCTGCGCCTGAATACCCTGTGACGCATCGACAATAAGCAGAGCGCCTTCGCAGGCGGCTATCGAACGCGATACCTCGTACGAGAAGTCGACGTGTCCCGGAGTGTCAATGAGATTGAGCGTAAATGCTTCACCGTTAAGATTATACTCCATTTGGATGGCGTGACTCTTGATAGTGATGCCGCGTTCGCGCTCCAAATCCATATCGTCGAGTACCTGAGCCTCCATGTCCTTGCCGGTGACGGTACCGGTATATTCGAGCAGTCGGTCGGCAAGGGTCGATTTGCCGTGGTCTATATGGGCTATGATGCAGAAATTGCGGATATTTTTCATATTGTGCGGTTTTTTAGAGTACAAAGGTACAAATTTTCCGCTGTTTGCCCAAATAGCAGAGCAGCGGCAATATAACGCGAATTAGTTAGGACGACAGCATGGCATGATGAAAACGAATGAAAACGAATGTCGCCCTTGAGAAATTTTAATATCGTGTGACAACTATATTAAATAATTGCGTGTTATATCAATAAAACAAAGAGAATGAGTCCCGGCGTTCTAAAAAAACATCTTATCGTCCGGCCTGTTCGCAACAATGTTTCAACGTCGAAAAATCAAGGTATTTCACTAAATATGAAAACACATAAAACACAATATATATGTCTAACAAAACACTAAAGTCATGAAAGCCCTTAATGTTAATTATTTTGGAACTACCCGCTGGTGGTGGGCAATTCTTGTAGTAGGTATTCTTTTGATACTCGGAGGTTTCGCTTATTGGTTTTGGCCGGTCGCCGGATATGCCGTTGCCTCGCAGATATTTGGCTGGCTGCTGATTCTTGCCGGTATCGTTCAGTTGTGTGTCGCCGCAGGCCCGGACTCGCCTAAAGGCTGGGGCTGGTGGATTGCCGGTGGCATCATCAATATGTTCATCGGATTCCTGCTTGTACGTTCCATTCTCCTGAGCGAGATGGTATTTCCCTATTTCATAGGATTCCTGTTCATCTTCTGGGGTATTGAAGCCATGGTCTCGTCGAGCTATGGCAAAGGTGGCCGCTACTGGTGGCTTAACATCGTCAACGGTATTCTGTTGTGCCTTATCGGATTCTTCTTCCTCGAAGCCGGATATCTTACCGATATGTGGATGGTATCGTTCCTTACTTCGATAGCCTTCATCTATTGGGGATTCACAATCGCACTTTCGGCTTACGCTATGCGTCCGCCTAAAACTATTAACGAATAAACATCTTACGGTTGAAGATACACTCAAAGATTGAAAGATATCGAAGGACCGAAATCAAAAACGCTCCGCCAACAGCGGAGCGTTTTTTAATGTTCAGTGTGGGAGGCGGCCTTCGTCCTGGTACGAGTAGTAGCCGTTGAACGATATTATTAGATGGTCGCAGACACGGATGTCGAAAAGCTTTGCGGCATCGACAATCTTTCTTGTCAGTGCGTCGTCCTGTGCGCTCGGCTTCAGGTTGCCCGAGGGATGATTGTGGCAGAGGATAAAGGCCGAGGCACGGGCCTCGAGGGCCTCGCGGATGATGATTTTTACATCGACGACGGTTGAGGATAACCCTCCGACGCCTATACGTATATCCTTGATGACTTCGAGCGACTGAGACAGCAGCAATACCCAGAATTCTTCGTGGTCGAGCTGCTCGAAGTGATGACGCATGATGTCATACCCTACCTGCGAACTTGTCACCTTTTCGCGTCGGTCGAGGCGTGCATCGGCTGCCGTGCGCATGCCCAGTTCGAGTCCGGCAAGCATTGTCAGGGCCTTGGCCGGACCTATGCCTTTGTACCGTTGTGTAAACTCCTTTAACCCCATACGGGCCAGACGCGACAGATGGCCTTCGTTGTCATGAAGAATCTCCGCCGACATTTCTATTACATTCTTGCCTTTGATGCCGGTAGAGAATATTATGGCCATTAGTTCGGCGTCGGACAACGCTTTCATGCCCAGGCGTATGGCTTTTTCGCGAGGTTTGTCATCTTCGCGCATGTCTTTTATGAGGATGGAGCCTTTGTTGGTGGCGCTTTTATCGTTCGCTGTCATAATCAGTGTGTTATTTCCCTTTGCGCATGGCTATTTCCTGATTGATGTCACGGCCTCGGCCGAGAAGTATTTTAGTAAACCAGGCTTTGATGAATCCGCACCCGTAGCCGCCAATCTGTATCAATGCCGCCGGTATGGCCTTGAAGGCGATAATTACCGAGTGTGTCGAAATCAGAGCCAGAACGAAAACTGCCGCGATATAGACCGCGAAGGCCATAAGCCACCAAGGGGAGACAAAAATGGCCAAAAGTATAATGACGGCGGCAAGGATGACGGCTATCGCCGGTAGCATGTGTACAGCTTTCAGCGAGTCGGGATATAATAGTTTCAGCGTTATACGCGACATCCCGAATACATAAACCTGGCGTAGAAATTTGCCGAAATCGACGCGGCGTTTGTGCCAGACCTTAGCTTCAGGAATGAGGCTGAGCGTGAAACCTCCCTGCCGTATGCGTGTGGACATGTCTATGTCCTCCGAGAACATTTCGCGGAAGCCGCCGACGCTTTCCCATACATTACGCGAGTAACCCATGTTGAACGACCGAGGGGTGAATTTTTCGAGGCTGACTTTACCTCCGCGAATACCTCCGGTGGTAAGGAATGAGGTCATGGTGTAGTTTATGGCTTTCTGCGTGCTGCTGAATGATGAGTGGGCGGCATCAGGTCCGCCGAAACAGTCGACGGGATGCTTGTCGAGTTCGCGGGCTACAATGGCGAAATATTCGGGAGGTATGACACAATCGCTGTCAAAGAATATAAAGTAGTCACCGGCAGCGCGTTCGATTCCGTAATTGCGGGCTATCGAACGGCCTTCGTTGTCTTTATAGAAATATTTGACATCGAGACCTTGTGCCGAGGCCTGTTCGCATTGCATGCGGCAAGGGATGGTCGAACCGTCTTCGACGATTATGACCTCGAAGTCGCGCGAGGTCTGTTTGAGAAGACTGTCCAGCAGGTCGCGGACTTCGTCCGGACGGTTGTAGACAGGAACTATGACAGAAAACCGTGGCATATAAGTTACTGTAATATTTTAGCAGATTATAAGCGGGAATATGAAAATTGGCGTCGTAACATGTCAGGACATCCGGTCGCGGTAGTCGCGGTAGTCGAAATGCCGCAGGCATGTGCAGTCACCCGAGTGGTCGCAGAAAACAATGTCGGGATGCTGTATGCCGTTGAACATTGTTGTTTTGACTGTGGTATAGTGATTCATGTCGCAGAGAGTCAATCGCTCGCCTTCGAGAAGAGGTTTGTCGAAATACCACGGTCCGCAGTAGTCGCCGCTGAGACATGAATTGCCACCGAGGCGATAGGCGATGGTCGAGGGCGAAGATTCAACGGCTTCGGCAATAGCCGGCTGATAGGGCATCTCAAGGGTGTCTGGCATGTGGCAGGCGAATGAAGCGTCAATGATGGCTGTACGCACTCCGTCGTTCTCGACTACGTCGAGTATCGATGTCACCAGGTCGCCTGTCTGCCATGTGAAGGCACTTCCGGGTTCGAGAATGACCTGTACGCCGGGATAGCGGCTGCTGAAGTCGCGAAGGGTTTCAACCAACAGGTCGATGTTGTATCCTTTGCGCGTCATCAGATGTCCTCCGCCCATGTTTACCCATTTCAGACCGTTGATAAGATGTCCGAACTGCTGTTCGAATGCGCCGAGAACCTTGACAAGGTCTTCGGCCGACGATTCGCACAGCGCATGAAAGTGCAGTCCTTCGATGCCGTCGGGCAATCCGTCGGCAAGGTCTGAGGCCTGTACACCGAAGCGGCTTCCCGGCAATGCCGGATTATATAGGTCGGTCTCGATGACCGAGCATCGGGGGTTTACACGGAGTCCCGGCGATACATAGTGTTCCGAGGCAACTTTGTTGTAGGCCTGAAGTTCAGTGCCAAATCGTCGCCATTGGCTCAGCGAGTTGAAAGTAATGTGCGAACTGCCCCGGAGAAACGAGCCGAAGGTCGCTGCCGTATATACAGGACAGTATGAATGAACTTTGTCGCAGAGAAATTCGCGGCCGAGTTGCAGCTCGTTCAGCGACGATGCGGTACATTCGATGCCGTATTCTTTAAATATGTGAAATGTACGCCACAGCGCGTTGGCCTTGAATGCCATGATGATTTTTGCGCCCGAGCGTCGTGACACCTCGCTGATAAGGTCGAGGTTGCGGCGCAGCCGGTCTTCGTAAACTATGTAGAACGGGGTGGGGAGTTCGTCGATTTTCATGTCGGGGTATTTGTTATATGGCTGCACTCAGTTGAGTATGTCGAAGCGGGCGAATTTCAGTAGGAATGTCTTGACTTCGATGTTCGAGAAGTCGACTTTTATGCGGTCGCCCGAGGGATTCGAACGGTCAATTTCGATGATTGTACCGCGGCCGAAACGGTTGTGCTCTATTTTCATGCCGACACGCAGTTCGTCGGCGCTGTGTATCGAGCCTTTGGAGTTTGCCGAGCTCTGAGTTTGTGTTTGTGTAAAAACGGGAGTCGCAGGACGTGTGCCAATGGTATCTCTTGTGCCGTACTTGGTCGTCGGTTTGCTGTATGTCTGAAAACTGCCGAAGTGTCTTGGCGTGCCGTAAGATGTCGATTCGATGGCGTCGGCGGTGTTGCGGTGCAGATAACGCCTGTCTATATCGGCAAGGAAAGGCGAGGGCTTGGTCATGACGGTCTGACCGTTGCGGTATCGCGAGTTCGCATATGTGAGCATGCAGAATTTCTTTGCACGCGTGATGGCAACGTATAGCAGACGGCGCTCTTCTTCGATGTTTTCGAGTGAGTCTTTGCTCATCGCCGATGGCAGCAGGTCGTCTTCGACGCCTACAACAAAAATGTTGGCGAATTCGAGTCCTTTGGCGGCATGTATAGTCATCAGAGTGACGCGCTCGGGTTCCATGTCGGGATTGTCGGCTTCGGCTTTGTCTGTAGTGTCGACGTCGGTGGCGAGTGCAACCTGAGCCATGAACGAAGCCAGCGAATCGGGACGATAGTCGCCGTCGTTGTCCTCGATAATCTGTTCGCGGGCTTCGTCAACAAAGTCGTGGACGCCGGCGACAAGCTCGTCGATATTGCCTAACTTGGAAACGTTTTCGGGTGTTGTGTCGTGGATATACAGTTCGCGTATGGCAGTAAGCTGCAGTATGCGGGAGACTATGTCGTAGGCCGATTCGCCGCGTCGGTCCATGGCCGAGACTTCGGCGATGACGTCTGAGAAGCCTCTGAGTTTGCGCTTGGTTCCGTTGTTGATATTGACATTGAATTTATCAGGGTCGAGTATGACCTGCCACAATGTGGCTGATGGAGAGTCGGAGAGAGCTGCGGTGAGTTTTTTGACTGTAGTTTCGCCGATTCCGCGCGGTGGAAAGTTGATGACACGTTTTATAGCTTCTTCGTCGTCGGGATTGACAGCGAGTCGCATATATGCCACAAGGTCTTTGACTTCCTTGCGCTGGTAGAAAGACATGCCGCCGTAAATGCGGTAGGGGATGCCGCGTTTGCGCAGCGATTCTTCGAGGACGCGGCTCTGGGCGTTGGTGCGGTAAAGGATGGCGAAGTCGTTGTAGTTGTCGTCGGTAGACATTTTTATTTGCGAGAGTTTGTTGGCGACGACAAAGCTCTCTTCGTAGTCCGAATAGCATCTGACAAGTTCGATGGGCGCGCCCGCGCCGTTCTCGGAGAAAACGTTCTTGGGTATCTGTCGTGTGTTGGCGGCAATAAGCGAACCGGCTGCCTTGATGATGTTTTGTGTCGAACGGTAGTTGCGTTCGAGCTTGAATGTCCTCAGTCCGGGGAATGTGCGTTCGAGATTGAGGATATTGGTGATGTTGGCACCGCGGAACGAGTAGATGCTTTGAGCGTCGTCGCCTACGACGCAGAGACCCCGTGTGTTGCAGCACAGCTGGTTTATAATCATGTGCTGGGCAAAGTTGGTGTCCTGATATTCGTCGACAAGGACGTAGCGGAAAAATTCTTCGTAGTGGCGGCGTATGTCAGGGTTGTCGCGCAAGAGCACGTTCATGAAGTACAGCAAGTCGTCAAAGTCGAGAGCGTCGGCGCGTCGGCAGCGAGCCACGTATGCGCGGTAGATGTCGGCTGTCAGCGGTCGGTTGCACTGTCTGTCATGCCGATATATGTCGCGGTCGTTGGCGTAAACTTCGGGCGACATCAGGGCGTTTTTGGCCGATGATATGGCCGATGCGACAGTGGCAGGCTTGTAAACTTTTTCGTCAAGGTTCATCTCTTTGATGATGCTCTTGACAAGGTTGCGCGAGTCTGTGGCGTCGTATATTGTATAGCCGGGTTTGAGACCCAGGCGGTCGGCGTTGGTGCGTATAAAACGTGCGAAAACCGAGTGGAAAGTACCCATGACAATGCGTCTGGCGTTTTTTTCGCCGACAAGCGAGGCTATGCGTTCGCGCATCTCTTTTGCCGCTTTATTGGTGAAAGTCAGCGCCATTATACGCCAGGGTTCGTATCCGCTGGCCAGAAGATGTACTATTTTGTAGGCCAGCACGCGTGTCTTGCCTGACCCGGCGCCGGCTATTACCAGCTGGGGTCCGTCAAGGTATTCGACGGCAGACCGTTGCTGTTCGTTGAGTTTTGACAGATAGTCGGAGGTGAATATTTCGTTTCGGTCGTCGCTGTGTTCCATTGCTGTCATGCAAAGCGGTTGGTGTCGGGATTGTATTCGTAGCCGATACTGCGCAACTTTTCGCAGAGTTCGTCGGGGTCTATGTTAAGGTCGTCGCAGAGTGTTTCGAGCGAGCCATACTCGTCACGCAACTTCATGTTAATGAAGCTCAGCAGCATATATGGGTCCCGGGGGATGTTGGTGTACATTTTGATTCGGTTTGTGAGTGATTGATTAGATGTCAGTGCGTCCGGTCGAGCCGATGTTGCGTGTTCGGAAGCGCTCGATAATCTGTGTCATGTCGTCGGGAACCGGGGCCTCGAAATGCATGAACTTGCCAGTAGCGGGATGCACGAAGCCGAGCGTGCGGGCATGCAGCGCCTGACGGGGACATAAGTCGAAGCAGTTGAGGACAAAGCGCTTGTATGTCGCCGAAGGTTCGCCGCGCAGTATCTTGTCGCCGCCATAGCGTGCGTCGTTGAACAGCGGATGCCCCAGATGAGACATGTGGACGCGTATCTGATGAGTACGTCCGGTCTCGAGAACGCAAGAGACAACAGAGACTGGGCCGAGCCGTTCGATGGTCTTGTAGTGCGTGACGGCGCGTTTTCCGGTATTGGGGTCGGTGACGACGGCCATGCGCAGACGGTCGCGGACGTCACGACCTATTAGTGTTTCGACACGGCCGTCAGCAGGGTCGGGAGCGCCCCATACGACGGCGATATACTGTCTTTCGGTGGTTTTGTTGAAAAACTGTTTTCCCAGATGTGTCTTGGCGTCAGGTGTCTTGGCGACAACAAGAAGTCCCGAGGTGTCTTTGTCTATACGGTGCACAAGTCCCATTCGCGGGTCTTCGGGATCATAGCCTTCGAGATTGCGAAAATGCCATGCAAGAGCGTTTACCAGTGTTCCGGTCCAGTTGCCGTGGCCGGGATGGACGACAAGTCCGGCAGGCTTGTTGACAACAAGAACGGTGTCGTCCTCGTAGACGATGTCAAGTGGAATGTCCTCGGCTATGACCTCGTGTTCATATCGCGGACGGTCCATGACAATGCGGACGATGTCGCCGGGCTTTACGCGGTAGTTGGATTTGACGGCTTTGTCTCCGACGATTATACAACCGGCGTCGGCAGCCTGTTGTATACGGTTGCGTGAGACATGCTGCAAGCGGGCGACAAGAAATTTGTCTATGCGCAACAGTTCCTGACCGGGGTCTGCGATGAATCGGAAATGTTCATAATATCCAGTGGCAGCATCTGCTCCGTCAGCCTCGGCGAAGTCGTTGTCGTCTGTCTGCTCTGATGCCGATGAACTTTCCAAAAGTATATTCTCGGCCGTCGTTTCCAACCCGTCGGTATGGTCGTAGCTGTGATGCTCGTCGGTCATTCTTCTTGGGGCTCTTCTTCGGGGTCCGGTGTTTCGGTTAGGTTGAGGGTCTGAATGTCGGGAAGTTCGGTACTTGCTTCTGCGCTTTCACGGTCGAGGGCGTTGTTGATGGCGCCGTCAAGCGAGTCTCCGGACTCGTAAACCGGTACTTCGAGTTCGCCGACTTCGAGTGTTATCGTTGCTGTTACGGGGACTTTGCTGCCGATGCTCAGAGCTTTGCCGTTCCATTTCATGGACAGGACGAGATCGGGATACTGCGAGGGCACGCGCACAATCTTTACTGTCTTGATGCCTTTGTTTTTGAGATATGCGATGGCTGATTTTACCGACTGGTCTACAACAGGGACATCGAATACGACCTGCTGTGGCGAGAATGATACAATGGTCAGATACACTTCGCGTCCGGGCTTAACGATGGCACCCGGCTTGGGAAAAATATCGACAACTTCGCCGGGAGCACGTTTCAGGTCATAAATCGAGTCGGAGATTACTACAGTAAGGTCGGCCTCGTCAAGGACAGTGCAAGCTTTGTCGTAGCTGAGGTCGCGCACATTGGGTACGACCGTGGTGGCTCCGTGATGTGTCCACAGGTCTATGAACAGGAGTCCGAGCCAAAGAAGTACCGGTATGGTTATGATGATGAAAACAACGTTGCTTAGAACGATGTGGCGTTTATAAAAGCCTTTGAGGCCTTTTTCGTTGCGGTATTTTTCGTTAGTTTCCATTGCTGTGTATTAATGCGCAAATATACGCACTTTTCAGCAAAGGTCAAAATCATTGGCCGTGCTTCGATGCAAATCGAGTTTGTAAATACTAAGGGCAGTCGTAATAATGCTTGGTGTATAAGAGCTTGTTTAATAATAAATGTTAACGGCAGGGCTGTCAGTCGTCGAGCAGATTTGCGCCTGCGATGAGGGAGTTATGGGGTTCCATAACGA
>OGOU01001832.1_pt1 | contig 15901 bp, 13 predicted proteins | sample 1552721 | NCBI WGS metagenome assembly OGOU01 (sample SAMEA2580176, study PRJEB22360) | human gut metagenome | biome: human gut; feature: human-associated habitat; material: faeces | place: Denmark | collected 2008/2010
CTGCAGTTGCAACGAGCCGGGGCCGGGAGGGGCGACAGCGCCGCCGTTGGTGCGTACATTGTTGCGGTGTACTGCAAAGGACCACTTTTCAGGCTCGGGCTGCTGAGCCGTGGGCTGGTAACTGCGAAACTCGTATTTTGATATACCAACGCCGAAGACATCGTACCAGTAGGTGTAAATTCCGGGGGATTGGGCGGCGGGCTCGACGGTGAGGGGGTCGCCCTGAGGGGTCAAAGGTATAGCGGATGTTTTCCACAGGGCCGAGGTATTGAATTCGGGGTCGAGGGCCACAGAGTCGACAACGGCGCCGAGGTCGATGTAGTGCCACTGCGTCCAGTCCGATGCGTCGACATACAGCTGTCCCGCGATGGTATGCACATCTTCGGCCGGCGGTTCGTCATAGATACCGGAGAGAATTCCGTCGCAGCCTGTCAGTGAGACGAGCGCAGCCAGTGCTGCGGCGTAAAAGCTGTGCTTGTGTATATGCATCAATCGGACTATTTGGTGCCGGTAAATGTAGCTTCGAGCGGGAAGGGCATGGCGCCGAGCTTGAAGGGATTTGTGACAGTGAGGCTGTTGCCGTCAATCTTAAGTGTGATGGTGCTTCCGGTACCCAGAACATAGTCGTTGTTCATCGTGGTGGTGCCGTTGTTGACGGCGGTGAGATGCTGTTTGATGCCGTCGGCGCCATAATCTTTATAGTATGCGCCGCGGGCCTCGTCGTAGGCGATGCCGGGGATGGTGACGGCGCCCAGTGTGAGGTCGCCCATAACGGTGCCGGTGAGGACATACTCGGGATAGCTGAAGTCGATGGTGCCGTCAGCGTTTTCGGTGACAGTGGCAGTGATTGTGGTCTTGTAGGTGAACTGACCGCCGACGACGACGCTGATTTCGCCGGTGTATTTGTCTATGTCGGCCTGCTGCTCGAAGCGCATTTCTTTTATGTCGGCGACATTATAGGTCTGTTTGTCGCCGTTGTTGAACTCGATGGTGACTACATCTTTGGCGCCTGCGGTAAGTGCTGCTGTCAGCGCCAGCGCTGCTAATATGGTTTTCATTGTTGGTGGTGTTTCGTGGAGGGGTGATTATTCTACAGGCTTGGGGAGGCCTTGTGCGTTATTTAATGGACAATCTTGAGTGTCTGCTTGCCGGCGACTACAACATATACGCCGCGTGCAAGGCTTTCGAGCGAGACAGTGTCGTGTCCGGCAACGAGCTGTACGCCGGCAAGACTGAAAACACGTATTTCATGTCCCGGGCAACTGACGGCATTGCCGTCATAGCTATACACGATGTCGCTTCCGGCAAGGACATCGTCGATGCCTGCGTCGTCTGTAAAAGTGAATGTCTTAACATCGGCAAGGAGATAGCTTGTGCTTGCATTGCCGGCGTTGATTGACAACCTGTCGCCATCGAAGGTGACACGCGGTTTCTCGCTCAGGGTGTATGTTGCCTTGGTGTCGTCCCTGAGATTGACCGATAGCGCCGTTGCGGCGAACATACTTCCGCAGATGCAGAGGGCTGCCAGCGAAAGAGTAAATTTCTTCATACCTTGAAATTATTTTTTTGTTATTAGTTTTTTCTTGAGTGCAAAATTACATACTTTTCCCGAGACACACAATACCCCGAAAAAGGTATTATGCGACTGTGTCACGGCTATTTCATCAGCTCCTGCGTAACCGAAATGCGGTATATGCGCCACAGCGCGACATGGCCGCTTGATGGCGGGTCAGGGGTATAGTGAATATCTTTCACCAATATAGACTTAGAGCTTGTTTAATGGTAACGCCCCGGCCTGCAGTCACCGCAGGCCGAGGCGGGTGCTGTGCGCAAGCAGCCCGGGCAGTGTGCTCCCGGACTGCGTTACGGGCATGTGTACGGCGTGTGCCGGTGTCAGATTGTCTGCTCGATGTCCCACTGGAAAGCCCGCAGGCCTAACTGCGGACGCTCGGTGTCGAGTTCGTGCAGACGCTTCAGCACTTCGGATGCCCGCGAGTCTTCGACGATGGCTATGATGGCCTGGGACAGGCCGGGCCATGCGTGCGAGCCGTAGTGGGGCTCGCCGTCGTGGCTGCCACGGGCGGCTTCGAGAGGCCATGCCGAGAATCCGCGGCAGTTCTGACGCCGCAATATTTCGATGATGCGCTCGTAGTGCGCCTGGTCAAAAGTTATCAGTATCGACTTCATTGTTGGTGATTTTTGGGGTGTGTGGCCGGGACAGTGTTTGCTGCCGGCAGGGTCCGGCGGGACGGCTGTTATGTGAACGCCGGCCGCTCACTTTTTGTTTGCAGGGACGTACTCGCGGGCGTTTGTACGGGCGTTCTCGCGGGCGAGACGGCGGTGGAATTTGCGGCGCTGGCGCTTGATGCCTTTGCGTGCGAACACGCAGTATAGCACGGGGACAAAGAGCAGTGTCAGTATGGTGGAGAATGTGAGACCGCCTATTACGGCAACGCCCATGGGACGCCACATTTCGGCGCCCTCGCCGGTGCCGACGGCCATGGGCACCATGCCCAGGATTGTTGTCAGCGTGGTCATGACCACGGGGCGCAGACGCGAGCGTCCGGCGTCGATTACGGCACGGCGTATGGACAGGCCGCGCTCGCGGTTGAGCGTGATGTAGTCGATGAGCACGATACCGTTCTTGACCACGATGCCGATGAGCATGATGGCGCCAATCATGGACATGACGTTGAGGGTGTGTCCTGTCAGCCACAGTATGAGGAATACGCCGGAGAAGGCGAACATCAGCGAGGTCATGATGATGCCCGGGTATGTGTAGCTCTCGAACTGGGCGGCCATGACTATGTACACAAGGATGATGATGAGCAATGCCAGCATCATTAGGTCGCCGAAAGACTCCTGCTGGTCTTCGAACGAGCCGGCAATGCCTATCGAGACACCTGAGGGCAGGTCCATCCTGTCAATGGCGGCCTGTGCCGCGGTGACGACCTGGCTCATGGGCACGCCCTGGACGACGGTGGACACGGTGATGATGCGTTCGCGGTCCTTGCGCTCGATAGTGGGCGGGGTGAAACGCTCTACGACCTTGCCGACGTCGCGCAGGCGCACGCTCTGTCCCGTGGGGCTGTATATGAGTATGTTCTCGATGTCCTGAAGCGACTGACGGGCCTCGGGGTCGTACATGACCTTGATGTCGTACTCCTCGCCGTCCTCGCGGAAGCGCGAGGCAAGGGCGCCGTTGATGCGGTTGCGCACATAGGTGGCGGCCGTCTGAAGGTTAAGACCGTAGATGGCCAGTTTTTCGCGGTCGAAGTCTATCTGGTATTCGGGCTGATAGTCCGAGCGCGAAATCATGACGTCGGCCGTACCGGGAATCTTAAGCAGCTGTGCCTTGAGCATCTGCGCCACAGAGTCGGTCTCGGCGAAGTCGTATCCGTATATCTCGAAGTCGACGGTGGCCTGGCCTCCCATCGAGCCGCCACGGTTGCCGCCGACGTTGACCTGGGCTTTTTTGTATTCGGGGTAGTTGTCGAGGTCCTTACGCATGAGTGCGGCAATCTCGGTTATCGAGCGGTCGCGCTCGGCAAGGGGTTTGAGCTTGATGTTCATCGACACTATGTGGGGGCCGTTGTCGCTGAGCGATGCAAAGGTGTTGTCGGACGATGCCTGACCGGTAGTGTAGTTGATGACGCCGATTTCGGGGTACTTTTTGCGCCATTCGCTGACAAGGCGGTCGGTGACTTCTTTGGAGACGTCGACACGTGTGCCTATGGGCATGCTGCGCAAAAAGCCTGAGGGCAAGCTTGCCCTCGACTTCGACGCCCACGACAGCGCTGCAGACTCAGACAGCCCCGCCGAGGCCGTCTGCCCGCTTGCAGGCGATTCGCGTCCCAACCCCATCAACGACCAATCATCAACCCATAACAACATACCATGCGCCAGTATCTACAACTGTTACAGCACATCCTCGACAACGGCACGCCCAAAGGCGACCGCACCGGAACGGGCACACGCTCGGTCTTCGGCTATCAGATGCGCTTCGACCTCAGCGAAGGCTTCCCTCTGCTCACCACCAAAAAGCTCCACCTCAAATCTATAATCCACGAGTTGCTGTGGTTTCTGACCGGAGACACCAATGTCAAATACCTGCAAGACAACGGTGTGCGCATCTGGAACGAATGGGCCGACGCCGACGGCGACCTCGGACACATCTACGGCTACCAGTGGCGTTCGTGGCCCGACTACAACGGCGGCCACATCGACCAAATCAAACAGGTCCTCGACCAACTGCGCAACGACCCCGACTCGCGGCGCATCATAGTCTCGGCGTGGAACGTCGCCGACATCCGCAACATGAATCTGCCGCCCTGCCACGCGCTGTTTCAGTTCTACGTCGCCGACGGACGCCTGAGTCTGCAGCTCTATCAGCGCTCGGCCGACTGCTTCCTGGGCGTACCTTTCAACATCGCCTCGTATGCCCTGCTGCTGATGATGGTAGCCCAGGTTACCGGACTGCAGCCCGGCGAGTTTGTCCACACCCTTGGCGACGCTCATCTGTACAACAACCACCTGGAGCAGGCCCGGCTGCAACTCACCCGCGAACCCCGGCCGCTGCCGCGCATGACACTCAACCCCGAGGTCAAAGACCTCTTCGGCTTCCGCTACGAAGACTTCACGCTCTCGGATTACAACCCGCATCCGCATATAGCCGCAAAAGTATCTGTATGACACAGCACATCAACATCATAGTCGCCGTCGACCGCACCGGCGCCATAGGCCGCGGCGGCGACCTGCTATACCACATATCGGCCGACCTGCGCAACTTCCGTCAGCTGACCACCGGCCACACCGTGCTCATGGGCCGACGCACCTTCGAATCGCTGCCCAAAGGCGCCCTGCCCCACCGCCGCAACATCGTCATCACGCACAACGACGCCTTCGAGGCACCCGGCGCCGAGGCCTTCGGCTCGCTCGAAGCGGCACTCGCCGCCACAGCGCCCGATGAGCAGGTCTTCATAATAGGCGGCGGACAGGTCTACGAGCGCGCGCTGCCTCTGGCCGTTCGCCTTTTTATTACCGAAATTGACGCCGGGTCCACCGACGCCGATACCTACTTTCCCACCCTCGACCCTGACGACTGGCATATCGACACCGAGGACGACTGGCAGACCGACGAAAAGTCCGGACGCCGTTTCCGCTTCGTCACCCTGTCTCGCCGCACGTCCCAAAGCTGACACCTAATAGTTTGTTTAATAACACGCTCAAAAATGAAAACCTTAAATCTTCTGCTCATGACTGCTGTAATCACCGCATCCGACGGCATTGCCGCCAAGCCCGAAATCACCTGTGAGAACAAAGACGGATACAACCTTGTCCACCAGCCCGACGGCCCGGATTTAGGCTACGCTCCCGGCTCGGGTGTCCGCATCATCAATGTCGACGGTCTGGCTTTCAAAAGCTTCGACGGCAGTGACACACTCCTGCCCTACGAAGACTGGCGCCTGCCGCCCGAGATGCGCGCTGCCGATTTGGCCGCACGCCTGAGCGAAGACGAAATTGCCGGTCTCATGCTGTACAGCCCGCAGAACTGGCTTCCAATGCCCCGCGATACCTACGGCGGAAAAACTTTTGCCGAAAGCGGCGCCAACGCCTGGGATCTGTCGGACGACCAGCGACGCTTCCTTTTCAAAGACAACGTACGCCACGTCCTTGTGTCCAAAGTCGAAAGCCCGGTGACCGCCGCCCGCTGGAACAACACCGTGCAGGCCGCCATCGAAGGTATAGGCCACGGCATCCCCGCCAATAACTCGTCCGACCCGCGCCACTCGGGATTTTCGGACGCCGAATTCGCGCCGGGCGCTTCGGGACAGCTGTCGCAGTGGAGCAATCTCATGGGACTGGCATCGACATTCTCGCCCGAGACAGTATTGGACTTTGCCCGCACGGCACGTGCCGAATACCGGGCCATGGGACTGACCACAGCACTGTCTCCGCAGGCCGACCTCGGCACCGACCCGCGATGGTACCGCTTCAACGCCACTTTCGGCTGCGACCCGAAGCTCTGCACCGATCTTGTCAAGGCTTACGCCGAAGGTTTTCAGGCCTCACCGACGCGTGCCGACGGCGGATGGGGCCCCGGCAGCGTCAACACCATGGCCAAGCACTGGCCCGGAGGCGGTTCGGGCGAAGGCGGACGCGACGCCCACTACGGCAACGGCAAATATGCCGTATACCCCGGCGGATGCTACACCGAGCACCGGCGCGTCTTCACTGACGGCGCTTTCGCCCTGCCCGGCGCCACTAATAAGTGTTCGGCCATAATGCCCTACTACACAATATCGTACGGCCAAGGCACCGACACCGTAGGCAACTCATACGACTCGGACATCATAACACGGCAACTGAGGCACGACGCAGGTTACGACGGCGTCGTCTGCACCGACTGGTGCATAACTGCCGACCAGATTGCACCCGGCACTCACTCAGGCAAGCCCTGGGGCGTCGAAACCAAATCTGTCGCCGAACGCCACTATCTGGCTCTTATGGCAGGCGTTGACCAGTTCGGCGGCAACGACAGCAAAGGTCCCGTACTCGAAGCTTTCGAGATGATGCGCAGGCGTCATGGCGAAGAATGGACACGCCGACGCATCGAAGAATCGGCCCGGAGGCTGCTCATGAACATCTTCCGTCCCGGGCTATTCGAAAATCCCTACGTCGACGTCGAAGAAACCGCCCGCATCGTCGGCTCGCCGCAACTTATGGCCAAGGGCTTTGCACAACAGGTGGCTTCGGTTGTCATGCTCAAGAACCACAATGCCGTGCTGCCGGTAGCGCCGACAACCAAAGTCTATGTTCCCGAACGCCGTCTTCCCGAAATCCGCAACTATTGGGGAGGCATCGAGCCTGCAAAAGCATACATGCCGATAAGTCAGACGATTGCCCGCGACCGCTTCGAACTTGTCACCGACCCGGCCCAGGCAAACATGGCCATAGTATTCATCGAGTCGCCCAAAAGCTACCGCATGGGCTATGACCCTGCCGACAAAGAAGCCGGCGGCAACGGCTATATCCCCATCAGCCTCCAATACCGGGCCTACACCGCCACCACGGCACGTGCCGTAAGTATCGCCCGTGACCCCGCCGAAGGCCCCGCCGACATAGGGCGCTCGTACCGGGGCAAGACAGCGCACACTCAGAACGAGTGCGACCTCGACCTTGTCGCCGACACCCGGCGACTCATGGGCGAGCGTCCCGTTGTCGTGGTCATAGACATGTCCAACCCAACGGTTCTCACCGAAGTCGAACCCCTTGCCGACGCCATACTTGTCGGCTTCAACGTCACCACTCAGGCATTTGCGGACCTTATTGCCGGACGCTCCGAGCCATCGGGTCTGCTGCCTTTCGAAATGCCCGCGTCTATGGAAGCCGTCGAGCGTCACTGCGAAGACAGGCCCCACGACATCGAGCCATATACCGACGCCGACGGCAATACTTACAGCTTCGCCTATGGTCTCAACTGGTCCGGCCCAATCTCAGATGCCCGCACCGCTCGGTACGCCAGCCGCCGCAAATAAGCCCGCGTCGAACTTATGCCAAGCCCTTCACGCTTAAAAAACACTAAAAATCGCGTGAGCGGCGGCAATATCGGCTCCTGAGCGCCTCACCGGGTCCGTAGGCACGGAAAAAATTCTTATCTTTGCATCACGCTGTTTACACCACATTACTGTTTTCCATGCATTATCCACATATACGACCAATTATGAGACTATATACCAAGATTTTCATTGCCGCACTGCTCGCTGTCGGCGCCGCTGCTGACGCCTCGGCGTGTACGTCGTTGATGGCGACGCCGGGCGCTACTGCCGACGGCAGTTCGATGGTAAGCTACGCCGCCGACTCGCACGTACTCTACGGCGAGCTTTACAATCAGCCTGCCGCCGACCATCCCACCGGTTCGCGTCGCAAAATCCACGAATGGGACACCGGGAAGTACCTGGGCGAAATCGACGAGGTACCTCACACCTACGCCACCATCGGCAACATGAACGAGCACGGCCTTACCATTGCCGAAAGCACCTGGGGCGGCCGCGCCGAACTTGAAGGCTCGGGACTCATCGACTACGGTTCGCTGATATACATAACCCTGCAACGCGCACGCACCGCCCGCGAGGCCATACGTGTCATGACCGGTCTTGTCGACAAATACGGCTATGCCAGCTCGGGCGAGTCGTTCTCGATTGCCGATGCCGACGAAGTTTGGATTATGGAGCTTATAGGCAAAGGCAAGAGCGACCCCGGCGCCGTATGGGTGGCCCGTCGCGTGCCCGACGGCTATATCTCGGGACATGCCAACCACTCGCGCATCCACACCTTCCCGCTCAAGGACAAAGAGACGCTGTACTCGAAAGATGTCATCAGCTTTGCCCGCAAGATGGGATACTTCGACGGCAAGGACAGCGACTTCGATTTTTCGCGCGCCTATGCCGTCTACGACATGGGCGCTCTGCGCGGCTGCGATGCCCGCGTATGGAGCTACTTCAACCGCTTCGCCCCCAAGGGGTCGATGGACTGCCACCTGCCCTGGGCCATGCGCGGCGAAGGCGAGCCCATGCCCCTGTGGGTTAAGCCCGAAGCCAAAATCACCGCCCATGACCTCAAAGAGATGATGCGAGACCACTTCGAAGGCACGCCCATGGACATGACCAAGGACGTGGGCGCCGGACCCTACGCCGTGCCTTACCGCTGGCGTCCGATGGAGTTCACCGTCGACTCGGTAAGCTACTCTCACGAGCGCGCCATCGCTACACAGCAGACAGGATTCTCGTTTGTGGCCGACATCAACGGCCGCCGTCACGACGCCATGAAAGGCATACTGTGGTTCGGTGTAGATGACGCCAACACCTGCGTATATGTCCCCATATTCAACTCCACGCCGCAGGCTCCCTACCAGCTGCGCCACGGCAACGGCGACATGCTGACCCTGTCGTGGGACGCCATGTTCTGGGTCAACAACTATGTTGCCAACCAGGCCTATAACCGTTACAGCAAGATGATTCCCGACATACGCCGCGTGCAGTCGGCACTCGAGAACGACATGGAACGCGAGGTCGTCAAAGCCGGCGGCGATGTCACCGACATGGAATACGACGCAGCCCGAAGCCACCTTGCTCGCATCACCGACTTCTGGGCCGAAAAAGCCACACGCGACTACAAGGCCCTGGGCGACATGCTCTTTGTCAAATACCTTGACGGCAACGTCAAGAAGCAGAACGCCGACGGCTCGTTTGCCCGCACACCCGAGGGCATGGCCGACGGCGTGAAATTCGGCGGATACGACGACCCGCGCTACTTCGAGAACATCGTCCGCGAGACCGGCGACCACTTCCGCATCATCGACTGCTCGGCAGCCGGCATCAACCCCAAGTCAAAAGTCAACAAACCCGCCACTGCCGGACACTGACGCCCCGGCAATACCCCAACGACAATGACTGACAACGAAACAAAGACAACAACCCTGCGCCGGTGGGCCGGCTACCTGCTGAAGTTCGGTGTGCCGCTGCTGGTGACCGTACTGCTGTGCGTGCTTCTGTTCCGCGACATCAACTTCGGCGAGATGATGGCAATCATACGCACGCAGTGCAACTTCTGGTGGATAGGCCTGGCGCTTGTCATCAGCATATTCTCGCACATATTCCGTGCCATGCGCTGGCGCATCCAGCTGCGCGCCATGGGCATCAACCCGCCGCTGTTCACCCTGGTGCTGTCCATCTTCGGCACCTATGCCGTCAACCTGGTGCTTCCGCGCCTGGGCGAGGTATGGCGCACGGGATACATCGCCGGACGTCAGGACGCTCCATTCTCGAAAGTCTTCGGCTCGATGGTCGCCGACCGACTGGCCGACACTGTCACGGTGCTTCTGCTGACCATCGTCACCTTCATGCTGGCGACAAATCAATTGGGCCGCTACCTAAGCGACAACGGCGGCAACTACACGCGCATACTTGACATACTGACCTCGCCGTGGATATGGGTCGGAGCAGCCGCCTGCATAGCCTTTGCATGGTGGTTCCTTGCCCATCGCAGCCACAACGCCTTCGTAGTTAAAGTGCAGAACTTTGTCTACGGTCTGTGGGCAGGCTTCGCCTCGATAGCCCACATGCGCGGCAAAGGCATGTGGCTGCTGCTCACCGTCTGCATCTGGGGCTGCTACTTCGTACAGCTGTACGTGGCGTTCTACGCCTTCGGCTTCACCGCCGACATCCTTTCGCAGTACGGCATAACCGCCGCTCTGGTAACCTTTGTGCTGTCATCGATATCGATGGGCGTGCCCTCGAACGGCGGCATCGGACCCTGGCAGTGGTCGGTAATACTTGCCCTGGGACTCTACGGACTGGCTCAGGAACCCGCCGCCGCCTTCGCCAATCTGGTGATGGGCGCACAGACACTGCTGCTCATACTCCTCGGCATCTTCACCTTCGTATGTATAGCCCTCGACAAAAATAAAAAATCAGCCCCCGCGAATAAAAAATCAGCCCTCACGGCAAAAAAACAAATATAAACACCTTATGTCAAAAGTCATAATCATAGGCTGTGGCGGCGTCGGCACCGTTGTCGCCCACAAATGCGCCCAGAACCACGACGTCTTCACCGAAATCGTCATCGCCTCGCGCACACAGAGCAAATGCGACGCCGTAGCCCGCGTCATCAACAAACCATGGGTAAGCACCGACCGCGTCGACGCCGACAATGTCGACGACATCGTGGCATTGTTCGAGCGTCACCATCCCGACATGGTGATAAACGTAGCCCTGCCCTATCAGGACCTCACCATCATGGAAGCCTGTCTGAAATGCGGCGTCAACTATCTGGACACCGCCAACTACGAGCCCAAGGACGTCGCCCACTTTGAATACTCATGGCAGTGGGCCTTCCGCGAGCGCTTCGAAAAAGCCGGGCTGACCGCCATACTCGGCTGCGGATTCGACCCCGGAGTCTCCGGCGTGTTCACCGCATACGCCGCCAAGCACTACTTCTCGGCCATGCAGTACCTCGACATCGTCGACTGCAACGCCGGCAACCACGGCAAGGCTTTCGCCACCAACTTCAACCCCGAAATCAACATCCGCGAGATTACCCAGAACGGCCGATACTACGAAGACGGCAAGTGGATAACCACCAAGCCCCTCGAGTTCCACCGCTCGCTCACCTACCCCAACATCGGTCCCCGCGACTCGTATCTCCTCTACCACGAAGAGCTCGAGAGCCTCGTCCTCAACTATCCCACCATCAAGCGCGCACGCTTCTGGATGACTTTCGGCCAGGAATACCTCACCCACCTGCGCGTTATCCAGGACATAGGCATGGCTCGCATCGATCCCATCGACTACAACGGCCAGCAGATTGTCCCCCTGCAGTTCCTCAAAGCCGTCCTGCCCAATCCTCAGGACCTTGGCAAGAACTACCACGGCGAGACATCAATAGGCTGTCGCATATCGGGTCTCGACAAAGAAGGCAAGCCCCTGACATACTACATCTACAACAACTGCTCGCACGAAGAAGCATACAAAGAAACCGGTATGCAGGCCGTATCGTACACCACCGGCGTCCCCGCCATGACCGGAGCCATGATGTTCCTCACCGGCAAATGGAACAAACCCGGTGTCCACAACGTCGAAGAATTCGACCCCGACCCATTCCTGGCACAACTCGCCGTACAGGGTCTGCCCTGGCACGAAATCATCGGCGGAGACCTCGAACTCTGACATCCACGCCGACCATACGGCTCCCACTCCCAAAACAATCACCAACAGCCGCCAACGTGGCTAATTAACCGCCAACACCTTGGACCAATACATTGTTTCGGCACGCAAATACCGCCCGTCGACCTTCGGCTCGGTCGTCGGTCAACGGGCGCTTACGGCCACCCTTAAGAATTCAATAGCCCAGGACCGCCTGGCTCACGCATATCTGTTCTGCGGCTCGCGCGGCGTAGGCAAGACCTCTTGCGCGCGAATCTTCGCCAAGACCATCAACTGCCTCAACCGCACACCCGACGGCGAAGCATGCAACGAATGTGTCTCTTGCCGCAGCTTCAACGAAAACCGCTCGATGAACATCATCGAACTCGACGCCGCCTCGCACAACGGCATCGAAGACATGCGCGCCCTCATCGAGCAGGTGCAGGTACAGCCCACCGACGGCCGATACCGCGTATTCATCATCGACGAGGTGCACATGCTCTCGCAGGCCGCCTTCAACGCCTTCCTTAAGACACTTGAAGAACCGCCATCGTACGTCATCTTTATCCTCGCCACCACCGAGAAACACAAAATCATCCCCACCATACTCTCGCGCTGCCAAATCTACGACTTCAACCGCATCACCATCACCGACATGGTCGAGCACCTGAAATACGTAGCACAGAACGAAGGCATCCGGGCCGAAGAGTCGGCACTCGGCGTCATAGCCCGCCACGCCGACGGCGCCATGCGCGACGCCCTGTCCATTTTCGACCAGGTGGCCGCCTCATCACGCGGCAATATCACCTACGCCTCGGCTATCGACAACCTCAACGTCCTCGACAACAGCTACTTCGAGCAACTCATCGACTCATTCGCCACCGAAGACGTCACCAAGGCCCTGGTTGTCTATCAGCAGATACGCGACAAGGGCTTCGACTCACTGTTCTTCATCAACGGCCTCGCGCAGTATATCCGCGACCTCATGGTAGCCCGCGACCCGGCGACCATAGGTCTGCTCGAAGCCTCCGACGACGTGCGTCAGGCCATGGCCCAGCGCGCCGTACGCCTCGAGCCGCGCTTCTACTACCGCGCGATGTCACTGCTCAACGACGCCGACCTCAACTACCGCACAGCCTCCAACAAGCAATTCCTTGTCGAGCTCACGCTCATCAAACTGTGCCAACTACTCAGCCCCTCGAGTCCGGCGGTGACGACGAGGGGCAACTGAAAGCCATAGCCGCCTTTGCCCAAGCCCAGGCAAGCCCTGCGCCCGCCGCCGCACCTAAAAACACGGCAGCGCCCGCAGCGCAGCCTCACGCCCCGGCAACTCACAATGCGCCAGCTCCGGCAGCTTACAGCGCACCAGCTCCGGCAGCCCCGGTAGCTTCGGCGCCCCAGCCTTACAGAGCAGCCTCAGGACCGCGCATTTCGATGCCCGGCGGCAAATTCCGCACTTCGCTACACATACCCTCGCTGTCAATCAACCCCTCCGGCACAAGCGGCAACGCCCCCGGCCAATCAAACTCCGGCTCACAACACAGCCGCCGGCAGACAGCTTTCACTGACAGCGCACTGCAACAAGCCTGGAAAAACTTCATCGACACCCACCCCAGCGAGCACGTCCTCATCAACACCATGCGTGTATCGCCGCCCGTCCCCGACGCCGTACAAGAGCAGACTCCCGGCACATCGCCGCAGACCGCCGATGACAACACCCAATACAGCGCACGCAACTACACCGTTACCGTCGAGAGCCAGTTGCAGGTCGATGTCCTCAACAAGCACCTCGACCAGATAATCGGCCACATCGCCGACATCCTCGCCAACGACAACATCAGCTTCAGCATCCGTGCCAACGATGGCCCCGCATCGCCCTCGACATGGAACGAGCGCCAGGTCCTCGAATCCATGACCGCCAACCACCCCGACTTCGCACCCTTTGTCGAAGCCCTGCAGCTAACGCGCCTCTGAATCGCCGCGAACTCAGGAGCGGCGCAGGGCCGCACGCAGGGTGTAGGCCCCAAGGGCGAGAAAGAGAACGAGGAGGCCGGTCATCGTCCAGACGTGGTCGCGCGGACTCAGCCATATCTCCTTGAGCCAGCCATTGTGTCCCATGACCTCGACCCAGGTCCAGAAGGTCAGCACTGTGGCTATGGACATGCGTATGTTGGCGCCCCACGTCGGCAGCGACATCTGACGGCGGAATGTGAAGAAGGAGCCTGTCAGGCAGCCGAAGGCTATCGCCAGCGTTAGCGGATGGTTGTCACCTAAGAAGTTGCGATCGTAGCAGAACATCAGCAGGACGTAGCTTGCCCACAGCATGACGTTGAACTCCATGAAGGTGACTATGGAGGTGTGGCGCGTCATAGGCCGTGCCACGATGATGTCGCGCCGCTTGCCGAAAAGCCGACGCTGACACCAGTTGAAGAAATTGCAACCCGAACGTATGCTGAACATATACAGCAGCACAAACATCATGAGCATCCCGAACGTCGCCGGCAATATCATGTATTCGGGCTGCGTGACATTGCCGCCGACAGGGTCGACAAAGGGCTGCATACCGCAGCGGTCGGCGTAGTATTGAAAAAGGAATTCGACCCATCCGGTCCAGAACAAAAGTCCTCCGAACAGCCCGCAGAGAGTCTGTCGCAGATCGCCGCGGACAAAGACACCGAAGACGGTGAGCAGCAGTCCGGCAAAACCCAAAAAGAACGCGCACACGTGCAACGGACCCGGTGCCATATAATGTTCCATAAGTATCATGGCCGCATGTCCCAGCGGCATGGTGAAGAGTACGAACAGGAACGAAGCCAGCGCTTTGAGGGGATATTTTTTCTTCATAAGGATAACGAGAGTGTTGGTCCGAGAAGAATAATGATTTGGCAAAAGTGAAAACGAATCTCGGAGAGGGAGAATGAGGGCCTATTGCAAGTCGATGCTGACGCCAGCCATAAAGTTGGCGCCGTCTGTCAGGGGGCAGTTCAGGTAATAGTATTTTGGTTTGTAATTGAAGATGTTGTCGACGGCAAGACTGACGCGGACGCATTTTCCTATACTGTGATTGAGCGAGAGTTTCCACAGAGTGTATGCCGGATAGTTGACCTCGACGGTTCCGGCCGAGGCGTCGTAGTAGTCGATATACTCGACATTTTTGACGCCCGAGAGGACACGTCCGCTCAGCGATGCGGTCAGAGCGTAGCGGCGGCTGAAACGATGCTCCCAGTCGCAGCGGGCAGTCAGCGAGTGGGCGCGGGCGGGGATGTACTGTCCCGCGGCGGTATGACCGTTCTTGTCACGGGCTACACTCTCGTGCGTATAGGCGTATGTCAGCCGTGCCGAAACTCCGCAGGTCCAGCGGGCCTGAACGGCGGCCTCGCCTCCGAAGACATTGTAACGGTCAAAGTTGACATAGTCGAGATAGAGCTGCGAAGGGTCGTCGGCCCTATAATATGGCACGCCGGTGGATATGCGGTTGTGGATGCCGTTGTAGTAGCCCGAGAGAGTGAAGTTGTAGTTGCGATGGGTGTAGTCGGCCGAGAATGTAACATTGTGGCTGCTCTCGGCCTTGAGTGTGGGATTGCCGTTGACTATCCACAGTCCGGCCATATCGAACTGGTAGTATTTTTCCTTGAGCGAGGGTGCGCGGAATCCCATTCCGTAGCCCAGACGCAAGTTGAGGTTGTGCACGGGGGTGTAGCGAGCCGACAGTTTGGGTGTGACGCGCGAGTCATGACCGTCCGAGAAATAGTCGTATCGCAGGGCGCCGACAATTTCGAGAGTGGAGGACAGTATCCAGTCGAACTGCGCAAAGGCGTCGGCACTGAGCTGATGGTAGCTGTGGTCGCCGAACTTGTCGCTCATCAAATAGTCGCGCATGAAGTCGGCGCCGGCAGTCAGCGAGTGGCCGCCCTCGAAGAAGTGGCTGTACAGGCCGCGCACCGAGTTGCGGACGTTGCTGTACGAGCGTATGTCAAGGTCTGTTATACGATAGAAGTCCGACTTGTCGTACTGGTCGAAGGCGTAGCTGAGTTCGAGACGGTCGGCGGTACTTATGGTCCATTCGCCCCGCAGTCCGGCCGAGTAGTCGCGGTAACGTTCGGGCGAGTCGGCCGTGCGGCTCAGCTGGCGGAAGTAATATCCGGCACGGGCGCTTATTTTAAGTCCTTCGACGGGTGTCCATGTCAGACGGTCGGCGA
>OGOU01001838.1_pt1 | contig 15867 bp, 11 predicted proteins | sample 1552721 | NCBI WGS metagenome assembly OGOU01 (sample SAMEA2580176, study PRJEB22360) | human gut metagenome | biome: human gut; feature: human-associated habitat; material: faeces | place: Denmark | collected 2008/2010
TTTTATTCATAACCTATAATTTTTAGATACTATTTTTTCGCTTTTAAACGCAAATCGATCGCGGCAGAAGATTCCGTTGAAACCTCTCCGACAGCCGCACCCTGTCCCATCTGGGCCGTGTGTACTTTCACGAAGTCGATATATTTCAATTTAGCCGGGGTCCCATCCTGCTGGATGGCGTTGTCTATACGGAATCCAACCGGATCGTTAATATTATCCACGTATCCCCAGTCAAATCCCCAGTTCGTTTCAATTCCTTCCGTCAAGAACTGATTACCGAGACAAGTTCCCGTCAAAATATAATACTCCTCTTCCATAAACCAAGGGAAGTAGCCCGAGTTCGGATGATAAGCGTTCCTTCTCAAGAAAGATAGATTCCCGTCATTATCTATGGACAACACATCCTGCTTGGTTGCCGTCGGGCGATAGTATTTTAACGCATACCGTTGCGTGATTCCCGGCTTACCCGTCTCGCTACCTTTCAACTCGTACCAAGTATCATTAGGCACCCCGTCACCATTCTCGTCCTGGCTCACCCACACGACACCACACTCACACCAGTACTTGCCTAAAGGATTACCCGTCATATCAAAATCAGGTTCCCCGTCACCACCATTCTCCACGCTATGGTCAAATTTCAAAATAAAATATCCTCCCCACGCACCCAAAGATGCAAGATACCCCCCTTCACCTCCTCCGTTGTCTAACGTTTTCTGTATTGTCATCCGGGCATCTTCCGCCGTCTTACCTTCCGGGAAATTAATAAATTGCCCGGGTGCGGGAATAAATTCATAACAATAATTGGAAATATAGCTACTCTTTGGAGTCACATCCCGAAAATACGTTCCCTCTTTCGGGGTACATTCCACGTAAACTTTCGCGGAAGCCGTCTTGCCGTTATCTGTCGCTGTCACATCGATTTCGTACGTTTTCCCCTCCACGGAAGGCTTAAAATCAAAACAAACGGAAGTTTGCCCGCTCTGTACCGCCCCGTCAACTTTCCACTCGTAAATAGCCTGATCACTAATAGCAAATTTTATAGGAGCCAACACCACATTTTTACCGATCGGACAAGTCATCGTGATCGCCTTGTCTAACATGGAAGGCAACACGTAGCGAGCGTTGTCGAAAAACAAAAGTGGTTTCTCCTCGGGAATAACTGACACGTTGATATTCTTCACATCAACTCCATCCGCATTCGTCACCTTCAAGGCAAGAGTGTACACGTTTATATCCTCCTCTTCAAACGACATGATCGAATCATGCGACACGACCTGCCCTCCATAACTCCACTCAAACGTGGTTGTCTCATCCGTGTACTCCGTTTCCGCGGCAAACTCTTTCTTGATCCCGCAATAAGCCACCGCGGCTGATTCCAGCTTAATTTGCGGGGCTAAACGATCAACGACCGTCACCTTCACCTGTTTTTCCACACTACCATTGTCTGCATCCAAGCGAAAATTCACGAAACTCTCACCCAAAATCTCCCCCTTGAAATAATACACCGTATCGTCCGCCACGATTTTTCCCTCCCGTTTCCAGGTATATACTGGATTCACGGCATCTTTCACACGAGCGCAAAGAGCGACCTCTTTCCCGATTCTCACGTTATACTCTCCCGTTTCAGAATTGAACGTGAAATCAGGACTACCCGCATCGATCTTTTCGTCATCATCATCGCAAGCCGCAAAACTCGCGACAAAAAGCATCAGCAATAACGCAAACTTCAATTGAACATCTTTTTTCATAATCATATATTTAAACAATTTTCCAATATTGCTATTCCCGCTTCAAGCTGTAGCTAAAAACGACAAAACCGCTGTATCCAAAACAGATACAGTCAGTACTCGCCTATCATTAACAATAGTGAATATAATTACCTCATCCAAGCTCTAGTCCCAGAAAGCTTTAGATTCGTGACTTTGGCAGGTCTTCTGACTTGCTCCGTCCTTGAACGCCCTTCCCATTTCGTGTCGAAACAGTGGATGTGAGTCTTGTTCACGGACTTTGGCGGAGCTTACAGCAGCGGGTCTGTTCAGGATTCGCACCTGATTCCCTTTTCACCACACGCCTGAAACAGGGTGTGACACCAAAATCGTCGCAAAAATATATAAAAAACAAATATTATTCGGATTTTAAAGTTATAATTCTAGATTTTTACAAAATTTATCATTCATAGAGACCTAACATGACTGTGAATGATTATAACACAACCCGTTATGACTTATCGTTTTCATAAAACGAAATTCCACCATATTTCGTATCTCCTATCGCTCATTTACGATTCAGCCTCCCACAGGCACACCGAATCGGAAACATCCTTCCCGTCGGCATTTTTAGCAAAGGCATAAATGACAAGGCCTCCCCCGGCTATTTTTTCTGAAAAGTTCACGCTTTTTTCTATCGTCTCTCCCCGAAGTCCCAACTCCTCGACACGACAAATATATTTTGTCTTACAAAGAAGCACGGCATAAATTTTATCATCCAGAAAGCAATCAACGGACTCGATTTCTTCCTTCTCGTGAGTGAAAAAGATTCTCCGATTTTCCATATCAACCTCGGCACGAATTTCTGGGATCACCAACGACCCCGCTGCCACGCGTAATTTCTCGTAGTTGATCACCCCGTTAAATTCCTTGACTGCCTTCTTACGGCTATTGAAAGGTTTTTCCGGATTTGCTTTCTCCACGGTCACCGCATCCATCACGTTCGCACTGGTAAATCCCCGAAAACCTTTCGGGTAACCGTTCCCTCCGGGAAATCCCAACTGGACGGCATTTCTCATCCATACTTTCCGTTCCGTTATCGCCCCGAAAGCCGCGGACTGTCGTTTTTGCGGTTCCTGGCTCGGTTTACGCGAGATGCTTGTCCCCCGGCAATAATTTTTCCCGTTTGGTCCCCCGTAAGTGATCACGTTACCGAACTTACCCCGAATCTTTCCAAGTGGATTTACAAATTCCGCCATATCCTGTTATTTTTATGTTCCTCGCCAGCAAAGATACACAAATAAACCAATGTAGTTACATTTTCAAGCTAAATAAATCAATTATTACATGTATTATTCATGAGATATAAGTGATCACTTTCATGTAAAGCGCTATTAGAACGCTATTAAATCCCTATTAAATCGCTATATATAATAGCGTTCTATTAGAATTTTAATAGGATATTAAAATTACTTTATCCGTAACACGTCATGTATTGCTACTCTATTCATACTGAAGTGATTTAGAAAAACGGCAGCAAATCATGACCTCCACTCCTAAACGTCTTTTATTACCCTCTAAAAGAATGAATGCACGAAAAAAAGAAGAGGATTTCCAGTTTCACAAATAAATGGTATATTTGCAACTTGATTTTTTAAATGTGCAAATAAGTAATATCTTAAAATCAGGAGTCACGATGGACAAAAAATTCCAAGAGTACAAAGGTTTGGATCTCTCTCAGGTAAACAAGGATGTCTTGAAAGAGTGGGAATCAAACAATACCTTCGAGCAAAGCTTGAAGAATAGAGAGGGGCACCCCTCGTTTGTCTTTTTCGAAGGTCCCCCTTCGGCAAACGGGATGCCAGGTATTCACCACGTAATGGCACGATCGATCAAAGATATTTTTTGCCGTTACAAAACGATGAAAGGGTTTCATGTTAAACGTAAAGCCGGTTGGGATACTCACGGATTACCCGTAGAATTAGGCGTAGAAAAAGCACTCGGAATTACCAAGGAAGATATCGGAAAGACGATCTCGGTAGCTGATTATAATGCCGCATGCCGTAAAGACGTGATGAAATATACCCGTGAATGGGAAGACCTTACTCATAAAATGGGATATTGGGTAGATATGAACGATCCTTATATCACATACGACAACCGTTATATCGAAACTCTATGGTGGTTATTAAAGCAGCTTTATAATAAAGGACTGCTCTACAAAGGATATACGATTCAACCTTACTCTCCGGCCGCAGGGACAGGATTGAGTTCTCATGAACTAAATCAGCCGGGGTGTTACAGAGATGTAAAAGACACGACTGTAGTCGCCCAGTTCAAAATGAAAAATCCGAAACCGGAAATGGCAGAATGGGGAACTCCTTATTTTCTTGCATGGACGACGACTCCTTGGACACTACCGTCAAATACTGCGTTATGTGTAGGGCCGAAAATCGATTATGTTGCGGTGCAGTCTTATAACCCTTATAGCGGAAAGCCTATCACAGTAGTTTTGGCAAAGGCTTTATTGAATACTCATTTCAATCCGAAAGCGGCAGATTTAGCTTTAGAAGATTATAAACCCGGAGACAAATTGATTCCCTATAAAGTGATTGCCGAATATAAAGGTCCGGACTTAGTCGGAATGGAATATGAACAACTTATTCCATGGGTCAATCCGGGAGAAGGAGCATTCCGTGTCATTTCGGGAGATTATGTAACAACAGAAGACGGTACAGGTATCGTACATATTGCACCGACTTTCGGTGCTGATGACGCCCAAGTCGCTAAAGCTGCAGGAATACCTCCGTTACAAATGGTCAATAAAAAGGGAGAACTACGTCCGATGGTAGATTTTACCGGAAAATTCTATTTACTCGATGAGCTGGACGACACATTTATAAAAGAGTGTGTAAATGTAGATTTATACAAAGAATATGCCGGACGTTTCGTGAAAAATGCGTACGACCCGAATCTTACCGATAAAGACGAAACTCTCGATATTTCTATCTGTATGATGATGAAAGCCAATAATCAAGCATTCAAGATAGAAAAACATGTACATAATTATCCGCATTGCTGGCGTACCGACAAACCGGTATTATATTATCCGTTGGACAGTTGGTTTATCAAATCAACGGCTTGTAAAGATCAGATGATAGAGCTGAACAAGACCATCAACTGGAAACCGGAATCTACCGGAACAGGACGTTTCGGAAAATGGCTGGAGAACTTGAATGACTGGAACTTGAGCCGTTCCCGCTACTGGGGTACACCTCTCCCTATTTGGCGTTCAGAAGAAGGAGAAGAAAAATGTATCGGATCGGTAGAAGAATTATATAACGAAATAGAAAAATCCATCGCTGCAGGATTCATGAAATCGAATCCGTACAAAGAAAAGGGATTTGTACCAGGCGAATACAAAAAAGAAAACTACGACAAAATCGATTTACACAGACCATACGTCGATGATATCGTGTTAGTATCGGAAAGCGGGAAGCCGATGAGACGAGAAAGCGACTTAATCGATGTATGGTTCGACTCGGGCGCAATGCCTTATGCTCAAATACATTATCCATTTGAAAATAAAGAATTGCTCGACAGTCACGAAGTGTACCCGGCAGACTTCATTGCCGAAGGGGTAGATCAAACCCGCGGATGGTTCTTTACCCTCCATGCCATTGCCACAATGGTTTTCGGCAGCGTCGCCTATAAAGCTGTTATCTCAAACGGCCTCGTGCTTGACAAAAACGGGAATAAAATGTCCAAACGGTTAGGCAATGCCGTCGATCCGTTCTCTACGATCGAGAAATATGGTTCAGACCCATTGCGTTGGTACATGATCACCAACTCATCTCCATGGGATAATCTAAAATTCGATATAGACGGTATAGAAGAAGTTCGCCGAAAATTTTTCGGGACGCTTTACAATACTTATTCGTTTTTTGCTTTATATGCGAATGTGGACGGATTTACATTCTCCGAGCCGGAAATCCCCGTAGCAGAACGTCCTGAAATAGATCGCTGGATCATTTCTTTGCTGAATACTCTTGTAAAAGAAGTTGACGAACATTATAATAACTTCGAACCGACCCGCGCAGGGCGTGCTATTTCTGACTTTGTTAACGATAATCTAAGCAATTGGTACGTACGTCTTAACCGGAAACGTTTTTGGGGAGGAACGATGGATGCAGATAAACTGTCTGCTTATCAGACTTTATACACATGTCTGGAAACTGTCGCTGCACTTATGTCTCCCATAGCACCGTTCTTTGCAGACCGGTTGTTCAGGGATCTGACATCCGCAACCGGACGTTCTGACAAATCGGTACATTTATGCGATTTCCCGACTTTACATCCTGAATATATAGACAAGACCTTAGAAGAACGTATGCATATAGCTCAGGATATTACGTCTATGGTGCTTGCCTTGCGAAGAAAAGTAAATATCAAAGTACGCCAACCTCTAACGGCATTAATGGTTCCTGTTTTAGACGAAAAACAGAAAGAGGAGATTGAATCGGTTAAAGATTTGATATTAAATGAAGTAAATGTAAAAGAACTGAATTTCGTAGACAATACGGCCGGAATACTCGTAAAACGTATCAAACCCGATTTTAAGAAGCTCGGACCGCGCTATGGAAAAATCATGAAGCAATTAGCCGCAGCTATCGCATCAATGGAACAAGAAGAAATAGCACGTTTCGAAACAGAAGGACAGTTTATGTTCGATATCGAATCTCAGCAGGCTACAATAGAATTGAATGACGTGGATATTATTTCTGAGGATATTCCCGGATGGTTAGTTGCCAATGAAGGACGATTGACCGTGGCTCTCGATATTACAGTCACAGAGGAACTTCGCCTTGAAGGAATAGCCCGAGAATTGGTCAATCGGATACAGAATATCAGAAAAGCGAGCGGTTTCGATATTACGGATAAAATAACCGTAAAACTGACCAGTCATTCCGAAACAGATTCTGCAATAAACAAATATGAAGATTACATAGCAAAACAAGTGCTTGCAGACTCGATAGAAATAGTCGATACCGTATCCGATGAGAATTGTACAGATCTGGATTTCGATTCATTCAAATTACAAGTATCCGTAACAAAAGCATAAATTCGGTATTATTACCCCAGTAATTTTGTATATTGGGGTAATTTCTTTATTTTCGCATCATATTGTAAACTATATAACATCTACTATGTTATGTAGTAAATAATAAAAAAGGTTATTCACTTAAAAACCGTAAACCTATGAGTACAAAAACACGATATTCGGATGCAGAATTGGAAGAATTCCGCGCGATCATACAAGAAAAGCTCGACAAGGCTTACCGGGATTATGATCTGCTGAAGTCGGCAGTTATGAATGCTGATGGTAATGACACAAGTGATACTTCTCCTACGTTCAAAGTACTGGAAGAAGGTGCGACGACACTATCGAAAGAAGAAGCCGGTCAGTTAGCTCAACGGCAGATGAAGTTCATACAACATCTGCAGGCTGCCATGGTAAGAATCGAAAACAAGACATACGGGATCTGCCGGGAAACCGGAGAATTGATTCCTAAAGAAAGACTACGGGCCGTACCTCATGCTACACTTAGTATCAATGCCAAAAAAGACCAGAAATAAAATCGGATCACTTTGAATCTGATATAAAATAACAATTCGACACTTGACGTATATACAAAACATACGGAACAGGCGTCGAATTGTCTTTATCGGACATCCGTAATATGGATAAATAACATCACACAGTTTAAAAAGAGGATGAAACTGACAAACGGAAAAATAGCTATACTGGTAATATTTTTAGTATTATTTATCGACCAGTTTACTAAAATATGGGTTAAAACTCACATGTATCTGGGTCAAGATATCGAAATCACAAAATGGTTTTATATTCTATTTATAGAAAACAACGGAATGGCTTTCGGCATAGAAATCATCAGCAAACTGTTTCTTAGTTTGTTTCGTATCGCAGCCGTTATTTTTATCGGATACTACTTGTATAAAATAGTACACCGTCCCTTTAAAAGAGGATATGTCATTTGCATTGCTCTTATCCTTGCCGGTGCATTCGGCAATATAATAGATAGTGTTTTTTATGGTGTTATATTTGACAACCCGACACCTCCGTTCGTGGCAACCCTATTCCCTGAAGGCGGTGGTTATCAGTCGTTATTTCACGGGAAAGTCGTAGATATGCTCTATTTTCCTCTATTCCGGTTCTATTGGCCTGATTGGATTCCTTTTATCGGAGGAGATTCTTTCGAATTTTTTCGACCGGTTTTTAATATAGCCGATTCGGCTATTACTATAGGGGTAATCGTATTGCTGCTTTTTTATCGAAAATACTTAGCATCTGTGTCGAAGAACTAAATAGTCTTTTATGAGATCATTGTTTTATATAGCTTTATGCAGTGTAATTCTTTGCTTATTTCCGGCTTGTGACCGAACTCCCGATCACATTATCAAGCCTAAGGCAATGGAAGATCTCTTAGTCGATATTCATAAATCAGAAGCGATTATAGAAAAAAATTATCAGAAATATGGTTCCATAGAACAAAAAGAAGAACTGCGCAACGCCGTGCTAAAAAAGCATGGAGTAGATAAAGCTTTATTCGACTCTTCTCTAATGTGGTATGGGCATCATTTACCCAAATATATCAAAATATACGATAATGTCATAGCTCGTCTCAAAGAAGAAGATGAAGCCGTAAAAGTATTGATTGCCGAGAACAATTCCCAACCACTCTCCCGTCCCGGAGATTCTGTGAATATATGGCCGAAAGAACGCTTCTATGTTTTCGAACCTCATATCGGACGAAGTATATTGACTTTCGATATTCCTGCAGACGATAATTACCAAGAAAAAGATATTTTTATTTTAAAATTGAAATTCAGCATGTTACCTCAGATACATAAGCAATATCCTCATGTAACATTAGCTGTAAAGCATAAAAATGACTCGATTCGCTTCATCAGTTCTAATATCCGCAATAACGGGTGGGCAACATTCCGAGTCGAATCCGATTCGTCTGCTATCAATAAAATATACGGAAACATTATTGTTCCATCACGTCCCGATTGGATAAAAACTTACGCCGACAGCATTTCTCTCACCCGTATCCGTTATAGAAAGTCGGAAATAACACGACCGGAAATAACGGCAGAGAATGATTCTACCGCAACAAAATAAAAACCATGAAACGGGGATTTTTTGCACACTGCATTTGTTATAGAGAGCAAATATATCATAAACATATTCTTTTTCTAAATGAAAAAGATGAAATAATCGAAATAACTCCTTTTTCCAATGAAACGTCAAATACTACCTTTATCGATGGTATTTTGATTGTCGCATCTCCCTCATTCCATATTCATTTAAAAGACTTCATCGCTACGATAAAAAAACAGATAGAAAATCCTAAAACCCGATTATCCCTCGCCATTTTAAAAAATCCCGTGTATAAAAACAATATGCCTAATATGGGTGGGCGTTGTTTATTATGTAATATCCCGGAAATATGTTGGGAAAACGAGAGACCAGAATCCTTTTCTATCGAAATTAACGAAATTTTCCGACCCTAATTAATTTAAATAGCCATCAGAAATCAAAACTTCAAACAAAACCTTATATCCATAAAATCTTAGAATCGGTCTAAAAATCCGCTATACAAGAAGATATTTCAATAACATCGGACTCTGTGATTACCGGAGAAACCGGAAGACTTAACACTTCACGGCTAAGCAATACGGAGACAGGGAGGTCTAAATCATTATATTGATGATAACAAAACTGTTTATGAGGAGGGATAGGATAATGAATCATTGTCGGAATACCTTGTTTTTCAAGATAAGAGCGAAGTTCTTCCCGCCGTACGGTCCGAATCACATATTGATGCCACACATGTCCCTCAGGAGATTCTATACTGGGCTTTATAATGTCCTGATGGTTCAAATACTTATCATACCAAATAGCAACCTGGCGACGAGCTCGGTTTTCCTTATCGAGGTACTTTAACTTTACAGATAAAAATGCAGCCTGTAATTCATCCATACGGCTATTTACCCCTTGGTAAACATTTATATATTTTTCAATAGAACCATAATTGGCTAATGCACGAATCACATCGGCCAATTCCGTATCATTCGTAGTTATTGCTCCGGCATCACCCAACGCTCCTAAATTTTTTGCGGGATAAAAACTAATCGCCGCAGCATCACCCAACGCTCCTGTTTTGTATGTTCCGTTAAACCCTTCTACCCGACTGACCGCTCCTATCGCTTGAGCATTATCTTCTATAACTCTCAGTCTGTATTTTTCCGCCAAATATTTTAACTCTTCATTCCAACAACAGCGGCCATAAAGATGTACTACAACAATCGCCCGAGTACGTTCGGTTATTTTCATCTCTACTTTTTCTATATCGAGATTGAATGTCTGTATATCAGGATCTACAAACACCGGTTTCAACCCATTATCGGTTATTGCCAATATCGTAGCGATAAAAGTATTAGCCGGTACTATAATTTCGTCTCCCGGTTGCATCAAACCCCTCACGATATAAGCCTTAAATATCAATCTCAATGCGTCCAAGCCATTTCCTACAGACACGGTATAACGACACCCCAGATAATCACTTAATTGATTTTCGAATGCGGCAACTCTTTTTCCTTGCAGATACCAACCGGAATCTATCACTTCTGACGCAACTTTTTTCAGTTCATCAGCATAATGTGCATTTATTTGCTGTAAATCTTGAAATTTCATCGATATAGAATCTTTCTGAACAAAGATACAAATTCTTAAAATATATCCTTACATTCCATCATTTCTTAAACATTTGCAGGTAGACTAAAAAACAAAAAATCCGGAATCGTTAAAATCCCGGACTTTTATGATAACATTTATTATCGATCAAAACCAACGCACGTAAGCAAAATCTTGGCGATGAGGAAGATCAGGATTTTTAGGATACATGCGGAACGAATATTTGTATGTTCCCGCTGCACTCAATTGATAGTCGATGTGGAAGACCGTAGAATCTGCTGTCGTCTTTATTACATTAAGTTCATACACCTGATAAGGTTTCATTTGACCGTCCTCAACAGGAGTAACGACTAATTCAACACCAATGCAATTTCCAAGTCCTTTAGGATCAATAGCTACCTCAATCGGATATTCTTCGCCTACATGCGGACTGTAAAGTATCGCTTCGGGCAAGTTAACCGACTTAATTTCGATCGAATCCCATTTAGCTACGACTTCTTGCTTCCAAGCGGCTATTTCTTTGGCTTTTTTATAGTTGTCAGCAACCAAAAGTTTAGAACGTTTGGCCTCTTTGCTATAAAAACGATCAATATAATCTTTAAGCATACGGTTCATCGTAAACTCTGGGGCAATCTGTGCAATGGAATTCTTAATATACTGAATCCATTCAGGTGAATACCCTTTGCTATTCTTAGCAAAATAAAGAGGTACGATTTGATTTTCAAGCATAGAATAAATCGTTGCAGCATCCAATTGATCTTGATGACCTTGATCTTGGAATGTCCGTTTATCTGTTAATGCCCAGCCTGCACCTTCTTTATAACCTTCATACCACCAGCCGTCAAGCACGGAGAAATTGAGAACTCCATTCATTTCGGCTTTTTCTCCAGATGTTCCGGATGCCTCTAAAGGGCGTGTCGGAGTATTTAGCCAAATATCTACACCGGATATCAGACGTTTGGCTACTTTCATGTCATAATTTTCTAAGAAAATAATCTTTCCTAAAAATTCAGGACGACGTGAAATTTCGACAATTCGTTTTATAAGATCTTGTCCAGCACCATCCGCAGGATGTGCTTTTCCAGAGAAAATGAATTGTACCGGATATTGAGGATTATTCACGATCTTGGATAATCTTTCAAGATCGGTGAAAAGCAAGTGTGCCCGTTTGTAAGTTGCAAAACGACGAGCAAACCCGATAAGTAGTGCATTGGGGTCGATACGTTCAAGAACAGAAACAATTCGAGAGGGATCTCCCTGATTTTTCAACCAGTTTTCACGGAAATCGTCTTTCACAAAATTCACCAATTTATTTTTCATTGTCTGGCGAAGCTTCCAAATCTCCTCATCGGGTACGTCGTATATTTTTTCCCACATCTTACGGTCATCTTGATGCGTTAAAAAATCCCGTCCCAATTTCTCGACATAGAACTCTTTCCATTCGGTCGCCGCCCAAGTAGGAAAATGCACACCATTAGTCACATATCCCACATGAAGTTCTTCGGCTGCATATCCTTTCCAAATAGGCTGGAACATGTGTTGTGAAACTTTTCCGTGTAACCAGCTCACACCGTTTACTTCCTGACAGGTATTACATGCAAACACACTCATCGAGAATTTTTCGTTCGTCCCTGGATTTTCTCTTCCCAAATCCATCAAGTCTTGCCATGAAATTCCCAGTTTTGCAGGGAACTCACCCATATATTTTCCAAATAATCCTTCATCAAAACTATCATGACCGGCCGGAACGGGTGTATGCACCGTATAAAGCGACGAAGCACGAACGACCTCAAGAGCTTCTTCGAATGAAAGTTTTTCATTCTGAACATACTCTACCAACCTCTGCACATTAATAAGCGCAGCATGTCCTTCATTACAATGATAAATATCCTTCTTGATACCTAAACGCTTCAACATAAGAATACCACCTATACCAAGCATATATTCTTGTTTCATACGATGTTCCCAATCTCCCCCATACAACTGATATGTAATAGGTCTGTCAAATTCGCTATTCAAATCGAGATCGGTATCCATGAGGTATAAAGGAACCCGCCCGACGCTTACTTTCCAGATATTGGCGTAAATAATGCGTCCCGGATAAGGCACTTCTAAAACTATCGGATGTCCGTTTTCGTCAGTAACTTGCTCTACCGGAAGCTGGTTGAAATTTTGAGGTTCATAATTAGCCAACTGCTGTCCATCCATAGAAAGTGTCTGGGTAAAATATCCATACCGATATAAAAAACCCACTGCGACCATATCGACGTTACAGTCACTGGCCTCTTTTAAATAATCTCCGGCAAGAATTCCCAATCCTCCCGAATATATTTTCAGGATGTTAGCCAAACCGTATTCCATGCTGAAATAAGCTACAGAAGGAAGATCGGTTCTCTTTTCTACATCCATATATTTTTTAAATTCATCGTATAAGTCATTAATACGACGCATTATCGCCTTATCTGCCGCAATTTCTTCCAAGCGTTCATAATTAATCTGCTGAAGCATCAATACAGGATTCCCGTTTGTCGATTTCCACAATACCGGATCAATAGACCGGAACATTTCGATCGCCTCACTATGCCACACCCAACTAATGTTACGAGCCATCTCCTGCAAGATATCCAATTGTGCAGGAACTCTTGATTTTACCGTAATGTCACGCCAACACGGTGCGTTTGTATTACTTACTTGTACTTTCATATAACTTGGTTGTTAGTTAATAGTCTTTATATTTTATCTGTCTCTGCTTAATTAAAACAGCCTCTTTACTATAATGTTCTAATTGTCAGTTTTATTTACACTTTTCAAAGCCCAATTATAAGCTTGTTCATAATAAGAAATAAAATATTTCCACAATACCTGCTTCGATGTTTTCATTGCAAGCTTGCGTATATTTTCGATTTCCGTTACTGTTTTACCGGACAAATCTCTTATTGTCTCCACTAATTGACTTGCCACTTCATCATAATTAGAATCTGTCCGATGTAATACGGCAACACCCTTTTCGTTCACAGAACAAGCTCCCGAAGGACAACTCCAAAGTCCGAATCCTGATAAATCGGTCGTAACAGTAGGAACTCCGAAAGCGATACTCTCCAACGGAGTATATCCCCACGGTTCATAATATGAAGGAAACGCTGTTGCATCCAGACCGATCAGCACATCGTAATACGAAAGATTCAATATACCGTCATCACCTTTTAAATATGAGGGAATAAAAATAATTTTGACTTTATCTTCCGGTCTGTTCGAGAACCCACCATTATGAATTTGCGACATAACACGGTCTTCGTTATAATTGTAAAGTGCATGTGTTATAAAAGGATCGGGCAATGCTGTTTTAAAATTTTCGACTGCATTCATCCGCAAAGCCAAATCTTCTCGCGCATTTCCTGACCATGCCGGAACCATCACGAAAGCAATTATTTCCTTTTCTCCCGTATAGGTTTCTTTCAGTCGCCGTACTGCTTCTATGAAAAGGTCAATACCCTTATTTTTATATTCGTAACGTCCCGAAGTGGCTATTAAAAACGAACACTCATCCGGTTCATATCCAACTAATGAACCGGCAAGCTTCAATAACCGCTCACGAGCAATATTGCGTTTTTCCTCATATAAAGCTCCCTTAGGCACAAAATTCTCTTCAAATCCATTAGGCGTTACAATATCCGGACAGCGCTCGAGCAACTGAGCACATTCTCGCGCCGTTATATCACTCACTGTTGTAAAACAATGTGCCTGATGCGCCGCATGTTTTTCTAACGAATGTTTCGATACCATATTCAACTCTCTTGCCATCTGATCACCATTATATCCCGGCAAATAATCATAAAGAGGCTTATTATTTCCGGCAATAGAGCGCCCTATTGAAGTCGCATGAGTCGTAAAAACAGTAGCAACAGCAGGTAATTTATGCTTGATATATAATAATCCCATACCTGTAGTCCATTCATCAAAATGGGCTATTACCTTTAAGTTTTCTCCTCGTATATATTTATAGAAACTCTCTATCACGAGTGCCGAAGCATACGCAAAAATACACGACTCGTCATAATCACCGTAAGCCGGTAACGAATCTACTCTGAACCAATTCCACATATCGGTAAACAGTTCATTACGAAAAGGATACATATTATTGTAATCAATAAGGATAACAATCGGTTTTCCCGGAATATCCCAACGTCCGGTTCTGACTTGCAATCCTTCTTCTGCAGCTATCTTTTTCCAATCTTTGAAAAGAGAAGGAACTTCAATAAAATAAGATGATTTTTTTTCTTTCCACAAATCAGGACCAATAAACACATTCCTATCCTTATTTATCTGTTGTAAAGTTTTTGCTTTAGTAGAAAGCACAGTATAAATACCACCCACCAAATTACAAACTTCCCAACTCACTTCAAAAAGATAGTCCAAGTTCAGGGGGTTCTTTTCCATATTAATCAATATTCAACACGTTTTTAATGTGTAAAAATAAAGTGCAAATGTACAACAATTATCTCTTCTAACGAAAATAAGTCTCTCTTTTTAGAATAAAAACATTTTCAAATTCAACGTACAAAATATATTCACAGACAAACTCCTATAAAAAGAAAATGCTTTCTTTTTTTATACGACCTTAAAAAAAATAGCTATATTTGTCGGTATAACCTCTAAAATAAAAAGCTATGGCAAATAAAAGAGAACTAAAAAAAGAGATTATTGGAACAAGAGTTAGGATTCTTCCATTAGATCTTATGAAAGAAGAAAGTTTTGAACGTCTTAGAAAGGTTCTTGCAAAAGAACGTCCTACTGTAAGAATTCTAGTAAATGCTTCAGGATTTGGAATTTCTGGTTCTTTTGAGCATCAGACAGAAGAAGATGCAGCAGGAATGATTCGTTTAAATTGTGAAGCATTGACAAGAGTTACCTACTTGGTACTTCCATATGTAAGCAGAGGATCTTTTATTTATCAGATGGCATCTTCTGCAGGATTTGCACCACAGCCTGATTTCACAGTTTACGCAGCAACAAAAGCATATGCAAAAAGTTTTTCTATTGCTCTTAGACAGGAGCTATCAGGACAGGAAGTTAAAGTCATAGCGGTATGTCCTGGACCAGTGAAGACGGAATTCTTTGATCGTGCATATGAGCAGGAAGAGATGAAGTTTTATAAGAAATTTGCTATGGCAGACCCAAAGAGGGTTGTAAGTAAAGCAATCCGTGATGCAAGGAAGAATAAAGCAGTATCTGTCTATGGATTTACAATGAAAACAACAAGGATCATCTGTAAGATCTTACCCGGAAAATGGATTGCCAAAATCATGGGTTAGAAGGATAAAAAATGAGAGAATTAAACATAACAGCAAGAGAGGAAGGACAAAGACTTGACAAGATCCT